>Ga0302320_10005144_pt1 | contig 29420 bp, 40 predicted proteins | sample Bog_T0_3_FD_202130 | JGI IMG/M metagenome (GOLD analysis project Ga0302320, IMG submission 202130) | Peat permafrost microbial communities from Stordalen Mire near Abisko, Sweden - Bog_T0_3 | ecosystem: Environmental > Terrestrial > Soil > Wetlands > Peat | place: Sweden: Abisko, Stordalen Mire...
GTTCATCGAGGTTCAGGTCTACGCAAGCGTGGGCTCAGGATACTTAGAGCAGACTGCCATCAGTTTGCTCGGAGATGGCGCTATCTACAATCGCGTCTTGCTTGGTGGTGCATGGCAACCTTGGCGGAAGGTCATTCTTCAGAACCTCGCCTCGTCATTCACCGCAGCACAGAGCTTCACGCTCGCAACGCTCACTGACGCTGCGAACATCGCGTGGGACGTGAACGCGGGCCAGAAGGCCAAGGTGACAATCGCTGGTGCTCGCACCATGAACGCAGTCACCAACGCGGTCGAAGGCACCACGTACTTCCTCTGGATCATCCAAGACGGCGCAGGCTCCCGCACGATGGCGTGGACGACGACCGGCACTGGATCATTCGACTTCGGCGCGGCTGGCGCTCCAACCCTCACGACGACCGCAAACCGCGCAGACCTTCTCTGCTTTGAGGCCGTGAACATCAACGGGACGCTCAAGTTGCGCTTCTGCGGTATTCAGAAAGGCTTCTCGTAAGTGCCTATTCTATTCCCGGCAACCATGTTGCTTGGTCCTCCTCCTCCCATCGACTGGCTCATTGTAGCTGGTGGAGGAGGAGGCGCGGCGTTCGGAGGCGGAGGAGGCGCTGGTGGTGTCGTTCAAGCCTCTAACCAGATCATCGCTCCGGGCGCTTACGGCGTTGCTGTAGGTGGTGGCGGCGCTGGTTGCCCAACTGGTGGCAACGGCGGCACTGAGGTTGGCTTCAATGGAGGCAACAGCACCTTCCACGTCTGGACCGCGATAGGCGGCGGTGGTGGCGGTGGACAGAACTACGCCGGTTCTGCTGGTGGCTGCGGCGGTGGAGGCGGAACGAACGCTTCCGTCCATACTGGCGGTGCTGGCACGGCTGGACAAGGTTACAATGGCGGAACTTCATCAGCAGCCTCTCCCTACCCTTCAGGTGGCGGAGGAGGTGCTGGTGGCGCTGGCGCGAACGGCTCTGGCTCTACTGCTGGTGCTGGAGGCATCGGCATCGTGTCCAGCATAGACGGCACGGCGCGCTACTACGCTGGTGGAGGCGGCGCTTGCGGCACCTACCAAGGTGCGTCTGCTGGCGCAGGCGGCGCAGGCGGCGGAGGCGCTGGAGCTTACGGTAACGGAGCCACTGGCGGCGCTGGCAACTTCTACGGCGGTGGCGGCGGTGCGGGCTCAGGTGGCTTCTCGTGGACCCACGGCCCCGGAGGAGCAGGCTATCAGGGCATTGTTATCATCCGATACTTCGGAGGACAGCGCGCCACTGGAGGCTCCATCACGTTCGTAGGCGGCTACACCATTCACACCTTCACTTCGTCAGGCACCTTCACGATTGGCTAATGAAAATCTTCACGAACGTATCTGACGGCTCAGTCATCCCTCACGGCCAGCCGTTCGTCATCAACGACGTAGCTTATCCCTTCAACTGGCTCGACCTCGCAAGCGATGAAGACTTGCAGGCTCACGGCATCACGGTTCAAGACCTACCGGACCCTGAGCCTCCTTCTGAGCCTCCTCCGGGGCCTCCGGGGCCTCCAACCCTCATCGCTGTTACTCCTCGACAAGCGCGCCTCGCGCTGCTCGAAGCGGGGCTGCTCCCACAGATCAACATGATGATCCGTGGAGCCGATGAGGCCACACAGATCACTTGGGACTACGCGACAATCATCAGCCGCGAGGACCCTCTCATTGCCTCGATAGGCTCCGCCCTCAGCCTGACAGACGCTCAAATCGACGCGCTGTTTGACAGGGCCTCAACTCTCTAAGGACTTATGACTGCATCTAACCGCGATGCAGCGATCAGCAAGACGTTGACCTATGAAGGTGGCTTCGTAAACGATCCTCGTGATCCGGGCGGAGCTACCAACTGGGGCATCACGATTGCTGACGCTCGCAAGTATTGGCTTCCCGAGGCTACGCCTGACGACGTTAAGGCGATGCCGAAGTCGGTTGCCATCTCGATCTATCAGCAGAAGTATTGGGCCAAGATGGGCTGCGATGCGCGCCCGACAGGCGTTGACTTCGTTGAGTTCGACTTCGGCGTCAACAGCGGCGTTGCCCGCTCCCTGAATTACCGCGCCGCGATGCCAGCGCTGGCTCCGGTCCCTTACGTCAAGGAGTTCTGTGCGCGGCGCTCCAGCTTCCTACATGGCCTCAAGACCTTCAGCGTCTTCGGCAAGGGTTGGACCCGCCGTGTAGCCGACGTGGAAGCCACTGGCGTTGTCATGGCCCTCAAGGCCGCTGGACAGCCCGTCGCGCCCGCCGTGAAGCAAGAGGCGAAGAACGCGACCACCAAGGCCGTGAAGAACGCCGCAGGCGCTACCGGCTCCGCTGGCGGCACCGCAGCGACCGCTCCTCAACTCCCCGACCTCTCAACCGTAGACGCCTCCTCGAAGGCTGGAATGATCTTCACCGGCCTCGTGGTCGCTAGTGTGGTCGCCTACTTCGTCTGGAACGCCGTCAAGAACGCACAGCGCGCTCAGGCTTACAACGCTGCGCTGAAAGGATAATCATGTTCGACAAGCTCAAAGCCCTTTGGGCGCGCGTACAGGTCCGCTGGCACATTCTCGCCCTGGCACTGCTCGCCGCCCTCCCTGAAATCCTTGACTACCTTGGCGTGGTCAACCTCAGGCCCATCCTCTCCCAAGTCCTGCCCGAGAACTACGTGGCCTTCATCGTCGGCACCTTGCCGTTCGTGCTCGCCCTCGTGAAGCCTCTCGTGGCACTGGAGCCTAAGGACCCCGAGTAATGTCGTGGCTCTTTGGTCTCCTGACCAACATCCCCGGCTTCCTCAATGGCCTCCTCGCGTACCTGAATAAGAAGCAGGACACGGCGCTGGAGCAGTACCGCATTGGCAACACCAATAGCCGGGATGTGTCCATTGAGGTCGTCAGGGCCGAGCAGGCTCGCATGAGCGCCGTCAAGGACGTGACTGTCTCTGCCATGTCCCATCCGATCTGGTGGGTCGCATGGAGCCTTGGCGTCTTTCCAGTGCTCATGTACCACGCCTGCATCTTTTGGGTCTCCACCTTCCCCGGCCTTGGTTGGACGGTGCTGAAGGTCCCAGCCGACCAGATGGAGTTCGCGCGGCTCGTTGTAGGGTCACTGTTCTGCATTGGCGGAGCTTCGACCCTCGTTGCAGGAGTAGCAGGAGCGTGGACAAAGAGGACATGACCGTGACTGACATTGCCACCACTTCCACGGCTGGCGCTGCCGTAGTGAGCCCTTGGTGGCTTCCGTACCTCCAGACGACGCACGACGGCGTGGCGTTCGTGCTGCCCTTCTTGGGCTTCGCATGGCTCGTCATGCAGATGTTCTACAAGGTACGCAACGAGCGCCGCAGCAAGTAAAAATAACCGATGAAGATCAGGGATCACTCCCCGGTCCTCACCGGTTTATTGTTGCCTAAGGTCCCCACCCCGTATAGCTAATCGACAAGGCTACCTATGAGCGGGGAAAGCGTGACTTTCGAAGTTGCCTACATCAATCTCCGAGTTGATGGCATGTCACGCCACAGCAACGTGGATGGCAGTGGCGTTTCACGTTCGATCAATGGTGCCTGTACGTGTATTCGGGCGTGGCATCACAAGACACTTGAAAATCGAGTTGTCGGCGTCTGGATCAAAGAGGCGCGCCTTTCGCCTTGGCCCGACGGCGAGCTAGGGACGCTTATTATGGGACAAGAGGCCAATATTTATCTGCCACCCGATGCTTTCGAGCACGCTTGGGAAACTGCGTTAGCTCCGACAAATAAACAACTAAATCTGAGAGTGCCAGTCGTCTCCGATGGCGAACCACATCAGGACCACGCAATTGTTGGATATTCGTTGGATGAGCTTGAGCCTCCTAAACCCGTGCAAAAGGCAGAGCGCCTAGACTTCTCAAAAGTGATCTTCACGGCCTTTCAAATACTTCTGGTCCTTTACGCGTGCTACGCGGTTGCCAAATATTTGAAGGGTGTTTGATGTTGAAAACAAAGAACCGATGGCAAGCTAGGGATCACTCCCCAGCCTCCATCGGTTTTTTTGGTTCTACAAATTTCTGTAGATTATCGACACATGCTTGCTGATCTGCGCCTTGGTGCAGTGGTCCTTCTCGAACTTGTCGAGCAACTTGCACAACACGCAGCCCCACTGCTCACCCTTGTCTCGCGCCCTCGCCGCCCTGAGCGAGACTGTCTCGTCAGGGTAGCCCGCGAAGATGGCGTTGGCGAACTGGTCGAGCGCCACGAGGAGGCTGAAGACGTATCTCCCCAGCCACTTCATCAGCCCAGCAGGGCTCCGATCTTTGCAGCGACGGTCGAAGCCTTCAACTGCTCGTCAAGGTGCTCAGCGCGGGCCTTGGCGGCGGCAGCGATGGCTTCTTCCGCTTCCAGCGCCAGCTTGATCCGCTCAGCCGCGAGGTCTTCGAGGTCCTTCACTGTCTGCTGGAGGGAGGCAGTGATACCGGCCACGGTCTTTCCGCTCTGGTATCGGAACTCGAAGCGGATGACGCTCTTGAGGGCGCTGAGGATGCTCACTTACGGGCACCTTTCTGCACTCGCAACTGCTGCGAGGCGCTGGGGGTTTCGGGCGCTTCTTCGGTCGGCGCAACGGGCTCAGGGGTCTTGGCGGCCTGAGTGTGCTCCGTCACGAACGAGTAGTATTCGCGCGCAGTCTGGACGTAGTTCGGGTTGCCCTGAGTGCGGACAGCCGCGTCCAAGCAGGCCAACCGAATTTGGGCGTCAGTCATTGTGGTCATTAGTCCTCGTTAGGTCCAAGGCGCTCAACTTGAATGCTGCCGCCTGATTGTGGGTCACGTTTCGTTGCGACACGCACGGCTTCCTCAGCCGTCGCGCCAATGTCGAGAGCGCCATAGGCGTAGGCAGAGCCCGAGCCTATAGCGATGAAGTCCGTCTCTGCGGGCGAGAAGTCTCCTACGCCCTCATAGACTTTGATCGTCCCATCGACCTCGACGAGGACAGCCGTGAACGGGCTGTTGTCCGCCGTGGGAAGCTCAGCGTCCTCCTCCTCAAGATACGCGAGGAGAGGAGCCACGTAGGCGTCCTCGCCAGCCAACGCGAACAGCGCGCCGTCCGAGAGCTTGACGATCTTCAGTGAGTGGTCCGTCAGGATGGTGCCTGAGAGCGTCGAGCGCCCTTCAGCGGCCATCACGCCGTCGCGGTATGCGATGGTAGTCACTTGAAGCCGCTCATCAGGTTCGCGACGTACCAGACGTTCTTCTTCAAGTCGTCCAGCGCGCCGTCGTTGTAGATGTTGAAGTCGAACTTGTGCTTGTCGAGCAAGCCTTCGCCAGTTGCAGTGTCCCCACGAGAGCCCACGCCGGGGCGGTGGATGCGGATGCACTTGCCACCGTTCCGACGCACCATCTCGAACTCGTTCGGGAAGCGCATGTCGTCGAAGATGACGCTGTAGCTCTGGAGAGCCTTCTGCGCCTTCTGCTCCGCCAGCATCGTCCAGAGTTGCGCGTGGATACAGTCGCGGCCCCACTGCGTCCCGATGCTCTGGAGCATCCAACGCAGCGTCACGCCCAAGTGAGGGATGACGGCCTTGTCCTTGCGCTCGTCGGAGAGCCACTGACGCACTTCCGCCTCGCCGCCCGGTAGGAACGGCGCAGCGATCTGGATGATGAAGTCGTAGAACGGTGCAGCGAACGACTGCGTGAGCCCGAAGAAGCGCTCCGTGAGCATAGAGGCCACGGTGGACTTCCCCGAGCGCATGTCGCTGGAGTAGAGAGCAATAAGAACTGGTTTCACTTCCAGCGTTCCTCCAAGGTGACTTCGAGCACGAGGTACTTGGTGTAGGACCCCTGCTTCTGCTGTTTGGTTAGCTCGCCCTGAGCGACGGCCCGCGACACGTACAGCGCTGGCATCGTGGACGTGCCATAGACGGTCTTGCAGGCCCCAGTGGCGGGGTTGTGGATCAGGAAGTAGGACTTCCCAATCACAGAACGAACACCCCTTCCGCCTCCAGACGGTCAAGCGCGATGTTGACCATCGCATCGTCCTCAGCGTTCCAGCCGAGCGCCCAACCGATGTACTTGGCCTTGAGGCGCTGGTAGCGCTTCAGGGACCGCATGACGGCCTCGACGGTCTCCGCACGCGTCAGCGTGAAGACCTCGTTGCGCTTGTCGAAGTCGTAGTCGGCGGTCTTGGTGACGCCCAACGGGTCGAAGCCGATCTGGCACAGACCGAAGTCCATGCGCTCGATGATGGCGGCAGTGTTGAAGCCACGGTCAAGCTGGACGAAGTTGAGGTCAGGCTGGCCGGTTAGCGAAGCGAACGTGTAGGTCGTCTGGACCTCTTTCGCCGCGTCGATGTAGTCGCCCGGACACCACTTCTTGTAGACGTAGACGCCAGCCAGAGCCGCGTCGAAGCGAGCGCTGTCCATGTCCTCCGTGAAGAACACGTCGAGGTCCTTGACGGGGCGGTTGTTGTCGAGGTCGCGGAGCGCGCCACCAGCGAGGTAGGCAGAGGGCGCGACGGTTCGAACGCGGCTCATGGTGTCGAGCCACGCTTCAGGCAGATGCAGATTGTTCAATGGACTGTCACCCAGTTTCCAGTCTCGTCGCGGCGCTCAAGTGCAATCATGGCGCGGATGGAGACTTCGGTTGTGTTCTTGATGGCGGTGGAGGCTTCCTTCGCCTCCTTGATGGTCTTGAAGGGGCCGTCGAAGACCTCCCCGGCCAAGTACCAGTAGCCTCGACGGATGCTCACGCTTCGTCGTCCTCCTTAGGCTTGATGACGCCCATGAGCGTCGTGAACATGGTGTCGCGTCCGTCGTTCTCCCGCCGCTCGTGGAGCAGCAGGCCGTCGTTGAATGCCTTGCGGATGAGGCAGCGCAGATTGTCTTCCAGCGCCGCGTCAGCGAGCCGGTTGGCGATGCGGCTGTTCTCCATCTCGCGGCGCGTGACGAGGTAGGAGGCATGGAGCACCACATGGCGCTCCCGAGGGATCACCACGAAGCCAGCGCCCCGCAGGCGCGAAGCCCAATACTCCAGCAGCGCGCTCTCCGTCACAGGGTCGATCATGCGCGCCACCACTTCCAAGTGTTCCGAACGTGGATCACGAGCATGGTCACGTTGAGCGGCAACAGGCCCCACAGGTCCATGTGGACCATGAGGGTCCACCACGGCACCTGAGCGCACACTCCGAGCACTGGCCCCCATACGCGCTTCGAGCCGTAGAGCCACGAGCTAATGATGGTCAGTGCCGATGCGGCGAACTGACAAGCTAAGCTGGCGGCGTCCAAAGGATCGGCTCCTTCTTCACTGCATCCCAATCGCTGTTGCGGAGGATGCGGGCCATACGCGCCTGCTTGAGCGCGTCAGCCTCAGTGAGCCCGCGAGCCTCGTAGGCCGCCTTGACGCACTTCCACAGTTCCTCAGCAGAGGACTTCTGGTGAATGGTCGAGAGGATGGCCTGAGCCTTCTTGGGTCCTGTACCCGGCAGGCCGGGGTAGCCGTCCGCCGTGTCGCCCACGAGAACCTGATAGAAGAACCACCAGTCCGCTTCGTACTTGTCGATCTTCTGGACCGCCTTGTTGTCGTATAGCGTGCAAGGAATGGTCTTCATGTCCTTGTCCGCCGAACAGATGATGGTGTTCGCATCCCGCGTGGCGAAGATGCCCATCACGTCGTCCGCCTCCAGCCCATCGAACTTAAACGAGGGCCAGGTATCCTCCGCGCGCTTGAGGACTTCCATGTAGGCGACGGGTTTCCGCGTGTCCTTGCGGTTCTGCTTGTAGGTCGGGTCCACGTCGTAGCGGAAGTTACGGCCCGCCGAGATGCACAGGAGCACGTCGTCGGTCTCGAACTTGTCCGTCAGGCGCTTGATGGCCCGCTCTACGCCGCCGAAGGCTTCCCCGGCGTCACTGACGAGCGTGTGGGTGTTGGCGTCAGTCTCGTCACCCGTGACGGATGACCACTTGATGTCCCTCTCAACGGCGGCGCACTGTCTGAAGATAACAAGGTCCGCGTCGATCAGGAGCTTCGGCGTCTTCAGCGGTACACGCTGACTTGCAACCACGTCCGGGGGTCCAGCATGGTCATGAAGAAGATGTAGAGGAGCACTATCCCTCGCTTTCGTTGATGAGGCGCATCCCGACCGCCGTAATGAGCCAGCGTTGGCCGTACAGTCCCCGGTCGATGCGTGTTGTGATGAGACCCTTGCAGGCGGCCATCGCTACGTGAGCGGCGTGCTGCCGTGCAAAGTCGCACTGGAGCGTGAACGGTGCCCGCCATGCGCGGCGGAGCACCTTCAGCATCAGTTGATCGTCAGTGGCAGTCGCGCCAATTCCGACCGATCTTGAACTCACTCGCGAGTGGCACACGGAAGCCGAGCTTGACGCCTGCTTCTTGGGCGCACGCAACGAGCGTTTGACCGACTTCTTCTGCAATGGATTTCCTACATGCTATCTGTTGCTCGTCGTGGACCCACAGCATCACCACGAAGTCCCTGCCCCACACGTAGCCCTTCGCTTCGAGGGCGTCCGTCGCATCGCAGAGCCACTGCTTGCACAGGATGGCCTCGATGCTAGAGCACGCGAAGTTGAGAGCGGAGTGGTCAGAGCGACATGGCACCAGCCGGTCGTCGAGACCGGGCAAGTGGTTCTTGAAGTGCTTCATGCACGCCTTGAGCTTCGCGTGCAGCTTGCCGAGCTTCAGTTTCTCGTCGAAGCTCTTGCGGACTACCGTGCCCACTTCCTTGTCGGAGCGGATGCGGATAGCGCCCTTGGCGGTCGTGGTCTTGAAGAACTTGTCGAACAGTGAGCCCCATTCGGGGTTCTTGTTCCTCGCCGTTATCAGGCAGTCGCGGACGACGCGCCCGGACTTGGGAGGGAAGCAACCGAATAGGTAGGAATACCCGAATGTCTTCGCACCCTTCTCTCGAAGGATGTTGTGAAGCTCACTGTGCTTATCACGAGGCTCATCAGGGCCAACGAGCCCCATAGCCTGCGTATGCGACCAGTGAACGTCACCGCTTGTGACGATGTTGGAATACGTTCCTCCGTCTAGTGGGTGAAGGAGATGAGCCAGAGCGCGAAGCTGGAGGCCGCTCATGTCGGCTCCGACTTGCACAATCTCCTCGTCAGCGCCTCCCCAGCCCGCCTGCGTGGTCGTGATGCCGTTCGGGCCGAACAGTTCGCGGCACTCAGCGCCGTAGGGAGACTTCGAGGCTGGCACTTGCCCCATGTTGGGGCTGAAATGCGATGCGCGGCTGTGGACGGTCCCCATCGGGTCCATCGCGCCGTGTATCTTGTGGTCCTCAGTGTTGACCTTCTTCAGCCACGCGTTGTCGCCGTCAGCCAACTGCCCGAGCCGCTTGTCGAGCAAAAGGTACTCGACGAGCTTCGTGGCCTGCGGGTACACGTCGCCAATGCCTTGAAGCACGTCGTCGTCCAGCTTGGCCTCGCCGCTCTCCGTGAACTCGTTGGGCTCCCAGCCAAGCTCCTTCAGCTTCTTGATGCTGTGGCGGCGGCTGGAGGGGTTGTAGGTGACGGGCTCAATCTTCGTGAGCGGGTAGCCCTTGAAGACCTTCTTGTGAACGGGCGAGCCGAACTCGTCCTCGCATGTGTACTCAGCGTACTCGCCCCAGTACCCGGCCTTCTTGTCAGGCCGCTTGGGCGTCCACGTCTTCGCGCAGCCCTCAGCGTCGAGGGACTTCGTGACGGGCTCGTACCACGTCCCGAACTGAGCGATGAGGTCCTTCGCGATGAGGTCCTGCTTGCCCAGCAGCGCGACGTGAAGCTCCTGAGCCGCCTTCTCGTCGAACCAGACGCCTGCTGCCTCCATGCGGCGGCAGAGGATAGCGATGCGGTGCTCAAGCTCGATGGCACGCTGGCTGTAGGTGTCGGGCTTCAGCCAGTCCCACAAGGCGTCCTGCACGTCCACGTCGCTTTCGCAACGCTCCTGCATCTCTGGTGTGAACTCGCTCCAGTCCTCGATGTCGGCGTGGAGCTTCTGCACCCCGAGACGATAGCCCCATGCCTCGATGCTGTGCTTGCCGTGGAGCTTGCCGGGCAGACGCCCAGCCTTCACCAAGCCCGCATCGCTGTCCTTCTGCGAGGGGCGCATGACCTTGACCACGACGTAGCTATCCACCTTCTTCTCCCGAGCGGGAGCGAAGCCGTGGAGCTTTTCAAGCACAGGGAAGTCGTAGACGATGCCGAAGTGGGCGATGAGCTTGTCCGCCTTCTCCAGCGTCTCAAGAGCCTGCGGGATTTGGTCAGGCCCCCAAGCGAACTTCTCCTTGGTGTCCACGTCCTTTGCATTGATGCAGTGGAGCTTAGTCACCACGTCGAGAAAGCCATTCGCCTCGATGTCGAAGTGAAGGCGCTTCATTCACGCCACACAGCCACAAAGGTCCCGCAGAAGGCCCCTGCCGCTGCGGGCAAAAGCATCCAATGGTCTTCCGTGTAACTGATGACTGAGAAGCCACCGAGCAGGATGATGATGACGGAATAGTATCCTGCCTTCAGCGCCTTCCCGCTCGTAGTGCAGATGTTGTAGCGCGCCCACACGAAATCGAGTGTGAACAACGCCACGAAGACCAAGAAGGGCTTCATCGGTTCTCCTAAAGAGCGGCGAGCACTGGCGTTGCGAGCCAGCCTGTCTGCCTGTTGTAGATGAGGGTGTCGGCCACGCCGGTATCTCCGGTCTCGCGGCATTTCAGAACGCGGATGATGCTCTGATCCTTCAGGTCTTCTTCGGCCTGTTGGTCCCGCTCCAGCGCCAGCACGTTAAACGAAAGCTGCTCAAGCGCCGCTGAGCCGCGTAGGTCGCTCAGGGAGATGCTGGAGCCCTCGTTGAAGCTCTTGTCCTTCGCCCGCTTGAGATGGACGATGGCGATGATGCCGACGCCGGTCTCCTGCACGAGCGAAGCCAGCTTCGTCATGAGGATGTCGATGTCCTTGCGCTCGCCCTCGCTGCTGCTCTCCATGCCTGACGTGACGATGGAAATGTGGTCGAGGAAGATGAAGTCGCACTTCTCGACGGTCGCCATGTAGCGGAGCTTGGCGATGAGGTTGGCCTGCTCCAGCGAGCCGAAGTGGTTGTAGAAGCTCATCCGCTGGTGAATGACCTCAGCAGCCGTTGCGGCGTATTGCTCCCTCGTGAGGAGCCCTGAGTTCGCGCGGAGCTTCGAGAGTGGGATGGAGTGGTGAAGCGCGACGTAAGCCTTCGCGGTCTTCTTGAACTGCTCCTCCAAGAACACGTTGCCAATCTTCAGGCCGTGCGTCTGGTGGAGGTTGTAGGCGATCTGGCGTGCCCAAGTGGACTTGCCGATGCCTGAGCCAGCCGTGAGGAGCGTTAGCTCGCCCTTGCGCCAGCCCATCAGTTTATCTTGAAGCTCTGGACACCCGTCGATGTCGTAGCCGGGAGCCATCTCCTCCATGAGGTCGTCAACGGAGATGTCGGCACCGTTCACGATGCCATCGGGACGCCACGGCTTCGCCTTCCAGAACGCATCCACCAGAGCGGCGGGGCCGTCCTTCAGCAGGACCTCGTTGGCGTCCTTGCGGCCCAACACGGCGATCTGCACCTTGCCGACCGGCAGGGCTGCTGCGGCTTCCTCAGCCGCAAGGCGTCCGGGCTCGTCCTGATCGAACATGAGGACGATCTTCTTGAAGCGGTCCAGCCACTCGTAATAGCGCTGGCAGTTGTAGGCCGCGTCCTTCGAGCCATTGGGTAGCGAGACGACGGCGTACTTGTGCTTGAACGCCTGCGAGACGCTGAGCGCGTCTATCTCGCCTTCCGTGATGACGACACTGAGGTCCCCGCCTGCCAGCCACATGCCATAGAGGGGCATGTCCTTGCTACCGTTGATGCACTGGAACTTCTTGCCAGCGCGCCTGATCTTCTGAGCGACCAGTTCGCCGCCTTCGTCGCGGTAGTTCGCAATGTGGCACTTCTCATCCACATTGATCTGGTAACCCCACTTCTCCAGCGTCTCGCGTGTCAGCCCTCGATCATTGAGGTCCGCGTAGATGCCAGTCTTGTAGTCCTTCGAGATGCGCTGTTCCTTTCGCTCGTATGTGCCATCAGTCGGAGGCTCCCAATGCCCACAGCCCATGCCGAAGCACGAGGCAGAGCCATCCAGGTATCGACCTAGATTGTCTTTGCTCCCGCACTTCGGGCATGGTTCTTTGTGGGAGAAGCCAGCGCTCTCGCGCTTAGGCCGCACGCGTCTGGTGACGCAGTTCGATCAGGCGGTAGGAGGCGTACTTGTCGCCCTCCTCGTCCTCCTTGATCGTCGTGACAATCTCGAAGCCCGCTTCACGCAGATCGTGAATGCACGCGGCGAGCCGCATGGTCCCGTAGGTCGAGAAGGCCACGAGCGGCGAGATTGCCCCACGCGTCCGCATGTAGTGGAGAACCTTCTTCCCGAGGGGCTTCAGGCGCAGTTCGGCAGTCATGGTGCTGTAAGCGTTCACGTCAGTCCTCGATCTGTGAGTTGGGGATGAGCCAGTAGTTGACGGTCTGCCATCGACCGTCGATGAGGCGCTGGTGGGCGATGTAGTCGCCGTCAGTGCCAAACCAGATGTCGTAGCGGTCCATCAGCGCTTGCCACGCTTCGTCTCAGGAAACACGAACGCAACCTCGCCGCCTGTCATGGCCTTGAAGCGCTTAATCGCGTCCTTGGGGGTTGCCCCATTGATCGTCACTTCGCTGCCGTTGATGAGCAGCTTGAACGGGCGGAGATGCTTCCGCATGTGCGGTCGCACGGCTTCGATGTCGCACTCACGAGGAGCATCGACGGCGAACAGGCGGGAGGTTGCTGTCATGTAGTTCCTACTTCTTGGTGGGTTTCTTCAGGTCTTTGATCCACGAAGCAGGCACAACGCCCCTGTCCGCCCACGTAAAGCCGTGGTCGTCCGCCCATTTGGCGTAGGTCGTCTTGCTGCCTTTGTAGATCGGCTTCTTCGCGTCCTGAAAGACGATGCGGATGTCGAGGTCAGGATGCTGCTCCTTGAGGAGGATCATCTTCTGACGCTCTTGCGCGCCGTTGCTGTCAGACCTAAAGCCGCCGAAGCGGCCCTTGGCCTCAATCAGGATTTTCGTGTTGCGAATGGTGAAGTCAGGGAGGTACTTCGCCTCCCTTGCCGGGACGGTGTAGTGGACCCACTGACTTTCGTAGTCGTAGGACACACCCGCATCGTCAAGCTGGTCCGCAACCTTCTTCTCTAATCGGGAGCGATACCGAGCCTCAACGAGGATCGGCTTGCTTGCCATCAGAGCTTGAAGGCGTCGTCACCAGCCGGGGCCTCGTCGTCACCGCTGGTGTCAGCAGCTTCGTCGGTGCCTTCTTCATCTCCGAACGCAGTCGGCTCGTACTCGTCGGCGTCGAAGCCATCCTCAGCAGCGCCGAAGGCTGCATTGGCGTCGAAGCCTTCCGAGAGCTTGAGGACGCGAACGGCATCCGGCCACAGGCTCACGCCGCGCTTAGCGCCCTTCTCCCATGCGGCAATCACGCCCGCGATGCGGATGAGAGAGCCACCACGAACGACGGTGCCCTGCTTCAGCGGCTTGCCCTTGCTGTCAGTGAGCATGGGCTTCTTCTTCGGGGACTTGAAGTTGAACGCAATCGCGCCCTCCTTCGTCTCCTTCCACGGCAGATGGACGTTCTTCTTGCCAGCGAAGTATTCGTCGGCAACGGCCTGAATGGCCTCTTGGAACGTCTCGGTATAAGCCTCGTCGGCAGTCGCTTCGGTCTTATACTTGCCGTCTGCGTACTCGCCCTTCGTGTCGGGCTCTGACAGCTTCGGGTAACGGGCGGTCATGACTTCGGTAACGAAGGGGACGTACTTGAACTTCTTGTCAGCCATTGTTGCTGATAGTTTCCTTTTCAGGGGTAGAGGAGATGCACCAGCGCCTCAGAGGGCTGAAGGTGCGGTAGCCGTCACGCCCGTTCGGACGTGATGTCGAGACGCGCCAGATGGACGCTGCGGATTTCGAAGACTGCGATCTGGCCTTCGTATCCGTCGTTCTCCAGCGTCTCGCGGGCGAACTCCTCCGCGTGCTGGAGCGTCATGAAGGCGTCTCCAGTGAACGCGAAGTTGACCATGCCGTCGTGCATCCACGCGGTAGCAAAGCGCGGTCGAGCGGGCTCAGCGCTCGTTAGCTCCCACGGCTCGAAGTACCACTTCGAAATACCGAGGCGCGGCTCGTCGAGCTTGACGTTGATGTGACCGACGTAGTTGCTGGGAATGACTTCGCCTTCGACGCCGAGGGCTCCGATGAGGACGCGCTGTCCGATTGAGAAGGCTTCAGTCAAGGCCATGCTCCTTACGAAGGTTGCGCTCGATGGTCTGCACGTCGATACCAACGCTCATCATCTTGACGGCGTGGTCGTATGGGATTGCCCCGTCGCGTTCGACGTAGGCACGGGCCTGAGCGAGCAGGCTACGCAAATGCGTATTTTGCATTGAGCACTTCCTTGATGTTGAGGTTTCCGTATTCGATTGCAGAAGGCAACCGACTGCTATCGTGTTCAATCAAGTCACACGTCGCCCGTTGAAGGACTTCGGCCAGCACGTCGTGCGTCTCGTACATCTCCACGAAGGTCTCGCGGATGATGCCTTGGAAGCGCGCCGCTTGGCTTGGCAGACAACCGAAGCTGTCATGCACCAATGCGAACTGAGTGATACCTTCTCGAACTCCCGCAAGCACCGTGAGGAGCAAGTGGGCCGCATCGCAGGCGTGAACGAAGTTGGGAGCAGCCCCGTTCACGGCGCGTTTCTTGTCGATGTCCTTCTGGTGGCCGGTCGCGACGATGGGGCGATAAGGCACCCGAACGCCGTGGTCGTGCATCCAGAGGCGCAACTGCTCAGTGGTGGACGCATGGTAGCGGTTGCTCCACGGCAGTCCCGTAGGTGTGACCCACTGGAGAGGCATCCCTGCGTGAGCCATTGCGGCAGCGCAGTCCTGCAAGAACTCCATGGCCGCCATAGCGCGCGGGGCGACTTTGGCGATGGCTTCGCTGGCGTGCTTGGCGAGGAAGGTCGAAGCGGCGCGATGCTCGCCCCACGTCTTACCGAAGGGATGGGCCTTGCGCTTCTTCTTCAGCACGTCACGCTTCAGCGGCTCCATGAGGTCGTCCATGTGCTGCTGCGCCAGCCCGAACTTCTTCGAGCCGTAGAACGTCGTCATGACGTTGCGCTTGAACAGCTTGCGCCAGTCACCGTCGTAAGCCAGCACGAGCGCTGCCAGAGGGTCTGGTGAAGCAGCGATGGCTTCACGGGCCGCGCCGCCGACCTTCAGGTACACGTCGCGCGGCTCAGGGAGGTCCGTGAGGTTAACTTCGCAGCCTTCCTCCGCGCGTGTCATGGCGCTGAGATGTTGCAGACCAGAACACGAGCCGTCCCACGAGCACGGTAACGAACAGACGTACTCCGGCCCATAGCTCAGGGCCTTGGTAAGTTCGACGCAGGCCGCGAGGAACAGGAAGGGTTTGTCGGCCTTGGTCCAGAACTCCAAGCCCGTGTCGGAGAGAGGGCCGTTGTGCTCCCAATCCTGCATCGCGCAGTTCTGGATCGCCGTGATGTTGTCGTCGGTCCATTTGATCCGTTCCTCGTAGGACTTCTTCGATACCTTTTCGAAGTCGCCGCAGTTCGCCACATGGACCTTGAGCCATGCGATGCCCTCCTCCCCGATGGCTTCACCATCCTTGAAAAGGAACAACGCACGCACGCGGTCTTCGCGCTGGAAGTTGAAGTTGGTCATCGGGTACTCACGCCCGCGCCAGTCGAGATTGTGAGGGATGTAGAACTGCGGACGCTCAGCGAGAGCGTCAGCGGTCTCCATGTCCTCGACGTAGCGCAGCCGGTCAGCCGCGAGCGTCCGGTTCTCCTTCTTGATTTCCGAGCGCTCTTGCCTCGCCAGCTTCTTCTCGTCCTCGTCCAGTTCTTCCCAAGGCTTCTCAAGCGCTGGAAGCTCGACGTTGGTCGCAGGCGGAAGGCCCTCGACCTCGATGCCGCGCCGCTGGCACTCCTTGATGACGTTGAGGATGGTGGTGTTGATCCTCCATCCCGTCGCTTGCACAGCATTCAGCGCGTCGAGCGCTGGCTGCATCTGCCCGTTCCTGATCGCCGCCTTGATCGCTGCGATGGTTTCACGGTGCCGCGTGCGTACCAGAGCGCTGAGCTTCTGCGCCACAGGGTCGATAGGTCCGCCCTTGTTGAAGTCGGTCCACGGTACAGGGGGCTGCACGGTCGGCAGGAACACAGGGTTCGCCTTGATGAACTGCTGCATCGCCCGCTGAGCGAGGTCACAGGCCCCGTCGAGGATGTTGAGATGGCGAACGTCGCCGCGCATCTCGCTCTCGAACAGGTCGGGCAGCGTCTCCAGCAAAATGTCCTGCACGAAATTGCCGACCGCCACGAGTTGCGTGGGCTTCCACTGGTTGACGAACGAGAAGCCCTCCTTCTTCGCCGTCGAGCGCGCGGACTGCACACGGTACTTCAGGTTCCCGTGCTTCTCCTTGACCCACTTCTCGATCTTCTCCGCCAGCTTCTCATCGTGGTTGCGGAGGTCGTGGGCGAACAGTTCGTGGTTCAAGGCGCGGCCCGTGCGCTCACAGATCGGCACGAATGGCAGATCGGCCATCACGCCGTCGAGGGCGTTGTTGATGGCGACCAGCGCAATGATCTGCGGCGGGATGCACTTCAGCAGCCTGTGAACGGCCTCGTCCCAGACCTTCGTGGGCTTGACAGGCTCATCCAGCTTGGCAGCAATGGCGTCCGAAAGGCGCTCGTAACAAGTCTGCGCTATGTGAAGCGCTTCTTCAGTGGCCCCATAGCCAAAGTTCTTGGCCGTGCGGTTTTGTAGCTTCAGGAAGCGGTCTTGGGCAGCTTCGAGTTCGGCGGAGGTCGTCGAGGTCATGAGGTTCATCCAGATCGCTTTCGTGCGTAGGAAGTCGGTTGAAGAGCTAAGTGATTGGACAGTCTGAATGAAATCGCGTTTAGAGTGCTTCTACAGACTGAGTGCAGGTGTGTTTAATCTGATTTGCGGGGACTACGCAAGCGGACACTCTTAATTCCCGTGCGAATTAAGTAGCGGGTCCGTGTGATTTTGGCAGCCGGAAGGGGTGGAAAACGTACCCGCCGGGGCGCATATTTACGAAATGCAGCGCGACCAATGGACTGAGTTTTTGATTTGTCCAGTTTGCCGAAATACAGGTAAAGCCCTGCTTTCGGCGACCGAGAGGTTTTCGTGGGATTCTCGGATTGATCACCTTCCGGTCGGCTTTAAAAGTGGCAACATACAAAGCGGCGGCAACTTCTACTGTGTGTCGTGCAACAGCCCGGTGGAACCATGACCCCCCAAACACTGGCGACGAAGACCGCATCCGAATTGCGGAACGTCTCGTGAGCGTCAGAGCGCCTTGAGGACTTCCCGGCTGTAGTCTAGCCGCTCGATGGCGGCGCGGAGGTTCACGCGCTGGCCCTGCGAGTAATGGCCGTAGGTCATGCTCTCTCGCTTGTGGCCCACGAGGAGCTTGACGGTGCTCTCTGGAACCTCAGCGCCCTCCATGTGGTCGATGAAGGTGTTCCGCAGGGCGTGGAAGTCCTCGCCTGCCCCATCGACGCCCACGGCCAGCCGGTAGCGCCCATACGCCTTCGAGACGTACCACGAGCGCTTGTCGTCAGGCCCACCAGCCTCCAGTCCCTCGAACAGGAACTCCCCAGCGCCCTTCAGGCGGCGCTCGACGAGCGGCACCATCGCCCCGTGCAACGGGACCTCGCGCTTCGCCGCGTCCGTCTTGCCGCCCTCAATCTCCAGCCAGTAGCCGTCCGCGCGCTTGTGGACGCCCTTGCGCTTGAGCGCACAAAGCTCCTCCAGCCGCGCGCCAGTGAACAGGGCGAGGCGCAAGAGGTCGTGCAGCGCGCTTCGGAACTTCTCCGTCGCGTAGCTCCCGCTGAGGAGCTTCACTATCTGCTCGTCGCTCAGGCCCTTGCGGAACTTCACGCCTGACTTCTTCCCGAGCTTGTGGCGGAGCCATACGTTGTCCTGAGCGTGGCCCTTGGCTTCGAGCCACTGCCAGAACTGCGAGAGCGAGGACAGATGACGCTTGACCGTCCTGCGGGCCAGCCCTGAGTTCGCCAGTAGCTCGCTGACGTACTCTCCAGCCCTCTTGCGCGGCGTGTCCTCGACGGTAGCGAACTCGCCTGCCCATCCGAGGAAGCGCTTCACGGTGCTCGCGTGTTGCACCTTCGTTTGCTCCGCAACCTCGACCTCCGAAATCCATGTCGCGTAATGGTCCCGCAGGATCGTCCCCTGCCCCGTGGCGACCTTGTAGACGCCCTGAGCAAGCTCCCTGTCCTTCTCAGCCAGTTGACGGGAGAGCGCCAAAACTTGATCCCGAAGCTCCCCAAAGATGATGCTATCCTCACCATCGTCACGGCGCGCAGCGTCGAGAGCGGTCTTCCATTCGGAGGCGTCCCGCAGTGCCGCAGCTTTCGGGTTCGAATGTTGTTTCAGGTTCTCGATACGCCGCAGGAATTCCGCGACGTGGGGATGCTTCAGGCGGTTCGCCTCAGCGAGGCTGGAGGTCTTCAGGGACGCCTTGAAGCGGCGTGGGACCTCACCCTTCTTGATGAGCGCCTTGGGCACGTTGACCACGACATGCCACGTCTGGTCCTTCTTAATCAGGTACTCGTTTGCCATCGCCTGTCACCCCGGTCTGTCACCCCGCTTAGGGGGGAGAAACCCAATAATCAAGCCATTATTGGGCTTTCGGGGTGTATTTACGGGGGTCCTAGTTCCCCAGCCAACAACAAAACCTCGCCCAACACCTTGACCGTCAAAGCCTTTTCGACCGCGCCGGCAGTCTGAATTTGGCATTGTGGACCACACTTGTGGACCATTCAAGCGTCCGGGACTGCCGGTCGCCTGCGAGAGCTTCCAGTTTCGACCGACTGCCCCCCGGAGACGCGGATGTACGGATCAGCCCGCCGACCTCCACGTGCGGGCGTCTGGCGGGACGACAGGGCCATTCCGATAGCGGGTCCCGCCCGATTAGGGTTGAGCGGGATGGCGAGGCTCCCTGTCAAAGCGCCAACGCCTTCGCGGCGTCGCGCCGCCGGTCCGGCAGCCGCAGCGCGCCTTCCATTGCAATGCTAGACTAGTGCTTGGGTTCCTCATCGTTGCTGAGCGGGAAGCCAAGGTTGCGCCAAAAAGCCATCAGACAAGCGTTGCACACTGGCTCGTTTAGCGGGAGTGTTTCCAAATTGGCCCGGAACGCGCCTCGCTCGCTTGCCCACATGCCAGAGCAGAGTGCACACCGCTCTTCAGTTGTAAAATCCGTCATCGAAGCGTCTCGCTAGTGGGATTGCATCGCGAACGGTCAGAGTTCGAGGTAGCTGCGGAGTTGGTGCTCAATTTGATCGAAAGCACCCGATGGAATTACGCCGTTTTTGACCAATAGCGCTTCGTCACGACGACCTGCCGCCAATTCGCGTAACCCGCGTTCAGCATAGCCGCGGCACTCGGCGAGCTTGTTACACAAGCCACACAGTGTTGCCATTCCGACGTATGCCATAAGCTGATCTTTCGCCAGAGCGATGGCTGGCTCGAAAGTATCCGCCGCCAAAACACAAGCGTCTTTAGCCGCGTCCCTTTGATTTGTTGCAAGAGCTTCCTGTAGCGAGGCGAGTGCTCGATTGCCCGTCTCGCAAAGGATTTGAGAAATTGCGGCGCGCACCACCTTCGGGGAACCGAAGTCGTCGTGATCGAGCACCTTATACCGGGCCACCAACCCAGCTTTCATAGACCGTAGGACGAAAGCCTCAAGCAGTACCTTGTCGGTGATTCCGTCGAGAATTGCGTCTATAATTTTCGGTGAAATTTCGCTCCAAGGCGGAGTTCGCGCGAACCATTCTTGCCGCTCCTCACGACTACCGTTGGCGTAGAAAGGCTTCGCGCGAGACGTTTTGTTGCCGAACAATCTGCTCAAAATAGATATTCCTGCCCCGGCGGCCGCAGCCTGTCGTTTTTTGTCGCGACCAATCCCGAGAATGCGTTTTGCCTCCAGAACAGCGGGACGCAGGTTTTCTTTGGTAGTCTGATCAAGCTGAGGTAACCGGCCGGCCGCAATGTCGCGCCCGATCTGCTCTAGCCTGGCGTGATCAAAATAGTGATCTGTAATCGCCAGCGACAACATTAGATCATCATCTGATTGAGGGTGCGCTCCGCAGCTCCCGCAGTTAGAAAACGCGCCCCGCTTGAGGTCTCCGCAATTAAAGCAAACGGCTTCCGTCATCGCTCCCCCTCCCTGCGCTCCGCCCCGCTCTCGGGTAGAATACGGACATTGAAGTCTGATGTTCAATGGCTCCGTGCTGAAAGCTGGGCGGCGGCTTTCCGACTCAGACCGCAGCCAGCGGCTATGGCAGGCGACAGGGCCTCGCCAGTGACCCAAATGGGCTAGGCGATGGATCGGGACTTCTCCTGCCGTTCCGGCGTCCTACGGCCCGCTTCTGCCGACGTCAAGCATAGGCAATTGCCCCAGCCCCGGCGGAGCGTTCTCTCAAGGGGCCTTCGGCCGCGGCAGGAGCGGGATTCCCCAGAGGTCGTACGTCGGAAGCAAATCCCAATCGTCGGGTGCGTCCGGAAGGACCGTCTCGGCGCGGCTGTTCCGGAGGCCTGCGGCCATCCGCAGAACGGCGAACATGCCCCCCCGGGCGAGCAGAGGATTTTTTTCGACCAGCACCCGTGCAGCGCGGGCGATCGTGATCCGATGCTCCGCTTGGGTGCTGCGCGCGCTCAGTCCGGATTGATGGCGCGCGTTCGCCCCCTGGAATTCCTTCTCCTCGGCCTTGAGTGCGTGTCCGGACGCGGCCCGGGCACCCCGTGTCTTCAGGACCTCCCCCTGCAACTTGTGCAGCCGCGCTTCCAGCGTCGGCCTCTCCGGATCATGAGTTGGCCAGAAGAGGCGATACCAACTTGACCGCGGTTTGCCGTCGCTAAGCTTCCGAAGTACTTCGTCGGCCTGCGCCTCAAGCGCCCGCAGCCGCGCAGCATCTTCCTCGGCCTTCCGCCGGGCAGCGTGAAGCGATGCCGGCTCCGGAAGCCACGCCGTCCGGCTTGCCGCCAACGTCTCAGTTTCAATCACGTCGTCGAGATCTGACAGAGTTCGTTCCATTGGCGGCAAAGCTGCTCGCCGGGCCACTGCCAAGAGATCAAGCAGTGCACCTTGATGCCGGACACAGCCCGATGCGAGGGTCAGCCATTCGTGGTCGCCGCCGGTCCGTCCAGACGGGATTCCAGATTCTCCAGCCGGGCGCGAATCTGTTCGATCCCGCCGACCGTCTGGCGCAGCAGTTCGATGACCGTATCCATCGGGTGCGGTTGGTCCGGGCCGTCGCTGCTCGCCGCCAGCTTCGACACCGGCTCCATCTGCTCCGACAGCCGCTTGAGGAGAGAATACGTGGCTTGGTGGATCGTTCGTTTGGTCTGTTGATTGGCCTGCTGCATTGAATGCCATCCTCTCCGCTAGTGCGCTCTTCCGAAGCCTCGTCAATCGGGCGAGTGACCCGACGAGCGTGCCGTCCCCGACCGTCTCAACGACCGGGGCGTCGGTTCTGTCCCCCGTCCGCAGACGCAGAACCATCATTGACAATCTCGCGTCGAAATCGCTTCGATCCGTCGCTGCTGACAGCGCGTCCGAAATCATCACCCGCAGACGCGGCAGGTCGAAGCCCTCCCGCTTGAGGCGCTGCTGCGCCATTTCGTCGAAGCTCTGCGAGTGAGCGGCGGGAGCAATATCGCGTAGCGCATTCGCTGTATCGGTAAGCCCCTCCCGGTCAAGCGCTGCAACCACGGCATCCGCGTGAGCACCGGCGACTACGTCGTGGCCCCACAGGACCTCGACCGTCCGCGCAAGCTTTTCGTGTCGCCTCCAGTCATGGCTTGACGACATGACCCCGCCCGTAAGCGGATCAATTTCCGGCGCGCACAGGTGGTAATGTTCTCTACATCCATCTTCGGTTGCGCGATCCTTCGTGTGCTTCCAGAGCGCAATGCGCCGCTTCGGATCAAAGCCAAATTCGGCCGCTAGGCGGTGCACAAGTTCCGCAAGCTGCTCGGTCGAAATCGGTTCGGCCGGCGAGATTATCCAGTGGCGAACAGCATATTCCCGACCGAACCGTAGGGCGTCGTTCCTTGCGTCTTCAAGATCAGCGACGTTACCGCAGACCAGTTCAACGGCGTCGTTGTCGTCGCCATTGGCAAGATGCTGCAGCGACCGTTTCAGCCCCTGGCCTCTCGCCTTGACGCGTTTTGATTTGATAATCATCTGATGTTCGCGAGATGTCGCGCGGCGATCGCGCGCAAGTCCTCGGCCGTTTCCTTCACGCACGCAGCGATCACCGCCGGGTCCGCGTCCGGAGCCTCCACCAACGTCGCCAGCCTATTGGCCGCCGTCCGGACAAGCACCAAGTCCGACAGCATAGGGCGCGAGGTGATCCGTCCTGAAGCTGCTGCGCGGCCCGCGCGCCGCAATAATTCTGAGACCGTCGTGCCGGCCCTCGCAGCGGCATCGGCGATCAACCTCTTGTCCGCAGCGGCAACCCGAAACTTGATCAACCCGCCTTGCATGCTCGCCTTGCTTTCCTTCGGGGTCCACGGGGCGGAGCCCCTGAAGCTGCTGCGGGGCCACGTCCCGCATGGCTTGCTGTTCGTTTCGCTTTCTCGAAGTCGTTGCCACGAAGCCGGAATCAAAATGAATCCGAAGCCGACAACTAGCAAGGGTCTGTGGCCACGAATGTTTCAGGTCAGGAGGAAGATGACGTAGCGGCTACACAGTGATTATTTCCTGCGTCCCATCTCGACGGGCCGCGGCGGCTTCACGGATGAAGGCGTTCGGTCCCGCCGCAGATTAAATACTTTGCCAAAGCGCTTGCGCACCTGCCGGCTCAATTTCAACCATCGGCCGACCGACGACGTTCGAACGGGGGGTCCTGCCCCAGCGCGGCTCGGAGACCATTCGATGTGCAACCGGAAGCGGAACGAAGCGCGATCCTCTGAGATGACCCGACTGCTACATCAACAAGAGCGCGCATGTCACGACGGCGAACGTCACCCAAGAAAAAACTGTGTCCAAGAGCGTGCGGCCTCGCGCCCAACGGAGGTTGAAGAACGAAACAGGAAGCCATCCAACTACGCCCGATGCTATCGATCCTATCGAGGTTGAACCAGCGCGAATATAGGAGGGCTGACTGATGGGGGATCGCCGTAGATCGCACAACACTTGATGCAAGCCGGCGAGCAAATAGCCGAACCCTACGGAGTCAACAATCCTAAGTGTGCCGGCGCTCCCAACGACGGCTTTTCCCATGAAATATCCAACAACGTTCAACGAACCGGAAAACAACAAGCCGGTGAGGGCCGCGCCTAACGCCAGCGACTTGCCTTTACCAGTTGCGATTGCGTGCGCGCTCATGAGGTCTGTGTCTCGAGCGCGCCATTTCACGATTGCTGAGTATGCCGCCCCAACGACTGACCAAAGCAGCGGCGCAGCGATTGTACTATGCATCGCCCCCCAATAGATCGACGGGGCGAAGTGCATGAGCAGAAATGCGATCACCATAGATTTCAACCCCCACGAAGTGGCGATTTCTCGCCTACAAAACGCCACACAGGCACGGCTATGATCGATATGTAGTTGATGGAGAACGTGTCCATGAGTGAATGGCCCGAACACGTCCGATTGCGCGTCGTGACAGACAGGCTGAAGTTGTCGAATATATCGGTGCCTGTCCCTGAAGGCGAGTACGACGGATATATCGACTGGCTGAACGAAACGGACGGAGAGCGCCAGATGGCCGCCGTTCAACTCGTCATTGGCCCGGCCGTACTCGCTCAACTGGGGCGTCCGGAGGGCATCCCTTCGATGCAATGCGAAGTGCTGCAATATCTAAAGCAAGGCGATATTGTGCGCATTTGAGTGACCGTGCCCTTTGTTCGACGCGGCGCAGCCCGTCGAAATCTACCGGGACGCCCTTCGTCCCGACGCCCTCCTCCCGCCACGGAAAGCGGCGCAGTCACCGCCAGGGCGAAGCGCAGCGGAGCAGCCCGCTTCCGGGCTTGACCGCATGAGACGCGTCCCGTGGCATTTCTCCTTTGTCTTCTATCCCGCTAACTACGCGCGAAGTCGCGATATCGTGCTGTGCGAGACTGCGAAAGTCCGAGCAATCTCTGTAAGCACTTCGCCGGCAGCGCGGCGCTCCAACGCCTCACGCCTCTGATGCGCGGTAAGTTTAGGCTTCCTCCCCAGCCTCACCCCCCGCGCCTTTGCGCGCTCGCGGCCCTCGCTCGTCCGGCTCAGGATCAGTTCGCGTTCAAATTCGGCCAGGCCGCCCAAGATCGTCAGCATCAAGCGCCCGTGCGGCGTCGTTGTGTCGGCCCAGGTATCGCGCAGCGACTTGAACCCCGCCCCGGCGTCGTTGACGGCCGCCAGCGTATTCAGCAGATCGCGAGTGGACCGCGCCAGACGGTCAAGACGGGTCACAACCAACACGTCGTCCGGAACAAGCGCCTTGATCGCACGCCCCAATTGGGTGCGCTCGGTAACCGCCCCGCTAACCTTCTCTTGAAACACCGTGACCACGCCCGCCGACTTCAGTTCGGCCACCTGTGCGTCCAAAGTCTGACCGTCGGTCGAGACCCTCGCATACCCTAGAAATGCCATCTGATCGTCCCTCGATTTCGCACCTGAATTTCGCACCAACGAAATGCCTGATTTCATTGGCCCGTGGGGGCCGTGCGAAACTTATGAGTTTTGCACCGCGAGCTGATCCTCTGTCGAAAGCCTGCAACTTCAAAATCTCAGTCGGGCCCGGACGCCCGACGACGGCGCGCCGCCGGCGCCGACCGTCCCGCCGGAGCAGTCAAGGCTTCACATCGGCTTCCGGACGCGCCGGCGCCGGCGGCGCGCAGCGGCGCCACCCTCCGCCGGGCCGGTCAAGGCCTCACATCGGCGGCCGGCCTCCACAGCGCCCCGTCCGGGCGCGCCGGCGCCGGCGGCGCGCAGCGGCGCCACCCTCCGCCGGGCCGGTCAAGGCTTCACATCGGCGGTCGGCCCACGGCGCCCCGTCCGGACGCGCCGGTGCCGGCAGCGCGCAGCGGCGCCACCCTCCGCCGGGCCGGTCAAGGCTTCACATCGGCGGTCGGCCCACGGCGCCCCGTCCGGACGCGCCGGCGCCGGCGGCGCGCAGCGGCGCCACCCTCCGCCGGGCCGGGTCCCGGCCTCACATCGGCGGCCGGCCTCCACGGTGCCCCGTCCGGACGCGCCGGCGTCGGAGGCTTGCAACGGCGGCAGCCCATCGCCAGGCGGCTCACGTTGGCGTGGGCTCGCCAAGGGCACCCGCTCGATACGATCCTTCCAGTCTCGAAGCTTCACAATTCGAGATTCGGATCGAAATGCTTCAAGACTCGAATTTTCTGAATTCGAGATTCGAATTTTCTATCTCTCGGTAGGACTGAGCGGCAGGACCGATCCTACGGCGCCGGCGACAGAGCCGCGGCGGCGCCGCCGACCTTCCGGACACGGCCCACGTCGGCAGCCGGTCCCGACGCCGGTCCCTCCGGCCACGTTGCCGGCGACGGGGGCCGCAGCGGCGCCAGCAGCCTCCCGGACGCGGCCCACCTCGGCGGGCGATCTCGACGCATCTCTCCCGACGCGCCGCCGGCGACCGGACCGCAGCGGTGCCATCGGCCTTCCGGACGCGGGTCCGCGTCGGCAGACGGTCTCAGCACCGGGGCGCTGGTCTTCACGGGAAAATCTATTCAGTTCACGTCGGCGGGACGGCTGCGATGCCGGCGGGTCTGGAAGCACCCTTGCTACTATCGGGGTCTCGCGACTGGCGCATCCGTCGCCGACCTCGTGGAGTCAGCCAAGCCAGGGCCTGCGACAGTCCCCGAACGACCACGCGCAAGAAATGTCCCATTGCCTGCCATAGACCAGCCCGTGTCGTGCGGTCGGGCGGGAGCGTTCCCTGAGCCGCCGTCGGAAAAACAGGAGGAAGGACCACAAGGGCGGCCGGATTGGTGTCTGTAGGGGTCGTGGCGGGTCGCTGAGCCTCATCGGGCGACGGGTCCGCCGGATCAGAAGACGAAGCTGCCGAAAAAGGACTTAAGCCGGTCGTCGTAGTTGGTTTGGTGGCGTGGTCGTCGTAGCCGTCCGGATCATCGCTTCGTGCGGTCCTTTGGGCACGGCGCGATCCCGCCAGAATTTCGTCCTTGTGCTGCCGGGTGAGGCGTTCGCCTGGCTGAACGAACGCAATCGCGCACCAGCGGAGTTCTCCAAGCAGCTTCGCCTGCACGTAGCCCACGACTGTGCCGGTCACGCTGGGCGGCTTGGATAAAGGCGACCTCGCCGGTGGAGGACGCCTCTGGATGGGTACAATCTGAATCGCGCCATCTTCGCGAACGGGGCGCTGCCCCTCCAACGTCGCCTTGAATTCCGCGAAGGCGCCGGCGGGCCTGATGAGCCGAGGTCGCGGCAGCGACCACAAGGCTTTCACGGCTTCGTCCGGCCATTCCTGCGCTTCGCGGTGATCGACGATCCACGTCAATACGTAGTTAGCGAGAGCCGCCGGATTGTGGATCTTTTCCGGCTCCATCCAAACCGTGCTGAATTTGGTCTGAATCCCTTTCCAGACGGTGTCGAGGTCATCTTGGGTGATCAACCAAAGGCAGTGAAGGTGTAGGTCGAACATCTGAAGGCGTTCGTCATATCTGACGTGAATCACGGATAGCAGCGGACGAATCTTGCCGTCGGATATGAGCCGGCCCACATGCTGGTTGTAGGCGGCAGACAGTTCTTGAATGGAAGCCAGAAGCCCCTCGATAGTGGCCTTCTTCCCGCGTGGGCGTAATACGAAATGCCTTAGATCAGCGAAGTCCGCTGACTGCGCGAATAGATCGAAAACAATCGCGTTTTCCGCGGCGCGCTCGGCAGCTACCGAGGCAAAGGCCCATTTTTCGCGTTTGCTGGACCCTGCGAAGGTCATACCGGGATCCACCTCAACATCGACGAGTATGCGATTGTTGCGGCGGATCGGATCGAGACCCAACGACTGGAGGCGTTCGATCATCCGCGTGTCGAGTTCACGACGTTCGTCCGACAAGATCCGTGCGCGATTTCTGATCTTGCCGGGATGATCGATGGTCGCGGCGCCGCCGTCCCCGGGCTCAACGGAGCTTTCCGGAAGGCGATCGTTCTCGTCGGCTGTCGGTTTGTGGCCACAGATCATCGCCGAAAGCTGACGACGCCGATGGAAAGAGTCCAGAGATACCTACTCGCCTGCAGGAGAGGCGGTCTCCGTCGCCGGCGATCACTTCTTCGTCGGTGGGGGCGTCTTCTTCCTAGAAGCCTTTTTCTTCATCTCCCGTTCTGCGAGCGCGACATAGCGCGCCAACTCGCGGTCACGCCCCGGCGCTGGCTCGTTGCGGGGGCCTGAGTATTTGAGATGGCTGAGGTCGGCATTGATGCTGATTGTGTTCACGCAACGCCGCAAGATCGGCAGCCAGATGGCCTTGGTGTAGCGCGAACCTTCACTCCGCCGGATCGGCGATTCATGACCGATCAGTTCGTCGATCCAGCTTTCCTTGATGCCCGGTGCGTTTTTGAGGGCCGTTTCTACGTTTCCTCGAAACGAGTGAAAATCAACCTTGGGAAGATAGCACCCGGAATTCATACGCAGGGTAGTGAATTTTCCACTGAACGCCGCCGACCTGCGGGAGCCCGGACCCTGCTCGATCAATTCCGGGAACAGCGGTTCTTCAGGATTTCGACCGAGGACTCGATATTCAAGAAAGCCCGCTTCGAGGAGTAAATCCGGGACGGGAACGTTGCGCTCAGAGCCGGAATCCTTCCCGTCGATGATTTCGAGGTAGGGGATTCGACCGCCGTCGGTGCCTTCAAATTTGATGGCTCCAACGAGAGCGTCGGCGATTTCATTCTCGCGAACACCGGTCAATCGTCCCCAGAGCGTCACCCAGAACATGCCATCGTGGTGAATCTCGTTGCCCGGAATTGCACGTCGATGAATCGACTTGCAACCGCGTATCCACGGGGCTGAGAAGAACTTGTTCTCCAGCGCCAACGGCCAATTGTGTCGCTCGTTGCGCGCACCACGGCCTTTTTTCTTCGGAGTGTGGAATCCCTCGAATGGATTGGCGATCTCTGCCGCAACGAGCTTCTTCTCGACAAGGTAATCCCAGTATTCGCCGAGGTTTGCGAAGTGCTTATTGACCGTTCCGATGGCCACCATCGCGATCTGCTTCTTCGGATGCTTCGGCGCAACGGCCAGCCGCTTCGCTTTCGCGATCATCTCGGGAATCGGCATGACAGCCCAGTCGCCGCGCGAATAGTCTCTAGGCATCGAAAGGAGCGTGGTCTTGAAGTCCGAGGCGAGCGCCGTGACGCAAATTTGGCGGATCGTGGCGTCGGGGAACAAGCGCTTGAAGACGTTGTGGGAGCCCCGCGCGTTGGCCGCCGTGTCCGTTTTCCAAGCGTGATTGGTCACTTTGTGGGCTTCGAAGGCGCTCCAATGCATCAGAAAGTCGAAGGTCGGGTACACGATCTGGCTGCTGGTCGTGATGTGCTTCGGAATCGAAGCGACCGTGTCGCGCATCTCGTCGAGCAACGTCGAAAAGCCCCGCAAGATCGTTCGCGCCCAGAGCCGCCCATCGACGGTCGACCTATCGACCGACTGCTCCATCGATATCGCCGCCGCTTGGATGATCGGTTCAAATCGCGAGCCGTCGCCCTGGCCGCGCAGCACGGCGGCGATCTCCTGCCTTTGATGGTCCGCATGAAAGTTGTCGGCGAACCTGAGCAAGCCATCAAGTTCGCGGGCGTCCTGTTCCCCCATCGCCGCGATCTCGCCGGTATCCAGGAAATCGAAGCCATTGGTCGCGGCCCGGCGCACCTCATGCGCCCAGACTCGCTCGTCGATCCAGGCGCGGACGGTGCTTTCGACCATGCTTCTTGATGGATATGGGCGTTGCATCAGCAGGGTCTCGATTTTGATCGATAGGATCCGGGCTCGCCATAGAGCGACCCGTCGGTCGGCGGTCTGGAGCGAGCGAATAAGCTCGCCCGGGCCGCCGCGACCCGCAAGCCGGACGGGCCAGCGGTATCGAAAAAACCATGTACAACCGCGTCTACGAAGATGATGACCTTGCCCCAAAAGTGCGCTCCCGTGGACCAAAAGTGTGGACCACCGCGCGGACGGGGAGACGGGACAAGGCGCAAGCCATTGAAGCAACGAGGGAATTACGAAAGCCGGGATGGACTCCTAGTTCCCCAGCCATCGTCAAATCATCGACTACGCCAGGCTATTTGCGCCAAATTGCATTGAACTATCAATGCCTCCCTCGTGCTTGGCCTGTGGTGTCATTCGGTCAAGATATC
>Ga0302320_10005146_pt1 | contig 29417 bp, 29 predicted proteins | sample Bog_T0_3_FD_202130 | JGI IMG/M metagenome (GOLD analysis project Ga0302320, IMG submission 202130) | Peat permafrost microbial communities from Stordalen Mire near Abisko, Sweden - Bog_T0_3 | ecosystem: Environmental > Terrestrial > Soil > Wetlands > Peat | place: Sweden: Abisko, Stordalen Mire...
CGGGCCCAGATTGCGAAACGTCGCCTGCTTGAATTCGAGCACGAAGGAGGACGCCAGCGCGCGATTGGCTTCGAGGAAATCGAGGCATTGGGCGAAAGTGGCGGGATTGCCGAGGGTCGTCGCGGCGACGTTGCAGAAGATGCCGACGTCCTTGTTGCGCACCATCAGCCGGCGCAGCACCTGTACGCATTTCAGCATCACCATGTGATCGATCCGCCCGATCAGCCCGGCCGCTTCGGCGACCGCGATGAAATCGTCGGCGGTGAGAAGCCGGTCTTGCTCGTCGCGCAGCCGCGTCACCGCCTCGTAGAAGCGGACCTTGCGTTGCGGCAACGTCACCATCGGCTGCAGGAATATGTCGATCCGGTTTTCCTCGACCGCGTTTTTCACGGCGGTGAGGATCTGCGCCTGGCTGCGCGAGGGCTCCGCGTCGTCGCTACCGGCCGAAGCCGGTGCCGCGGCGGGCGCGGCCGCCATGCCGGCGCCTTCGGCCGCGAACGGCATCTCGTGCTGCGGTTCGTGGTCCGGCCGGCTGACGGGGGCCGCAGTGGGCGCGCCCGAGGTCAGCAGGTCGTCATGGTTTGCGACGGAGACCGCGAGTTGCTTGACTAGCACGCCGAGCTCGTTGATCTCGCCGGCCACGGCCTGGATGCGGTCCGCGCTTGCAGAGCTTGCCGATACCACCCGGCCCTCGACCGCGGCCAGCCGGCGGCCGAATTCGGCGACCTGGCGCGCGAGATCGGCGGTGCCGCGCGACAGATCCGAGATCTGGCCGCCGACGTCGCTGCGGTCGCGAAGCCGCATCGACACCGCGTTGTAGAGGATCAGGAAGGTCAGCGCGGTGAGCGCCACGATCGCCGATTCCGTTCCGCTGATTCCCGCCACGGAATACAGGACAAGGCCAAGGGAGGCAGCGACCAGCACCATGCAGATGGCGATGAAAATCGTGGAAATGCGGATCATCTAGCGCAACAGTCCCCCGGAATCGACGCCCGCCATCGCAAATAGCGAGCGTTCGATCCTAGCACTATTGCTGATTCGAGGAGCTAAAGTTCTTTCCGCTCCCGGGAACCGTGCCTCCCGGCGTATCGGCCATCGCAGTGGCGCGGGCGCCCACCGGCTTTGACCGCCCGAGGGTCGCATCCACGGCGGTCTGGTGTTCGATCTCCGAGTTCAGTTCGGCGCCGCACAGCACGATGATGGCCGACATCCACATCCACATCATCAGGCCGATGGCCGCCCCCAGCGAGCCGTAGGTGGCGCTGTAGTTGCCGAAATTCGACAGGTACCAGGACAACGCCGCCGAACCGATGATCCAAAGCAAGGCCGCCGCCAGCGCGCCGATGCTGAGCCATTGCCACCGCGCCGGCTGCCGGCTTGGGCCGAACCGGTACAGCACGCCGAGCGCCGCCAACAGGATCGCGAAAAGCAGTGGCCACCGCGCCAGGCTGACGATGAACTGGCTCTCGGGTTCCAGCCCAACGTGATCGAGCGCGAGCGGAAAGGCCACCACCGCGCTGACCATCAGCGACAGCGCCGCGATCCCGCCGGTGGTGAATCCCAACGCCAGCAAATTCAACCTGATGAAGCTGCGCTTTTCCCGCTCCTCATAAACGACGTTGAGGGCATCGATCACCGCCTTGACGCCGGCGTTGGCGCTCCAGACCGCGAGGACGAGGCCGAACAGAAAGGTCGCGCCCAGCGCGGTATTGCCCTTGTCGAGCACGCGGGCGATCTGATCCTGCACGATCTGGAACGACCCCTCCGGCAACATCAGCGCCAGCGTCTGCAGGTTGGCGCCGATGGTCGCGGGGTTGGCGAACAGGCCGTAGAATGAAACCAGCGCGGTGATCGCCGGAAATATCGCCAGCAGGCCGAAGAACACCACGCCGGCGGCGGTCGCGAGCAGGCGGTCTTCGCCGGTGCGCACATAGCTGCGCCGCAGAATTTGCTTCCAGCCGGCCCAGGGGATCTGCAGCGGGTTGCCGGATCGCCGGCCGCGCTGCGGCATCCCGCGCGTGAATTGACGGTCGTCCGCGATCAACGAATTCGCCGGCCGAGAGGCGGGTTTCGCGAGCGTCGCCTGAAAATATCGCTGTGCGGTCAGGATCAGAATCGCGGTGGCCGCGATCAGGACCAGATTGTCGCGGGGCGGGGACTGCCGGCCCGACATCAGGCTTGCGTTCGTCGGGACAGTTGCCGCCGCCGGATGGCGGCCCAGCCCAGCAAGGTTGCCATCATGATCAGGCCGGCGCGGGCTTGCCCGCCTCCCGGTCGCGATTTCAGCCGCGCGCGGCCGGCGCGCGGCGCTGGCGCCGAAGGAGCCAGCAGGATCGCCGCCGCGGTATCCCTCGCGGCGTCGATTTGGTCCGGCCTGACCGGATTGGCCTTGATGGCGACGCGCAGGCGGCTGGCGAGGGTTGGAAAATGCGGCGGCGGCCGCTTCAGTCGGCGCGCGGCCAAAGCGGCGCAGACGGCCGCGATCGCCAGCAGCAAGGCTGCGATGGCGCCGAACGCCTGGAACAGTCCGTAGTTGATTTCGATCCAGCGAAACAGCGCGGCGATGCCGACCAGACAGGCGGCGACGCAAAAGATTCCCGCCGCCGCAAACAGCCCGGCGGCGACGGCATAGGATGCGACGGTGCCGGTGGCCTGGGTGGTCCGATCGCGCAAATACGATCGGGTCGCCAGCTTGATCTGGTTGAGTTTGAGCGCCAGACCGGCGCGCAGCAAGCCGCTCGATGGCCCGGGCATCTCCGAAATTCCTCCACGGCAGGTGCGGGTTTATCCTGCCGTGGTTGAACGTGGATTGGTTTCGAATGTTCCGCGCGGACGGCTCACGCCACCGCGCGGATCACCTTGGCGACCTTCTCGACGATCTCGCCGATCTGGTCCTCGCTGACAATCAAAGGCGGCGTCAGCGCCAGGGTATCGCCGGCAATGCGCATCATCAGGTCGTTGTCGTGGAAGGCACTGTTCAGGCTGTCGAAGCCGCGCTTGCCGGGCAGGTCCGGGCGCGGCGCGAGGTCGATGCCCGCGGTCAGCCCGATGGTGCGGATATCCACCACGTTCGGCTCGCCTTTCAGCGACATTACGGCGTCGGCGAATTTGGGCTCGAGCTTGAGCGCGCGTTCGAACAGCTTTTCGTCGCGATAGATATCGAGCGTGGCCAGCGCCGCGGCGCAGGCCAACGGATGCGCCGAATAGGTATAGCCGTGGGTCAGCTCCACGGCATATTCCGGGCCGGTCATGAAAGCGTCGTGGATGGTGTCGCGCACCAGCACGCCGCCCATCGGTGCCGCGCCGTTGGTGATGCCCTTGGCGAAGGTGAGCATGTCCGGCAGCACGCCGTAGCGTTCCGCGGCGAAGGCATAGCCGAGCCGGCCGTAGCCGGTGATGACCTCGTCGAAAATCAGCAAGATGCCGTGCTTCTGGGTGATCTCGCGCAGCCGCTTGAGATAGCCCTTCGGCGCCGGCAATACGCCGGTCGATCCCGCCATCGGCTCGACGATGACGGCGGCGATGGTGGAAGCGCCGTGCAGGTTGACCAGCCGCTCCATCTCGTCGGCGAAATGCGCGCCATATTCCGGCTCGCCCTTGGTGAAGGCCTGCTTCTCGCGGTCATAGGTATGGGGAAGATGATCGACGCCGGCGAGCAGCGTGCCGAACATCTTGCGGTTGTTGACGATGCCGCCCACTGAAGTCCCGCCGAAGCCGACGCCGTGATAGCCGCGTTCGCGGCCGATCAGGCGGGTGCGGGTGCCCTGGCCGTTGATCTGATGATAGGCCAGCGCGATCTTGAGCGCGGTGTCGGCAGCCTCTGATCCGGAATTGCAGAAGAAAACGTGATCGAGGCCGGCGGGCGCAAGGTCGGCGATGCGGCTTGCGAGTTCGAAGGCCTGCGGAATGCCGAACTGGAACGGCGGCGCATAATCCAGGGTCTCGGCCTGTTTGGCGATCGCCGAAGAAATCTGGGTGCGGCCATGGCCGGCATTGGTGCACCACATGCCGGACGCCGCGTCGATGATCTTGCGGCCGTCGACGGTGAAGTAATGCATGTCCTTGGCGCCGGCCAGCAGCCGCGGCGCCTTCTTGAAGGCCCGGTTGGCGGTGAACGGCATCCAGTGCGCGGCGAGGTCGTTGGGCACGTTGACGGCGGCGGGATGGGGGCTCTTGTCGAGCATGGGGACCTCTTGATGTTTGGGGCGTGGCGGTTTGGCCCAAGCTATCAGCTTCGGCCGACGACGGAAACCGACAAGTCCGGCGCTTGTTTCCGCTCAATCCGGCGGTTTCAGGGAACCCAGGGGCACGTCCAGCGCATAGATGAAACCGTTGGGATCGTAAGTCATTTCGACCTTGCCATTAAGCTGCCGGCCGAGCGTCTCGATCAGCCTTGTGCCGAAACTCCGCCGCGTCGGCGCGTGGATTTCGGGGCCGCCGGTCTCGGTCCAGGTCAGGTGCACCCGCGCGTTGCTGTCGTCGACGGTCCAGGCGATAGCGATACGGCCCGCTGGCACCGACAGCGCGCCGAACTTTGTGGTGTTGGTGCCGAGTTCGTTGAGCGTCATCGCCAGCGCGATCACGGCGCCGGAGGCGACCTTGAAGTCGGGACCTTGAATTGAAAACCTGCCCTCGCTGTCATAGGGCTCGGTCGCGCCCTTGACGATATGCGCAAGGCTCGCGCTCGACCAACTGGCCTGCAGCAACAGATCGTGGGCGCGGCCGAGTGCCAGCAGGCGGCTCTCGATGGCATGCTGGCCGTGTTCGATACTGGTGGCGGTACGCAGGCTTTGCGAGGCGATGGCGCTGACCGTCGCCAGCATGTTCTTGATGCGGTGGTGCAGCTCATCCAGAATGAGCTTCTGCAGCCGGTCGGTGGTTTCGCGCTGCGCGGCGTCGACCCCGGCCTGCGCCACCAATGCCCTGGCATCGGTGCCGGCTTGCTCGAGCAGCAGGCGCAGGCCGACATTCTCGGCCTCCAGGAACTCCTGCGGAACGTTCGGGCCGGCCATCGTTTGCATAGCCCCGAAGGACTTCATCCCGGTTGGTGTTGGGCCTTGTTATCACGCTTATGGCGGGACAATACGGCTATTTCCGGTACCCGACATATGACGATTGGCGTGGAACTCAGAGGTCGACCGCGCCGATCCAGAACACTTCGCCCTCGGAATCCTCGGTATCGAGCCACAGCAGGGGCAATTGCGGGAATTCGGCCTCGAGCCGCTCCCGGCCGCGGCCGATCTCGCACAACAATCCGCCGCCGGGGGTCAAATGCCGGCCGGCCTCGCGCAGGATGCGGCGGATGATGTCGAGCCCGTCGGCGCCGCCGTCGAAGGCGAGCTTCGGCTCGGCGCGGCATTCGCGCGGCAGCCCGGCCATGCCTTCGGCGTCGACATAGGGCGGATTGGAAATGATCAGGTCGTAGCGCCGCCCGGCAATCGGCCCGAACAGGTCGCCCTGGTGCAGCGTTATGCGCTGGTTGAGGCCGTAGGCGGCAAGGTTGCGCGCGGCGACGTCGAGGGCATCCTTTGAAATGTCCACCGCGTCGAACTGCGCATTTCGAAAATTCTGGCACGCGAGGATGGCGAGGCACCCCGAGCCGGTGCAAAGGTCGAGCACATGATCCACCGAGTCCGGATCACCCAATAGCGCGCCGCCATCCGCGCTGCCGCCAAAGTGAGAATCCAGCAACTCGCCGATCAAGGAACGCGGTACGATCACGCGCTCGTCGACATGGAACGGCAGCCCGCGCATGTAGATTTTGTTGACCAGATAGGCGGCGGGCTTTCGGGTGGCGACGCGGCGCGCGATCAGGTCCAGGATGGCCTTGGCCTCCGGCGCCGTGACCCGCGCATTCGCAAAGCTCTCGAACCGGTCGGGATGCAGATGCAGGGTTTCGCAGACCAGGAAGGCGGCCTCGGCCACGGGATCGGTGGTGCCGTGGGCGAAGACCAGCTTGGCCTCGATAAAGCGGCTCACCGCATAGCGGACGAAATCGAGCAGCGTCACCAGTTCGCCCGATGCGACCTTCGGTAATTTTGAAACGGCGCGGACGCGCTTGGCCGTGGCTTTGACGCGCTTCGCCATCAGGATTTGGTCCAGCGCGCCGCCGCCGCATCATCGTGATGGCGGGCTTCGACCCAGCTGGTTCCCTCAGCGCTTTCCTCGCGTTTCCAGAACGGGGCGTTGGCCTTGAGGTAATCCATCAGGAACTCGGCGGCCTGAAACGCCGCCTGCCGGTGTTGGGAAGCCGTCAGCACCAGCACGATATTTTCACCAGGCCGGATGCGGCCGACGCGATGAATGATGGTCAGCCCCGTCAGCGGCCAGCGCGACATCGCGGTCTCGGCATGGCGCGCAATCTCGGCCTCCGCCATGCCGGGATAGTGTTCGAGCGTCAGCGCGGCGATCGGCTCATCGCCCTCGCTGCCGCGGCAAATCCCGGAGAAACTCACGACCGCGCCGATATCGGTGCGCGCTTCTGTCAGCGCGGATATTTCCCGCGCGATGTCGAAATCGGGCTCCTGAATGCGGATGGTCACATTGGCGGTCATGCGGTCACGGCCGCTCAGCCGCCGGTCATCGGCGGGAAAAAGGCGATCTCGCGGGCGCCGGCAATCGCCGCATCGGACCGGACATGGGCATGGTCGATCGCGGCGCGGATCACCCGCGGCGTCTCGAAGGCGTGGGCGTAGGTTTCCCCGCGCCCCGAAAGCCAGCCGATCAGGTCCTCGACGGTGCGAACGTTCGCCGGCGGTTCGACGGTTTCCTCCGACTTGCCGACGCGTTCCCGCACCCAGGCGAAGTATTTGACCTTCATGCCTCATCCTCCTCGATGAGGTGATGAATGCCGGCGCGGAAATAGTCCCAGCCGGTATAGATCGTGAAAATGGCCGAGATCCACAGCAGCAACAGGCCGGTCTGGGTGACGACCGGACCGAGCTGGCTGACCGCCGGGACCAGTTCCGGGATCAGCTGGTCGCCGGCCTCGCCGGCCAGCAAAAAGCCGATCGCAACCAGCTGAACCGTGGTCTTCCATTTGGCGAGTTTGGTCACGGGCACGCTGACGCGCAGCGCGGCCAGGTATTCGCGCAGGCCCGACACCAGGATTTCGCGGCACAGGATCACGATGGCGGCCCACAGCGTCCAGCCGTGGATGATGCCGTCGGCGGCCAGCATCAACAGGCAGGAGGCCACCAGCAGCTTGTCGGCGATCGGATCCAGCATCCGGCCGAACGCGGAATGCTGGTCCCAGATTCGCGCATAATAGCCATCGAGAAAATCGGTAACGCCGGCGGCGATGAACACCGCCAGCGCCACCCAGCGCAGCCACAGCGGGCCGTCCATGATGGCCTGCGCATAGATGCAGCCGACCACCACCGGGATGGCGGCGATCCGCGCATAGGTCAGCATATTCGGGAGCGACAGCGAGCTTTTCGCCGTTGCCCTTGTCGTTGCGATGTTCATCGGCCTTACCAATACCGCCTGATCCCCAAGGTCAACCGTGCGACCCGCACGATCCGTTACAGACCACGCCCTGTGACTCCAAACCTGCTTTTAGCCCGGCTGCGCGTGGAAAAACTCGAAAATCTTGCGCGCGCTCTCGGCGCTGACGCCGGGAACCTTGCCGAGATCGGCGATCGACGCCCGCTCGATCTCCTTCAACGTTCCAAAATGGTGCAGCAAGGCACGTTTGCGTGACGGGCCGATGCCGGGAATTTCCTGCAACCCGGCCTCGCGAATGTCCTTTTTGCGCAGCTTGCGGTGCGAGCCGATGACGAAGCGATGCGCCTCGTCGCGCAGCCGCTGGATGAAGTACAGCACCGGGTCGCGCGGCTCGAGCTTGATCGCCTCGCGGTCCGGCATGAACAGGGTCTCGCGGCCGGCGTCGCGGTCCGGACCTTTGGCCACCGCCAGCAGCGCGACCTGCGTCAGACCGAGGCCCCCGAAAATCTCCCGGACCGCGTTGAGCTGGCCGCGGCCGCCGTCGATGATGACGAGGTCGGGCCATTGCGGAAACGAATCGTCGTCGGCTTTGGTTCCGGTTGAATCGCTTTCCGCGGCCGGGGTCAACAGCCGCTTGAAGCGCCGCTGCAGCACCTCGCGCATCATCGCGTAATCGTCGCCGGGCGTCAGGCCCTCGGACTTGATGTTGAACTTGCGGTACTGGTTCTTGATGAAGCCGTCGGGCCCGGCCACGATCATGGCGCCAACCGCGTTGGTGCCCTGGATGTGGCTGTTGTCGTAGACCTCGATCCGCTTAGGCGGATGCGGCAGCCCGAGCGTGGTGACCAGCCCCTGCAGCAGGCGGCCTTGCGTCGCGGTATCGGCGAGCTTGCGGCCGAGCGCCTCGCGCGCATTGGTCAGCGCATGGGTGATCATTTCCTTCTTTTCGCCGCGGCGGGGCGTCGAGACCTCCACCTTGAAACCGGCCTTGATCGAGAGCGCGTCGGCCAAAAGCTCGCTCTCCTCGATGGCGTGCGAGAGCAGGATCAGTTTCGGCGGCGGCTTGTCGTCGTAGAACTGGGCGAGGAACGAGCCCAACACTTCCTCCGGGGTGAAGGATTTCTCCGCGCGCGGAAAATAGGCGCGGTTGCCCCAGTTCTGGCCGGTGCGGAAGAAGAACACCTCGACGCAGGAATATCCGCCCTCCTGATGGATGGCGAACACGTCGGCTTCCTCGACGGTGCGCGGATTGATGCCTTGCTGCGACTGGATCGCCGACAGCGCCGCGAGGCGGTCGCGGTAAAGCGCTGCGGTCTCAAACTCCAGCTCGGTCGCGGCCTTTTCCATTTCGCCGGCCAGTTCCCGCTTCACCAGCCGGCTGCGGCCGGACAGGAAATCGCCGGCCTCGCGCACCAGCTCGGTATAGCCGGGAAAATCGATCTCGCCGGTGCACGGCCCCGAGCAGCGCCGGATCTGGTAGAGCAGGCAGGGCCGGCTGCGGCTTTCGAAGAAGGCGTCGGTGCAGGAGCGGATCAGGAAGGCGCGCTGCAGCGCCGTGATGGTGCGGTTGACGGCGCCCGCCGAGGCGAACGGCCCGAAATATCGTCCGGGCCGCGACTGCGCGCCGCGATGCTTGAGGATCTGCGGCGCCCAGTGGTCCCCGGTGATCAGAATATAGGGAAACGACTTGTCGTCGCGCAGCTGCACGTTGAAGCGCGGACGCAACTGCTTGATCAAATTGGCTTCGAGCAGCAGCGCTTCGGTTTCGGTCGAGGTCGAGATGATCTCGACCGTCGCGGTGGCTGCGATCATGCGCAGGATGCGCGCCGGCTGCGGCGCGCTGACCCGGGCGTAAGAGGCAAGCCGCTTGCGGACATTTTTCGCCTTGCCGACATAGAGCACGTCACTGGCCGCATTGAGCATGCGATAGACGCCGGGCGAGGTCGGCGCATGGCGCACCGCGTGTTCGATCGCGGCGTGGCCGACCGCGAGCCGGCCTTCCGCCACCGCCTCGCTGGTCTCCTCGGCGACCTCCGGCAGCAGCACCTCGTCGTCCTCCTCGGCGTTGGCCGTGGCGGGGTCGACATCCGCGAACGCCGGATCCTGCGGCGGCAAATCCGGCTGCTGCGGCGCCGGTTCGGAACCGCGCCGCGCCGGCCACGGGCCGGTCGCCTTCGGGCTATCGGTCGAATCCTGATCCATGGGCCTGAACTTAAGGGCCTGGATCGCGGATCGCCAGCGCGGCGGCGGCGCCGGGACCGGCGCCCCCGTAACGCTTTTTTAAGAATGCTGAGCGGACGGTAACCGCCCTTAACAAGCCTTTAACTTAAAAGTCTCGATAAATCTTATCGGAAAAAAGTGGAATTCCGTAACCATGCGGCCTCGCATTTTCCCCTGGCAATCGGGGAGCGAAGCGGCGGTCACGGCAGTTGCGGAGAGTAAGATGAAAAGGTTCATTCTGGGCGCCGCCGCCACCATCGCCGCGGGCTGGACGGTATCGGCGCAGGCCGCCGACCTCAATTATGGATCGCCCGCTCCCTACACCGTCAATCAGCCGCTCAATGCCTATAGCTGGGCCGGCCCCTATCTCGGCGGCAACCTCGGCTATACCTGGGGCTCCGTCGACAACAACCTGACCAAGCCGTCGGGCCTGGAGGGCGGCGTCCAGGCCGGCTACAACTGGCAATCGGGCCCGTGGGTGTTCGGCATCGAAGGCGACATCGAGCTGACGGGTGCGGCGGATACGTTTGCGTCGTGGAAATTCTCGAACCCGTGGTTCGGCACCGTGCGCGGCCGCGCCGGCTACGCCTTGAACAACGTCCTGTTCTACGGCACCGCCGGCCTGGCGTTTGGCGAATTGAGCAGCCAGACCTTCGGCCTGACCGAGTCCCACACCAATGCCGGCTGGACCGCGGGTGTCGGCGCCGAAGTCGGCTTTGCCCCGAACTGGAGCGCCAAGATCGAATATCTCTACATCGACCTCGCCGACAGCAACTTCTCCATTACCGGCGTGTCGAACGGCAGCCGGTTCGGACTGGTGCGCGCCGGCGTGAACTATCATTTCTGATAGCAACAAGAAAATATCCTGTCACAACCTCCCGGCCGCCTCCCGCGGCCGGGATTTTTTTAATCAAGAAGACACGCCGCGTGCGTCAGGACGAAATCACCAAATTGACCGCCTTGGGGCCTTTGCCCTTCTTGTCCGGTTCGACCTCGAATGTGATGCGCTGTCCTTCGGTCAGGTCCTTCAATCCGGCCCGCTCCACCGCCGTGATGTGAACGAACACATCGCGACCGCCGTCATCGGGCTTGATGAATCCATAGCCACGTTCTCCGTTGAAGAACTTGACCGTACCAGTCATGGCCATCGGGAAACTCCTACCCCCGTACTGCTCCCGCCGTACGCGCATCTGTCGCGTATCGGCCCGACCGGACAGTCGTTGCGGAAAGCATGGCCACCCGGCGGATCAAGCGGCGAGGCTGATCCGCCTTGAAAGGAATTGAGGCCTTGTCACTCCGCCGCTACCATTCGCGGAAGCGGAACGTAAAGCCGGTCCTAGTGGAACAAGCATAATACGGTTCCCGGCAAATTGCCTACGGTCCAAATCGGACTTTTCCCGGCCTCGATGGCGCCACCCAGCCTAACGCTTGGGCAGCAGCCAATGCTTGGGTACTTAAGGCTTGGGTACTTAAGGCTTGGGTACTTAAGGCTTGGGTACTTAAGGCTTGGGCGTCTCCAGCCTGAAACGGCCGGCGCCGCCCAGGCCGAGCGGTTTTTCAAGCTCGGGCAGGATCACCTTGAGTTCGGCCGCGAGCGTCCATGGCGGATTGACGATCAAAAGGCCCGCCGAAGCCAGCGCTTCGCCAGCGCTTTGCGGCGCCACGCTGAACTCCAGCCTCAGGCATTTTCCGGCGGGCGCGCCGGCGCCAGCCAACCCGGCGACATGCCGCGCCAGGCTGTCGGTGGCGCGGCGGCTTTTCACCGGATACCACAGCAGATAGCCGCCGGTCGGCCATTTCGCGAAGGCCTGCGCGAAGCCAGCGGCCATCCGTTCGAACTCGTCCTTGGCCTCATAGGACGGGTCGATCACGACCAGGCCGCGCCGCTCGTTCGGCGGCACGAAGGCCGGCAGCGCCACCCAGCCATCGAGGTCGACCACGCGCGCCTGGGTGTCGCGACGCAGCGCCTCGATCAGGCGCTTGCGCGCCCTGGGTTCGAGTTCGCAAGCCGTGAGGCGATCCTGCGGTCGCAGCATGGCGCGCGCGATCAGCGGCGATCCCGGATAGGCCTTGAGGTCGCGGTCGGGATTGAAGGCCCTGACGATGTCGAGATAGGGCTTGAGCAGCACGGCTGCCTGTTCCGAAAATCGCGCCTGCATGATCCGCGCGATGCCGGTTGTCCATTCGCCGCCGCGGCGGGCTTCGTCCGACGTCAGATCGTAGACGCCCGCACCGGCATGGGTGTCGATGACGCGAAACGCGGCCTGCTTGTCCTGCAGATGGCTGAGGATACGCACCAGCACGATGTGCTTGATGACATCGGCAAAGCCGCCGGCGTGAAAGGCGTGACGGTAGTTCATGGCGGAGGGGTTACGACATCAAGCGATGAAAGTAACCCCGGTCATTCCCGGGCGATGCGAAGACATCGAACCCGGATCTCGAGATTCCGGGTATGGGTGCTCACGCACCATCCCGGAGCGACATAATCCAAGTCAGCCCCCGCGCAGCGGCGGCATTTCCACCTGGTCGCGGCGGCAGCCGCGGTGATCGAGTTCCTCGCAGGCGCGGAACTGCAGCTCCTTGCTCAGGCAGATGCGCACTTCGCTGAGCCGGCTCCGGTTGCAGGTCACCGAGATCGCGGCAGGACTCAGCCCGGGATTGACCTTGATGAAGGCGTCCTCGATCTCGGACGGTGCGACCGTCTTCGGCTCGGACAATTGCAGATATTCCGGCGGAATCTTCACCGCGGAGCGCGCTTTGCGGATGGTTTCGAAATAGGCGCGCGCGCCGAGGCCCGAGCAGGTGCCGTGCTTGTCCCACTCGTTGAAGATCAATCCCGGCGCCGGCATCAGGTCCAGCATCGAGGTCATGATGTTGCGGTCGAGCCGCGGCGAGGGCCGCTGGCAATAGTCGGGAAAGCCGTGCTCGTATTGCGGCCACAACCCGTGGACCACAAAGGAAAACGGCCGCCCGCCGCACTGGGCCTGGGAGCGACCGCCACTGCCGCGCTCGGAGGCCTCCTCGCAGAACGAGGGCGACCACGACAAAGACAGCACGTAGAAATCGAACTCACCCGGCGCGTTCTGCCGTTGGTCCTGCGCCGATGCCGGGCCCGACGCGGCCAGGCCAATGATGACCGCAAAGGCGAGCAGGCCAATGCTGAGGAAAAATCGCGCAATCTTGTCCCGTGAACGATGAAACATGGCAACGCCCCCTACCAGACTGTCTGGAAGCCTAGCAGGCGACCGGAACATTTCAAGAACAAAAAGCAGGATCGTACCCGCAAGCCCGCAAGGTCAGGCCGGGGAAGGACGCCGGGAAATCAGGGGCGGGCGGCCTTGCAGCCGGGATTATAGGCCCAGTTGCGGTCGAGCCCGGTCACGCACCATTCGACACCCTGGCCCATGCCGGCAAAGCCGCCATCCTCGATGATCGAGTAGTGCACGGTGCGCAGCTTGCCGTCGCTGATCATGACGTCGGCGCTGCAATAGCGGCGCGGAATATTGTCGGACTGCCAGGGCCGGAACGCGGTTTCAGTGATCCGGCCATAGGCGGTGATCTTCAGCGAGGAATTCCAGAAGCTGCTTTCCTTCTCCTGGAACTGCGAGGTGATGGTCCCAAGCGCTGCTTCGCACGGCTTGACCCGGCCGTCATATTTCGGGCCAAACAGGCCGAAATTCAGCTCCAGCGGATTGGCCGCCTTGGCCGACGGGCCGAAAGCCAGCAGGCCGAGCAGGACGCCGAGCGTTGCCGCCAGACCGGGCCGATTGAACACACTAAAGAGGTCGCGCATGAGGGGCATCCGCCGCAGGAACCAACGCTCCGACGGTGCCGCGAAGCCCGCACGAGGTCAAGTGCAGCGCGGCAACACTTGCCGATAACTCCGCATCTGGCCGCTGGCCGTTCTTTCCATGTCGAGGGATGCGCATTATGGTGGGTTCGAGCCACATGGAGTCTGCGATGCGAATGATGGGGGCTGCGAGCCTGGTTGCCGTATGCGGGATGCTGGCATGCGTGCCGGCGCGGGCCGACACCGTGCCGCCATTCAAGGGCAACGACACCGGCGGCATCATCGCCTATGAACTGGCGACCCAGGCCGATGCCCGTCAGCTCGCGGTCGATCACTGCGCGCGCTACAACAAGGTGGTGAAATTCCTGGCGGTCGAGCCGCATTACGGCGGCTATATCTCCTTCGCCTGTCGCTGGGTGCCCTACGGCGCCACCGAAGCGCCGATCCGCACGCTGTACTAGACCTTCGTACTGAGCCTTCGCAAATTTTCGAAATCACACCGGGATTCGCACCGTGGCGCGGAGCCCGCCCATCGGGCTGTCGCCGAGGTTGATATCGCCGCCATGCGAGCGCGCGATGTCGCGGGCGATGGCGAGACCGAGGCCGGTGCCGCCTTCGTCCTGGTTGCGGGCGTCGTCGAGCCGCAGGAACGGCTTGAACACTTCCTCGCGCATGTCCAGCGGAATGCCCGGTCCGTCATCGTCGATCGTCACCGTCAAATAACGGTGATCGCGGTGGCCCGTGATCGAAATCGCGCCTGCATGCCGCGCCGCGTTGGAAACGAGATTGCCGAGGCAGCGCTTGAACGCCGCCGGCTTCACGGTCACGACCGGCTGGCCGTGGAAGGTCACGGTCGCGGCGTGGCCGTTACGTTCGGCGTCGCTGCGCAATTCCTCCAGTGCCAGCGCCATATCGGCCGGTTGCGCCTGCTCGCCGCTGTCGCCGCGCGCAAAGGAAAGATAATCCTCGAGCATGCCGGACATCTCGTCGACGTCGCGGCGCATGCCCTCGACTTCCGGACTGTCGCCGATCAACTCCAGTTCGAGCTTGAAGCGGGTCAGGATGGTGCGCAGATCGTGGCTGACCCCGGCCAGCATCGCGGTGCGCTGCTCGATCGAGCGCTCGATGCGCGCCTTCATTTCGAGAAACGCCTGCGCTGCGCGGCGCACCTCGCGCGCGCCGCGGGGACGGAAGTTCGGCGCCTCGCGGCCCTTGCCGAAGCTCTCGGCGGCGTCGGCAAGGCGCAGGATCGGCTTGATCTGGTTGCGCAGGAACAATACCGCCACGATCAGCAGGATCGACGAGGTGCCGAGCATCCAGAAGATGAAGATCTCCGAATTCGAGGCATAGGCGGCGCTGCGCTGGGCGAACACGCGCATCACGGCGTCGTCGAGCTGGATGCGGATTTCCACCAGATTGGAGCGGCCCACGGTATCGATCCAGAACGGCCGGCCGATCTGCTGGCTGAGCTGCTTCGAAAGCGACTGGTCGAGCAGCGAGAAAAACGGCTTCGGTCCCGGCGGCGGCATGTCGCCGACCGGCAGAAAATCGACCACCAGCTGCAACCGGTCCTGGGCGATGCGGCGCAATTGCGCGCGGTCCTTGTCCTGTGGATAGCCCTTGTAGACGTCGATCAGGCCGGCGATGTCCTGCACCACCGATTGCGACAGCCGCTGCGTCACCGTGTTCCAGTGCCGCTCCATGAACACGAATGCCACCACCGACTGCAGTACCACCATCGGCACGATCATGATCAGGAGCGCGCGGGCATAGAGTCCGGTCGGCATCCAGCCCTTGAATGCATTGCCCATCCAGCTGTTGGCAGCGGAAACGCGCCCCGCGGCGGTGCGGATCAGCGTCAGGCCGGTGTCGAGCGTGCTCATCGGGCGGGGTTCTGGCTCAAGGCGAGGCGACCAGGCGATAGCCGATGCCGCGTACCGCCTGCAGGAACAGGGGATTGGCGGGATCGCGTTCGATCTTGCGCCGCAGCCGGTTGATCTGCACGTCGACCGCGCGCTCGTTGACGGTGCCGTTGCCGGTCAGCGCGCTGCGCGGCACGGTCTCGCCCGGGCTGACCGAAAGAATGCGCAGCATCTCGCGTTCGCGATCGGTGAGATGAATGACCTCCTCGCCCTCTCGCAATTCGCCGCGCTCCAGATGATAGACGTAGGGTCCGAAGGCGACCTGTTCCAGCGTCTCCACCGGCGGCGGCGCGGTGCGCTTGAGAATGTTGCCGATCCGCAGCACCAGCTCGCGCGGCTCGAACGGTTTGGCCACGTAGTCGTCGGCGCCGATCTGCAGGCCCTCGATCCGGCTTTCCGCTTCATGGCGCGCGGTCAGCATGATGATCGGCACCGAGGACGAGGTGCGGATGAAGCGGGCGAGATCGAACCCGGTTTCCCCGGGCATCATCACATCGAGGATCAAGAGATCGAAATGCAGCCCGAGCAGCTTGGCGCGGGCGTCCTTCGAGCTCATCGCCGTGGTGACGCGGTAGCCTTCGCCGGACAGGAAGCGCGACAAGAGATCGCGGATGCGGCGGTCGTCGTCGACCAGCAGCAGATGCGGGGCGTCGTCGGCCGGTTGCGGCCGAATGCGGGCGAGGGTTGCAGCCTGGGCCAATTTTATTCCTTTGCGGTTGCGCTGCCGGGCCTGAGGATCGCTTCCAGCACCTTGTCGGGGTCGTCGTGATCGATCATCGCGCGCAGAAACTGGCGAACCGCCTCAGTGCCTGAAGGTCCGATGTCCCGCAGCGCGCGGCTGATCCGATCGGTCTGCAGGCCGGCGAGCTTGGCCACCAGCGCCTCGCCCTTTGCGGTGGCGAAAAGAAGGCGTTGCCGGCGGTCATTGTTGCCGGTCTTCTGGACGATATAGCCTTCATCAAGCAGTTGCTTGAGCACCCGCCCCAGCGACTGCTTGGTAATGCGCAGCACGTCGAGCAGGTCGGCCACTTTCAGGCCGGGATAGCGGTGGACGAAATGCAGCACACGGTGGTGCGCCCGGCCAAATCCGAAAACCTCCAACTCGTGATCGGCGTCGCCGACGAAATCGCGGTAGGCGAAGAACAACAGCTCGATGATATCCCAGCGCAAATCGGCTGGCCCTGGCGCGGCCGATCGCCCCGCGAGTCCCCGCGAATCAGGGTCGGGTGCCGGCCTCTGGATATTTATGTCAGCCATATTGACGTATCTTGGGTTCAATGTTACAAAACTGCCAAGTGCCGCGAAACATTAAGTCGTTTCAATCGGTGGCAAGGTGGCCTGAAAGCCAAAGGAGGCGGCAAGCGCCGCGATTCGTCTACCGTTGCGATTGTCGAGCGGCATTCGCGCAAACATACTGGACTTCCGCCTTCCACAAAAGCATGTCCTGACGACCATGCAGGGATGGAAACCGGCCGCAGGGCTGGCGCAGGCGAGGGGCCAGGCGTAACCAACAGCGCCAATGGCGCAGGGCGGCGAAAGCCGTCTCAATCCGGGAGAAAGTCCATGGCAGTTTCGTTCGAGCAGGTCCGCAGAGACAGGCCAGTGCCGGAAATCGCGCCGGTTCCAGCCGCGGGAAGCGAGGCCATGACGACATTCGAAATCCGGCCTGCGACCAATCCCACTCCAGAGAAGGAGCGCGCGGCAAGGCTGGTGGATCCGGGCTTCGGCCGGGTTTTCACCGATCACATGGCCCTGGTGCGCTACCGTCAGGGCGAGGGGTGGCATGGCGCGCGCGTCGAGTCCCGCGTCAATTTCCCGCTCGATCCGGCCGCAGCCGTGCTGCACTACGCGCAGGAGATTTTCGAAGGCCTCAAGGCCTACAAGCGCGACGACGGCGGCATCAACCTGTTCCGCCCCGACGCCAATGCACGGCGCTTCCGCAATTCGGCGGATCGCATGGCGATGGCGCCGCTGCCCGAGGCCGTGTTCATCGAGGCGATCGAGCAGCTGGTGCGCATCGACCGCGCCTGGATTCCTGGCGGCGAGGGCAGTCTTTACTTGCGGCCCTTCATGATCGCGAGCGAGGTGTTTCTCGGCGTCAAGCCTTCGGCCGAATACATCTTCGCCGTCATCGCCTCGCCGGTCGGCTCCTATTTCAAGGGCGGACCCGCGCCGGTGTCGATCTGGGTGTCGGAGAATTTTACCCGCGCCGCGATCGGCGGCACCGGCGCCGTCAAATGCGGCGGCAATTATGCCGCGAGCCTGCGCGCGCAGGCCGAGGCGATCGATCACGGCTGCGACCAGGTGGTTTTCCTCGATGCGGTCGAGCGCCGCTATATCGAGGAACTCGGCGGCATGAACATCTTCTTTGTGTTCGACGACGGCTCGCTGCTGACGCCGCCGCTCGGCACCATCCTGCCCGGCATCACCCGGGATTCGATCATCGCGCTTTCGAAGGATGCCGGCACCCGGGTACGCGAGGAAGCCTACACCATCGAGCAGTGGCGCAGCGACGCCGCCAGCGGCAAGCTGAAAGAGGCTTTCGCCTGCGGCACCGCGGCCGTGATCTCGCCGATCGGCAAGGTGCGCTCCGCCAGCGGCGATTTTTCCATCAACGGCGGCGCCGCCGGCCCCGTCGCCATGGGCATGCGCAAGAAGCTGGTCGACATCCAATACGGCCGCGCGGCGGACCCGCACAGCTGGATTCGTACGGTCGTGTAGTTGGCTGCATTGAACAGCATCAGAGGATGAACGACAAACGCTCTAGTCTTGCAACTTTGGCGTGATGGTATGGCTAAATTTCTGACGGGGGACGATTGCGCGCGCTGATGGAGCAGCCAAAGTCATGAGGGCTGCGACGGTACATCGAACCGGGTTGCCGCGTTGCGCGTCGGCTGGTACCAACGCGAGACCATGGCTGACAAACCGAAAAAACCGCAAAAGCTGAAAGCGCGCCTGCCGCGTGGCCTCGCCGACCGCGGCCCCGCCGAGATTGCCGCGACGCGGGCGATGGTCGAGAAAATCCGCGAGGTGTTCGAGCGCTACGGCTTCGAGCCGGTGGAAACCCCGGCGATGGAATTCACCGACGCGCTCGGCAAATTCCTGCCCGACCAGGACCGGCCCAACGAGGGCGTGTTCTCGTTCCAGGACGACGACGAGCAGTGGATCAGCTTGCGCTACGACCTGACCGCGCCGCTGGCGAGGTATGTGGCGGAAAATTTCGATTCACTTCCAAAACCCTATCGCAGCTACCGCGCCGGCTATGTCTATCGCAATGAGAAGCCGGGGCCGGGACGCTTTCGGCAATTCATGCAGTTCGATGCCGACACGGTGGGCAGTGCCTCGCCCGCCGCGGATGCCGAGATGTGCATGATGGCGGCGGATACGATGGAAGCATTGGGCATTCCGCGCGGCAGTTATGTGGTGAAAGTCAACAACCGCAAGGTGCTCGACGGGGTGATGGAGAGCATCGACCTCGGCGGCGAGGACAATGCGGGCAAGCGACTCACGGTCTTGAGGGCGATCGACAAGTTCGATCGGCTTGGCGTCATCGGTGTTCAGCAACTGCTCCGGGGTGGACGAAAGGACGAAAGCGGAGATTTCACCAAAGGGGCCGAGCTGTCGGCCAGGCAATCGCGCGCCATCCTGAGCTACATCCAGTCGATGATCCCGACCGGGCAGCGGCTGGATCCGGTGCGTCATCCGCCGGAGCTCCGTCTCCATTTGGAGAACATCGAATGGGTAATGAACGACAATGAGCGGATCGCACAATTCGCGGATGACACGATCACCCTGGGTGAATTGCGCGAGATGTTCGCCGCCAACGTGCTGTTTCGCGAGGGCGTCGGGGAACTGTCCGAGCTAGCGCGGATTTGCGAAGCCTGCGGCTACGACGATCAGCGCGTCCGCATCGATCCCTCCGTCGTCCGCGGCCTCGAATATTACACCGGCCCGGTCTACGAGGTCGAACTGCTGCTCGAGACCAAGGACGAAAAAGGTCGCCCCGTGCGCTTCGGCTCGGTCGGCGGCGGCGGGCGCTACGATGGCCTCGTGTCGCGCTTCCGCGGCGAACCTGTGCCGGCGACGGGTTTCTCGATCGGCGTGTCGCGGCTGCAGGCGGCGCTCGAGCATCTCAACAAGGACAAGCCGCAGCCGCTCGCGTTCGGTCCAGTGGTCGTTACCGTGTTCGACAAGGATCGCATCGCCGACTACCAGAAAATGGTGGCCGTGTTGCGCGGCGAAAACATCCGCGCCGAACTCTATCTCGGCAATCCCAAAAACATGGGTAACCAGTTCAAATATGCCGACCGGCGCAACAGCCCCTGCGTCATCATCCAGGGCTCCGACGAAAAAGCCCGCGGCGAGGTGCAGATCAAGGACCTGATCGAGGGCGCCAAGGCGGCGGCGGCGATTGCGTCCAACCAGGAATGGCGCGAGACCCGTCCTGCGCAATTTTCGTGCAGGGAGGACGAGATCGTCGCCAAGGTGCGCGAAGTACTGGCGCGGCATAATGTGACGTGGAAATGATCCCTTATGGTGAGGAGGCGCTCTTGCGCCGTCTCGAACCATGGGGAGAATGGGTGCATCCTTCGAGACGCGGCCACGAGGCCGCTCCTCAGGATGAGGTTCGAATTCGCAGCAAGAGTTTCTTAGCAAGAGCAAAGGGAGTAACGAAAAATGCCTGAAATTACCATCAGCATGGCCGCCGGCCGCAACGACGAACAGAAAGCCGCGATGATGCGCGACATCACGCAAGCGCTGGTGACCCATCTCGGCGTCGATGCCGACGCGGTCGTGATCCAGATCAACGAAGCCCCGCTGGCGCACAAGATGAAGGGCGGCAAGACGTTTGTGGAGCGCGCCGCCGCGGCGAAGAAGTAGCGCGGCCTTAAAGCGGAAACTAACATCGTCATTCCGGGGCGCGCGAAGCGCGAACCCGGAATCTCGAGATTCCGGGTTCGCTTCGCGCCCCGGAATGACGGAATGAATCCCATGGATGCACGCGACGTCATCACGACAGGCATGAGCGCCGAGCGCATGCTGGTGGTGCCGCCCGAGCGCTGCGTCGGGCATTTTGTCGCGCATATGCCGATGGTCTATGGCACGCCGATGATGATCATGGAAATGGAGATCACGTCCGGCGACGCCATCAACCGCTACCTCGAACCCGGCTGGGTCACGGTCGGCACCGAGGTCGATATCCGCCATCTCGCCGCCTCGCCGGTCGGCGCGCGGGTGCGGACCACCGCACGGGTGATCGCGGTGGAGCGGCGGGTGATCCGGTTCGAGGTCGAGGCCTTTGACGACAAGCGCCGCATCGGCGAGGGCCGTCACGCCCGCGCGCTGGTCAACCTCGAGAGTTTCAACAAGCGGCTGGCGGGGAGTTAAGGATTTTCGTCATTCCGGGGCGCGCGCAGCGCGAATCCGGAAATCTCGAGATTCCGGGTTCAATGCCATCGGGCCGCACTTCGCGCGGACCCCGTTGGCATTGCCCCGGAATGACGAAGTGGAACGAATTCAACCTACTTCGCCAGTTGCTTCGACCGCCGCGTCGCCGCCGCGACCGCGCGGGTCAGCAGCGATTGCATGCCGTCGGGTCCCATCAGCACTTCCAGCGCCGCGGCGGTGGTGCCGCCGGGCGAAGTGACGTTCTCGCGCAGCATGGCGGAAGAAATCCGCGAGCGATGCAGCAACTCGCCGGAGCCGGCGACGGTTTCGCGCGCCAGTCGGGTCGCGAGTTCCTCAGGGAGTCCGGCCGCGACGCCGGCGCGCGCCAGTTCCTCGGCGAGCAGAAAGACATAGGCGGGGCCGGAGCCGGAGACCGCGGTCACCGCGTCCATCAGCCCCTCGTCGCCGACCCACTCGACCGCGCCCATCGCGCGCAGCAGCGCGTCCGCCACCGCGCGCTGATCGGCCCCGACATTGTCGGCCGCCACCGCCACCGTGATGCCGCGGCCGATCGCGGCCGGCGTGTTGGGCATGGCGCGCACCACGCTGCCGCCGCAGGCCGCTTCGATCGATCCGATCGGAATGCCCGCCATGATCGACACCACCAGCGTGGCCGGAGCGGTGAAGGATTTCAGCATCGCGCCGGCCTCTGGAAATGTCTGCGGCTTCAGCGCGATCACCAGCGTGGCGATCGTGCCGACATCTTTTGGCGCAGGATTGAAGCGAATACCTTTTGCCGCCAGCGCGCTGATCTCTGCCGACGGGTGCGGCTCGATCACGGCAACACGTTTGGCGTCGAGCCCTTGCGACAGCCAGCCCGACAGCATCGCCGAGCCCATCTTCCCCGCGCCGGCGAGGACGACGGGGCCGAGGATGTGCGCGAGGGATTGTGTGTCGCTCGAAGCTGTCACCACAAATACTCTTGTCGTCCCGGCGAACGCCGGGACCCATAACCACAAATGGTTCTATTGAAGCGCGAGAAGGGCGACAAGCATTTTGCTTGAACGCTGATATCACGCGGTATGGGTCCCGGCTCAAGGCCGGGACGACACGGTGGGTGTATCGGCGCTACGCCTCGCCCGCGGTATCGAACATCGCCGCGGTCATGGCCTCCGGCGCGGTCTTGCCGGCCCAGACCACGAACTGGAACGCCGGGTAATAGCGCTCGCAGGCGTGGATGGCGCCGACCAGCATGCTCTCGCACTGCGCCGTCGAGGCGGTGATGCCGCCCGGCAGCACCAGCGCCTGCCGGTACATGATCATGCCGGTGTGGGTCCAGATGTCGAAATGCCCGACCCATAATTGCTCGTTGATCGCCGCGATCAACCGCTGCACCTCGCCCCGGCGGGCGGTGGGAATCTTCATGTCGAAGGCGCAGGCCAGATGCAGCGCCTCGATCTCGGTCATCCAGGTGAAGGACAGCTGGTAGTCGGTCCAGTCGCCCTTGGAGACGATGGTGACCTCGTCCTCGCCGGAGCGCTCGAACGACCAGTTGTTATCGGCGGCGATGTCCTCGACCACCGCGAGCGGATTGTTCGGGGAATCGATGATGCCTTCGAGGAGGGCCATGCCGTCTCGACCTTTGTTTTTCGATGTGTTGATACGCACGCAGCAGGCCAACGCGCGCTGGACTGACGCATCTGCCAACTGCACTCCCCGGGTCGCCCCTCGGCCTGCCGGGATCAACTGATGTGATTTGCGGAATCCGCGCAACCACACCCGGAGTCCATCCACAGCCAATGCGCCGATCCTGCGCCACTCGTCCACAACTCTTCGCGGCGTTAACTTTTTTACCGAGAACAAACCGGAATCGGATTCGCGGCGGGCGAGTCTCGCGCGCAAAATTCTCGTTTTTCGAGCTGGATCGGCTGCCTTAATCGTTAATTTTCCCGCGCTAAATCTTTTCCGGTTAAGCCGCCGCATTTTTCCGGCTGAGGGGAAGCCGGGCAGCCCGCCAGAAAAACTCCCGACCAATGATTCGGTCATGGGGGGCATGCCGGTTCCCGATGGCGAGGGGCCTTGCTGGCGCGCCTGCGATTGGTCATAGTTCCCTTCAGGCCGCTCATTCCGGGCGGCCGATGTTCTCAGGGCGGGGTGAAACTCCCCACCGGCGGTAAGGGTGGACAAGCCCAAGCCCGCGAGCGCCTTCTTGCCCGGGTCACTTCCGAGGAAAAAGGGTCAGCAGATTCGGTGCGATTCCGAGGCCGACGGTTAAAGTCCGGATGAAAGAGAACGGTCGCGACCCGCCGCATCCAGGTAGCACTTGGCGGCGCGTCGATCCGTATGCCCTGATTCTGGTCCTGAAAGAGGAAAGCCATGAATCAGATGTTGCAAGATGCTCCGCAAAAAACCTCCGAAGCAGCTATCGTCAAAGATCCTCCCGAAACCATCGATCCGCCTGCCGTCCGCGTCCATCCGCGATTTGCCAAGCCGCAGCGGGTCGCGTTCGTGCAGTCGTCCTGGCATCGCGAGGTGGTCGAGGAATGCCGCATCGCCTTCCTTGACGAGATCGAGGCTCGCGGCATCGAGCGCGCGCGCATCGATCTGTTCGAGGTGCCGGGCTCGTTCGAAATTCCGCTGCACGCCCAATTGCTCGCCAAGACCCGGCGCTACACCGGCATCGTCGCCGCCGGGCTCGTGGTCGATGGCGGCATCTACCGTCACGAATTTGTCGCCGACACCGTGATCAAGGCGCTGATGGACGTGCAGCTGCGTACCGAGGTGCCGGTGTTCTCCGCGGTGCTGACGCCGCAGCAGTTCCACGAGACGGCGGCGCATTTCGAATTCTTCCGCAAGCACTTTGCCACCAAGGGCATCGAGGTCGCGGAGGCCTGCGCCAACACGCTGCACAGCCTGGAACGGCTGCGCGGCCAGGTCGCCGCGGGGATTGTGTAATTTACCCTGTCGCGTGCCCCGGATGCTGCGCCGCGCCTCTTCGGCGGTGCGCAGCTGATCCGGGGCCCATGTTGGGTTAGCGAAGTGTGAGTCCCGGCTCTGCGGAGCAGCGCCAAGAGCGCTGCACCGCGTCCGGGACACGAGTACGAACCCTCGATTGTCATTTCCGCCGCCACACCTGTAAGCTCGGCGGCGGGAGGAGGCACGCCCGTGGAGACGGGCGGCCGGGAAGATCATGTTCGAAGGACACGATCCCTATCTCGTCGCGCTCTCGGTGGTGATCGCGATCCTGGGAGGTTACACCGGCTTCGGCCTCGCCGCGCGCATCCGCGGCACGCCGGGCGTGAGCCGCCGTGTGCTGTTGGCGGGCGCGGCCGGCTTCCTCGCCATCGGTATCTGGACCATGCATTTCGTCGGCATGCTGGCGGCGCCGATACCGCCCGATGCCGTCTACCTCGTGCTGCCCACCATCGTCTCGTTCCTGATCTGCGCGCTGGTGGTCGGCATCTCCTTGTTTTTCCTCAGTATCGGCGAACCGTCGCAGCGGCGCGTGATTTCCTCGGCGGTATTGATGGGCGCGGGAATCGCCAGCATGCATTATGTCGGGATCCACGGCCTGGAGAGCCATTTCGCCATCGAGCACGACAATACGATGGTGTTGCTGTCGATCGGAATCGCGATCGTGGCGGCCTATGGCGGCCTGCGCGTGTTCCTCGCCCGCCAGGACGGCATCCGGCTGATCGCAAGCTCTGTTGCCTTCGGGGTCGCGGTATCGGGCATGCACTATACCGCGATGTACGGCATGCACTTCGTCCCGCTTGCGGGCCACCATGCCGGCGGCGGGCTGGCGGCATCGCCGCAGATGCTCTCGATCATCGTCGCCGTCCTGTGTTTTGTGATCGCGGCCGGTTTCCTGCTGTCGCTGGTGCCGGATCCACGCCGGCAGCCGGCAACGGGTATCGCGGTCACGCCCGATCCCGACGTGGAAGCTGTCGTCGCCGCGCCTCCTGCGTCGAGCGAACCGACGGCTTCGACCGCCGCCTATCCGCGGCTGATGTCGGCGCCGCTCGGCGGCCTCGGCCAGCCGCCGCGCGCGGCGCCGGCGGTGCGGCTTCCGGTCGAGGGCGCCGACGGCACCCATTTCATCGATACCGCCGACATCAGAAGCGTCCGAGCCGATGCCCATTATACCCGGGTCCATGACGGCACCCGCGAACGGATGTGTCCGTGGTCGATTTCGGAAGCCGAAGCCCAGCTCGATCCCGGCCTGTTCGTCCGCGTCCACCGCAGCCACATCGTCGCGATCCCCCATGTCAGCTTCGTCCGCAAGGAGGGCGACGGCGCGGTGATCGAACTCGATGGCCCACAGCCGCACCGGGTGCCGGTCAGCCGCGCCAAGATCGCCGAGGTCAAGGCGAGGCTGGGGCTGGCAAGGCGGAATCACGCCTGACTAGGTCGCGAAAGCTGACGCATTTCGTGCGCCTGATCCCGCATCTCGTGCGAATTTTCCCGCGCCCGTGACGCTGCAATCACCACCGTCTTGCCTCTGCAAGATTCAGGGAACAGCCTCCGCGCCGACGTCTGCACTCAACAAGACGCGAAACAGGGGAGGAAGCCATGATACCGGGACCGTTCAGCTATCACCGGCCGGCGACCGTCGCCGATGCGGTCAAATTGCTCTCGACATTGGGCGATGATGCCCGGCCGCTGGCCGGTGGTCACAGTCTGGTCCCGATGATGAAGCTCCGGCTGGCCACCCCCGAGCATCTGGTCGACCTGCACGGCATCGCCGGCCTCAAGGGCGTCCGCCGCGACGGCGCCGACATCGTGATCGGGGCGATGACCACCCAGCACGAGCTGCTGGCTTCGGACGACATCGCCACATCGCTGCCGATCCTGCATGAAACCGCGCTTTTGATCGCCGATCCGCAGGTGCGCTACATGGGCACCATCGGCGGCAATGTCGCCAATGGCGATCCCGGCAACGACATGCCGGCGCTGATGATGACGCTTGGTGCCAGCTACCGGCTCGAGGGGCCCTCCGGCGGGCGCGACATCGCGGCGTCCGAATTCTACCAGGGCGCCTATTTCACCGCGCTCGAGCCCGGCGAACTCCTGACCGCGATCTCGATCCCGCTGCCCGCGGCCGGCCACGGCTACGCCTACGAAAAACTCAAGCGCAAAATCGGCGACTACGCCACCGCGGCGGCCGCCGTGGTGCTGACCATGGCGGGCGGCAAGGTCGCCTCTTGTTCCATCGGCCTCACCAATCTGCACGAAACGCCGCTGCTGGCGGTCGATGCTGCCAAGGCCGTGATCGGCACCAGCCTCGATGCAGCGACGCTGAAGAAGGCCGCGGCCGCGGCCGAAGCGATCATGTCGCCGGCCGCGGATACCCGCGGCCCGGTGGAATACCGCAAGCATGTCGGCGGCATCATGGTGACGCGGGCGCTGACCCGCGCCGCCAGCCGCGCAAGCTAAGGAAAGGGGAGGGATCAACAATGGCAAAGACCCATGTGACCATGAAGGTGAACGGCGCCGAGGTCGAAGGCCTCGTCGAACCGCGCACGCTCTTGGTGCATTTCATCCGCGAGAATCTTCAGCTCACCGGCACCCATATCGGCTGCGAGACCACCCATTGCGGCGCCTGCACCGTCGATCTCGACGGCATGTCGGTGAAGTCCTGCACCCTGTTCGCGGTGCAGGCGCAAGGCGCCGAGATCACCACCATCGAGGGCGTCGCCAATGCCGACGGCACGCTGTCGGCATTGCAGGAAGGCTTTCGCATGATGCACGGGCTGCAATGCGGCTTCTGCACCCCCGGCATGATTTTGCGCGCGCAGCGGCTGCTGCAGGAAAACCCAAGGCCATCGGAGGAAGAAATCCGGATGGGCATTTCGGGCAATATCTGCCGCTGCACCGGCTACCAGAACATCGTGCGGGCGATCCAGTACGCGGCCGACAAGATCAACGGCGTTGAGTTCAAGGAGGCTGCGGAATGAACGACATGACTCCCACGCGGGAACAACGCGAAGCCAAACTCGAAGGCATGGGCTGCAAGCGCAAGCGGGTCGAGGACGCCCGCTTCACCCAGGGCAAAGGCAATTATGTCGACGACCTGAAGCTGCCGGGCATGCTGCACGGCGATTTTGTCAGATCGCCGCACGCCCATGCGCGCGTGAAATCCATCAACTCCGAGGAGGCGCTGAAGGTGCCGGGCGTATTGGCTGTCATCACCGCCGAGACGCTCAAAACCGTCAACCTCGCCTGGATGCCGACGCTCGCCGGCGACGTGCAGATGGTGCTGGCCGACGGCAAGGTGCTGTTCCAGAACCAGGAGGTCGCCTTCGTCGTCGCCACCGACCGCTACGCCGCCGATGACGGCATCAACAAGGTGGTGGTCGAATACGAACCGCTGCCGGTGGTGATCGATCCGTTCAAGGCGATGGATGCCGACGCCCCGGTGCTGCGCGAGGATCTCGCCGGCAAGACGTCAGGCGCGCACGGGCCGCGCAAGCACCACAACCACATCTTCGAATGGACCGTCGGCGACAAGGACCTCACGGATGCCGCCTTCCGCAAGGCGGAGGTGACGATCAAGGAGATGATCTCCTATCACCGCACCCATCCCTCTCCGCTTGAGACCTGCCAGTGTGTCTGTTCGTTCGACAAGATCAGGGGCGAACTGACGATCTGGGGCACTTTCCAGGCGCCGCATGTGATCCGCACCGTGGTGGCGCTGATCGCGAAAATTCCCGAGCAGAAGATCCACGTCATTTCGCCCGACGTCGGCGGCGGTTTTGGAAACAAGGTGGGCGCCTATCCCGGCTACATCTGCGCCGCGGTGGCCTCGATCGTCACCGGCAAGCCGGTGAAGTGGGTCGAGGATCGCATCGAAAACCTGACCGCGACGTCATTTGCCCGCGACTACCACATGACCACCGAGATCGCCGCGACCAAGGAGGGCAAGGTCACGGGTTTGCGCGTCCACGTGCTGGCCGATCACGGCGCCTTCGATGCCTGCGCCGACCCATCGAAATGGCCGGCCGGTTTCTTCAACATCGTCACCGGGTCCTATGACTTCCCGACCGCGCATCTTTCGGTCGACGGCATCTACACCAACAAGGCGCCGGGCGGCGTCGCCTATCGCTGCTCGTTCCGGGTGACGGAGGCGGCCTACTGCATCGAGCGCGGCATGGACATTCTGGCGCAAAAGCTCGGCATGGACCCGGCGGAATTGCGGCTGAAGAACTTCATCAAGAAGGAGCAGTTCCCCTATCACTCCGCGCTGGGCTGGGAATATGATTCCGGCGACTACCACACCGCCATGAAGAAGATGATGGACGCGGTGGACTATGCCGGCTTGCGCAAGGAGCAGGCCGCGCAGCGCGAGGCCTACAAGCGCGGCGAGACCCGCGAAATCATGGGCCTCGGCGTGTCCTTCTTCACCGAGATCGTCGGCGCCGGGCCGTCGAAGAATTGCGACATCCTGGGGATCGCGATGTTCGATTCCTGCGAAATCCGCCTGCACCCGACCGGCGCCGGCATTGCCCGCGTCGGCACCAAGAGCACCGGCCAGGGCCACGAGACCACCTGGGCGCAGATCATCGCCACCGAGATCGGCATTCCCGCCGACAACATCATGGTCGAGGAAGGCAATACCGACACCGCGCCCTATGGGCTCGGCACCTACGGCTCGCGCTCGACGCCGGTGGCCGGTGCGGCGATCGCCATGGCGGCGCGAAAAATCAAGGCCAAGGCGCAGATGATCGCGGCCTACACGCTCGAGGTCCACGAAGACGACCTCGAATGGGACATCGACGGTTTCCGCGTCAAGGGACTCCCTGAGAAAACCATGGCGATGAAGGATATCTGCTGGGCGGCCTATCATTCGGTGCCGCCGGGCATGGAGCCCGGGCTGGAGGCGGTCAGCTATTACGATCCGCCCAACATGACGTATCCTTTTGGTGCCTATATCTGCGTGATGAACATCGACGTCGATACCGGGGTCTACAAGATCAGGCGCTTCTACGCGCTCGACGATTGCGGCACCCGCATCAATCCGATGATCATCGAGGGCCAGGTCCATGGCGGCCTGACCGAGGCCTTTGCCATCGCGATGGGCCAGGAGATCAGGTACGATCCGGAAGGCAACGTCGTCACCGGCTCGTTCATGGATTTCTTCATGCCGACCGCGGTCGAGACGCCGCACTGGGAGACCGACTTCACAGTGACGCCGTCGCCGCATCACCCGATCGGCGCCAAGGGCGTCGGCGAGAGCCCGAATGTCGGCGGCGTGCCGGCCTTCTCCAACGCCGTCAACGACGCGTTTTCGTTTTTGGGCTCAACCCACATCCAGATGCCCCACGACTACTGGCGCAACTGGAAGGCCGCGAAGGAATTGGGCGTGTTTGCGTAGGGTTCGTCGCAGTGACGAAAGCCGCGGTCCTTCTCCCCTCCCTCCACGCGCCCTTGCGCGTGGCGGGGAGGGGTCGGGGGTGGGGGGTCTATCGGCAAGAACCGCTGCTACAGTGAACGCCGCGCGGGCCCCCCCCCCCCCCCCCCCCCCCCCCCCCCCCCGCCCCCCGGGGGGGGGGGGGGGGGGGGGGGGGGCCGGGCGGGGGGGGGGGGGGGGGTGCAGATCCCAAATTTCTTCGCCGATCCACATAGCTTTTGACGATTCAGAGGACGTCTTA
>Ga0302320_10005147_pt1 | contig 29417 bp, 34 predicted proteins | sample Bog_T0_3_FD_202130 | JGI IMG/M metagenome (GOLD analysis project Ga0302320, IMG submission 202130) | Peat permafrost microbial communities from Stordalen Mire near Abisko, Sweden - Bog_T0_3 | ecosystem: Environmental > Terrestrial > Soil > Wetlands > Peat | place: Sweden: Abisko, Stordalen Mire...
CCGGGCACGGAGTGGGTCTGTGCCAGACGGGCGCGGCGGTGATGGCGCAGGAGGGGCGCGGCTATGAGGAGATTCTTGCCCAGTATTTTCCGGGAACGACTGTGGGAGATGCGACAACCGGTGCGGGGTGGGAATCGCTCGGCGGACAGGCGCGATCGGGCGCGGGCTTCAGGTTGAAGACGACTGAGGCGGCGGATGCGCAGTACCTTCCGGCCTTGGCGGGGGCGCTGGAAGAGGCAAAACGGCGCAGCGGTTTGGGGCAGGGCGCGCCTATCGCCGTTCGAACGTACCGGTCTACGTCCGGCTTTCGCGACGCGACGCTTGCGCCGGGGTGGGTTGCGGCGTTCACAGAGGGCGACCAGATTGCGTTGCAGCCGTTGCGTGTTCTGGCTGGGCGCAAACTGCTTGACGGCGTGTTGCTCCATGAGTTTCTGCATGCGCTGGTGGAGGAGCAAGCGGGCCCCCACACGGCGCTGTGGTTGCGGGAGGGGTTGGTGGAGGCCTGGTCGTCGGATGCGGTTGAGAGGCGAAGACCGGACCTGAGTGTGGAGAAGGTGAACGAGGCGCTGCAGCACCCGGCCAGCGAAGCGGAGTCGGAGGCTGCGCATCGAGCTGCGAATTACTACGCCGGACAACTGCTTGCGCGCTTTGGGCGGGCACAGGTGCTTGAGTGGATGCGCACCGGGGTTCCGGAGAGGGCGTTAGCTGTTCTCCGATGATGGTGGTTCAACGGCCGGAGTTTGCTGGCGGCCGAACAACACCGCCAACCAGCCGAGGAGCAGGAGCCAGAAGGTGACCGCCAGCAGGTAAGTGCTGGTGAGCTTGATCGCGACAAGCCAAACTTGCGTGGAGACGGTTCCGTGCGGCGCTGTGGTGAAAAAATGCGTGGGCAATGCTACGGCGGCCAATGCGGACAGGATCACGGCGAGCCACCAGCGCCAGTCCCACAGGATGCGCAGCACTCTCATCCAGGGGATGCGCCAGCCCCACAGGGCCGAAGCGGCCGCATAGGGAACGATCTTGGCCGGAACGACCAGCCAGCGGAGGATCCACTCGATCCAGGTGAGGCAGCGCTGAATATGGTCGTAGGTGAAGAGCTTAGCGCGCCAGTGGGCTGAGGCCTGGGAGTTCAAGTAGCCAGCCCATTGGGGAATCTGGCTGTCGCACCAATCGAGCACCGCCCAGCAGGCCCAGCCAATGGCGATCCAGACCAGCAGCGTGGTTGCTCCCCACACGAGCCGCACGCGGCGCGGGTCATCGTCCATAAGGCGGCGCACGGTGGCGGCTTGCAGGATGAGAAATGCCGCAAGCAGCAACAGCGGAAGCAGGAGAGAAGCAGCTACCTGCCAGAGGTGCTTCTCGGGGAGGCGTGTCCAGGCAAGGCCAAGCAGAGCGAGCAGCAGCAGGCCGGCGAACTGGGCGATCACCCATTTCCAAGCCAGGCGCAGACGGCGATAAAGATCTCGAAACAGGCTCACGGCTGCACCTCCAGGGTTGCAGGATCGGTGGTGGTTTGCACATTGGTTTGATACATGGGGCCGGCCTGCGCGGGGCTGATGGCGAACTTGCCCGGATTGACGACCTTGAGCAGATAGACGTACTCGCGGCGGCCAGTGAACTCGGTATTGAAGAAGGCGGCGCGGTCGTCGTGGAACTCCTTGCGGGTGAACCAGTCGGCCCACCAGTCGGGTTTGTTGTTGAGCTTGTAGAGGTTGCTGTGATCGAGGAACTCAGTTCCTGCGGGAATGGGATCTTCGGCGAGCAGATACTTCCAGCCTGACCCATTCACCGCGAGTTTGACGGCGACAATGTCGCCTACGTGTACGGGGCCCTTCAACGGAGCCAGATCGTAGGTGATGGGGTCGCTGGGCGTGGGCTGGTTCTTCTGGAGCAGGTAGTAGTCGCGGGTGATGTTGAGCGCGAGTTGCCCCTGCTGGAAAGACCTGCGGTCGGCAGAGTAGCTGCTGCTTTCAGCGGCCCAATAGGTGATGCCGTTGCCGCTCTTGCGGATGGTGACCTGGCCGCCGTTGCCGGCCTGCGCGGCGGGAACGACGATCTTCCACGGAAGGGCGAAGCCGTCTGCGGCGCCGAAGTGCCGCTTGCCAACGCTCGTGCCGTTCACGAGGACTTCGACGTCGGAGGTGTTGGCCAGTTCCCCGCTCAGTGCGAGGTAGTCGGTGAGGCCACCGATCACCATGGCGGTCTGCTTGGTGGAGTACCAGTAGCCGCCATCGCGATGCTTGCCGAGCCAGACGGCCGCCTTGGGGAGCAGTCCGCTGGCGCGATCCTGACGGACGAGCAGCTTGAGGGCAAGCGCAGTGGTTTCAGCCGATGTGTCATCCCAATATTCGAGGAGGCCGTCGTAGTTGCCTGCCCACCAGGCGTCGGCATCGGAGGTGTGCGCCTTCTTTTCGAGAAGCGTCGCTGCCTCGTGCGCACGGGAGTCTCCGGCTGAGTCGAGGGCCAGTCCGGCCAGCGCAAGTCCTTCGTCGCTCAGCTTATCGCGGCTGTTCCAGACTTTGTCGAGTGCGTCTTTGGGCGCGCCGCCGGTGGTGGCGAGGGCGTAGACGGTGTAGGCGCGCAGGTCGGGGACCATATCGGGGTGCGCGGCAAGGGTGGAGACCAACCAGGTGCGGCCATGGTCCAAGCGATCCCGATCAGTTTTGGACCCGGCGTCGGAGGCCTGGCCGAGGCCGCTGACTACATAGGCGGTCATGAAGACGCGGCTGGGATCGTCTTGCCACCAGCCCCAACCGCCATCGTCGTGCTGGAAGCTGTAGAGGCGGTCGAGTCCGGCGCGGATCATGTCGTTGAGCAGGACGCGGTCGATGGGGGACTTGATACCCAGCTTGTCCACTGCGTGAGAGACGACCAGATCGGGCAGGAAACTGGACATGGTTTGCTCGGTGCAGCCCCAGGGGTAGCTGGTGAGGTAATCGAGCGCGTCGAAGACCCCACCCGCGATGCTGGGCGCTACGGTGATGGTGAGTGCTCGCGTGCCCGCATCGGAGCTGGCCGGATAGCTGTAGGGCCACTGATTCTGGTCAGTGCCGGAGAAGACGACACCCGAGCCCGCCGAACGCAGCTTCACGCCAAAGGGGAGGATGGGCAGAGTCATCTCTAGGGCGTCGCTCTCCTCATTGGTGAGAGCCTTGGCGGTGAGGACTGCGTTGCCCGTGGAGTGAGCGCGTATTCGCCAATCCACGTAGCTCTCGCCCTTGGCGGGAATGTTGATTTTTTGCGTCTGACCGCCGATGACTTCGAGACCGGCGGTGTCGAGGGCAAAGGTGACGTCTTTGGCAGTTTCAAGATAGTTATGCGCAATGACGCGCAGGGTTGCTTCGTCGCCCTGGCGGAAAAAGCGCGGAGCGGCGAGGCGCACAATCAGGTTCTTGCGAACCAGCACGCGCGTGACCACGCCACCGGCTTTTCCGTCGTCGCTCATGGCGCGGATGGTGGTGCGCCAGGTGGTGAGCGCATCGGGAAAGTTGAACTGGACGCGGGCAATTCCGTCGGGGCCGGTATGGACGCTGGGATTCCAGTAGGCCGTATCGGGAAAGGCCTTGCGCACCTTGGGCACGACCAGGTCAGAGCCCGGCTTGACCTGCGCCATGCGCGGATGGAAGAGCCCATCGTTGAGCTTGGCGAGCAGCGGACTCTTCAATCCCGCCTCGCCGTAGAAATAGAATTCAAACGACGTTTGCGGATCGAGATACACGTCGCGTTTGGGGTAGAAGTAGTTGACGATGTTGCCGGTCTCGTCCGGGCGCACTGCGTAGAGCGCCTCATCGACTTCGCCGAAGCTCAGGTCAGCCTCGACGGGCTTGTTGTTCGAGTCCACCGCGTAGACGTCGAACGTGCCCTTCTCGCCGGGCAGATATTTTGTCTTGTCGGGCGTTGCCGTTACAGTGAGGGTTCGCTCGGCGAGCGGGACCTTCAGGCTTTTTTGCGCTGTGATGAGCTTGTTGTCGTTGACGATGACCGCATTCACGACCAGGTTGGGCTGGGCCAGCGCGGTGATGGGCAGATCAAAGGCGATGTTGCCGCTGGCGCCGTGGAGCAACTGGCGGGACTGGACAGTTTCGCCCTCAGAGGTAACCACCGCCCACGATTCCTTGAGGCCGGTGACCAGCAGCAGGTGGGCCACGTCGCCGACCTGGTAGCTCTTTTTGTCAGCCACAATCTGGGCCTGGGTGTTGGCGTTGTACCACTCGCCCGAGCCGTTCCATATCCAGACCCATGTCCTGGCTTCAACGGTCCGGCTCTCAGGGGTGTGGGCGCTGGCGGTCACCTGGAAGTCGCCGCTTTCGGCGCTGCCGATCGGCAGTTCAACCAGCGCGACGCCGTCGGCTCCGGTTGCCGCATCGCGACTGGCTACAGGCGTATCCGACCGCGTTTGCGTCGTTGAGTCCCACTTCTGAAGGCTGACCGCCAGGTGGACGGGCGTCTGAATGGGCTTACCGTCGTAGTCCTGGGCGGTCACCTTGACCTTGACCACCTGGCCTGGCTGGAAGACATAACTTGTGGGCTCCACGCTCAGCCGGAACGAGCCGTAGGTGGCCAACACGGTGGAGTGGCCCGCGACCTCGCGGTTGGCCGCGTCGGTGACGCGGGCTTCAATGCGATAGTCCTGGTCGTTGTGCTTTGCGTCGATGGGTACCGGCAGCGTCACGCTCAGCCGGCCGTTCGCGTCGAGGACTCCGTCGTGCTCCTGCTCCTCGGTTGCGCCCCAAGTGTTGTCGGACTCTTCGCCCTGAGCCTCTTCGCCGCCCTCACTGCTATCGGCGTCGGCCTCGTCTTCGCCTTCGCCCCACCAGTAATGCTGAGAGCTGTGGACCACGTACTTGACCTTGGCCCCGGCGACCGGCTCGCCAAAGAAGTAGCGGGCTTCAATCGTCGCCTGGACTGAGTTTCCCTGGAGCACGCGCACGGCCGCCGGTTTGACTGTGACCTGATACTCCGGCTTCTTGTACTCCTCGACATAGAAGCTGCCGAAGCCGGCAGACTGGCCATTGCCGCCATTCTGGCCGCTGCGGCCGACGGTGACCGAGTAATAGCCGAGACCGGCATCGGAGCCCAAAGTGAGGTCGGCGGTTACGGTTCCGTGCGGGGAGACGCTGACGTCCTGCTTGAAGACGGTCTTATCGTCGGCGTCGGTGACCTTCAATTCGAGTGCCTTGTCGCCGGGCAGGCCGAGCGTGTCTTTCTCTTTGCGCCGCACTACTCCTTTGATGTGCACCGTATGCCCAGGCCGGTAGACGGGCCGATCGGTGTAGACGAACGCCGTCAGGTCGGTGCTCTGGTCGGCACTGAAGGCGTATCCATAGGGCGTGATGATGGCCGCATCGGCGCCGTGCCGCGCCAGAATCCATACGTCCTCAGGCGCCGCGCCCTGCGAGCCGCCGCGAACCGTCATGCTGAGCGAGGCGAGGCCGTCGCTGCCGGTCTTTCCATTGGATTGCTGGCGCTTGTCGGACCATAGGACCACGTCGGCCTGGCCAATGGGAGCGCCGGTTTTGCGGTCGGCCACATACAGGTCGGCCTGTCCGCGGCCGGCCCGCTCAACCAGGGCAATGCTGGTGACAATGGCCAATGTGTAGGCTTTGTAGGCGCCGTCGGTGGCCTCAATCAGGTAGACCCCCGCGCCCAGCCCATCCACCGGCAACTGCTGTGTTTCACTCACGATGGCCGGCGGCGTCAGCAGCTTCCAGCGCGCCACGAGCTGGCTCTCGTTCAGCAGGGGCACGCGTGCGAACTGCGTTGCGCCGACAACCTTGCTGCGCTTGCCCAGCTTGCCCTGGCCCTCGCGGAAGGCGTCGCGGGCCTCGTCAGTAAACTGGCCGCGGAAGAAGCGCCGAACCCGCCACCAGAGGTGGGCCTTGAAGTCGTGCAGCCGCTCCAAGAGCGTTGGCTGGTCAATGGCTTCTGCCGGCGACTCGCTCCGGGCGCCAAAGCTGTGCAGATCCTGAAGTCCGGCAAAGAACTTTTGGACGTCGCGCACCTGGTAGACGCGGAACTCCAGCTCCGGAACGTTTTTGGCCACAAGCTGGATTTTGACGCTCTCTCCGGGCGCGAAGGTCCGGTTGGTTGAGAGCGAAAAGGAGCGGGGAGCCTCCCTGGTTTGCGCCGGCAGCAAGGCGGCAGCGGCAAGCAGGAGAAGCGGCACAGCAAAAAGCGGCTTACGGAGCCTCATAGGGTCCCTCGCAGAATGTTCCAGCGGTAAACACCGAGGAAGTTGGGGTTGGCGGGCAATGGCCGCCATTGCGGCTGGGGATGGCGAAGCAGTTCGGCGAGCAAAACACGCCGCAGTTGACCCGGCTGGCCGTGATCGGGGCCGGTATCGTAGACAACACGAGCTTGAGACCCGATGCGGGTGACGATCATGGAATGCCAGGGAGAGGACTGGCCGAACTGGCGGTAAAACAGCAGGTCGCCGGGCTGGGCCTGCCGCACATCGCGGCTGACTCGATACGCATTGAGCTGCACCAGTGTTTTGGCGTCAGCGAATTCCGCAAAGGCGCCAGCCCTGGCGGCGTCCGGCTCAAAGGGGCCGGGCTTGACGCGGAACAGCCCGGTACCGAGCGGCGTATCGGGATAATGCCAGGCCTGGATCTCCCCGGGGAGCACCGGGACATCGATGCCCGTGGACACAATCCATGAGTCGGTATGGCGCTTGAGAGCCTCGCGGTAGGCAAAGCGCAACAGGCCGGCGCAGTCGGTGATTTCCGGGGGAATCTCTGCCTTGGGGCGAATCGCCTGGTAGTCGGCGATCAGCGTAAACCAGCTTCGGAAGCCGGCCCGATCGGCTGGATCGTTGAGTCGCAGGAAGTCCGGGGTGCCGTCACCAAAGCGGTCACTCCAACCCTGAGCGGGCTTTACGGCTTGGCGCGCGACGGCCACCGAACCTCGAGGAACCTGGGCAGTTCTGGGCGATTCCCATGGGCGCAGGACTCCCAGAGAGCACAGGAGCACAAGGAGCAGTGCCGCCCAAACCAACTTAGCCGGAAGCAGGCGCGTGAGAAAAGCGGTCACATGAAACGGCCCCTGAAGGATGCTCACATCCTACCTCGCAGAAGGGCCGATGTGGGTTCCACCCCGGCGAATTAATGAACGACGGACAAGGGCCAAGAAGCGCGGGTAGACGATGCAGGACTGAGGGGGATCGACTGCTTGCGAGCCCGAAATGCAATGTGTTGAGGCGAGTTTGCAGGTCTGTAGCTCTTTTATCCCCTTGACAATCGACAGGAGAGAGCGTAACTCTGTTGTCGAGTGTCGAGGGGAATGAAATGCCGCCAACAACTGATCTTTTGCAGGGAACGCTGGACCTTTTGATTTTGCAGACGCTTGCGGCGGGGCCGATGCACGGGTGGGGGGTTGCGCAGCGCATCCAGCAGATTTCAAAGGATGTGTTGCAGATTGGGCAGGGGTCGCTTTACCCGGCGCTGCACCGGCTGGAGTACAAGGGCTGGATCTGCGCCGATTGGGGCAACTCGGAGAACAACCGTCGGGCGAAGTTCTACGCGCTGACGGCAACGGGGAGAAAGCAGTTGGAGACAGAGCTTGAGACCTGGGAGCGGCTGTCTGTGGCTATCGGCCTGGTGCTGGGACGGGAGGCGCGGGCATGATGAGGGAGTTTTTTACGCGATTGCGGTTTCTGGTTGTGCGCAGGCCGCAGGGGGAAGTCGATGAGGAACTCCAGTTTCATGTGGAGCAGGCGACCGAGGCCAACCTGGCGGCGGGGATGACGGCTGAAGAAGCGCGGAGGCGTGCGCTGGTTGATTTTGGCGGCGTGGAACGGACGCGGGAGCAGTGCCATGAGCAGCGGCCTGGATGGTGGCTGGGCACGGTGGCGCAGGATGTGCGCTATGCGCTGCGCGGGTTCCGGCGGAATCCGGCTTTTACGATTACGGTGATTGCGACGCTGGCGCTGGGAATTGGCGCGACGACGGCGGTGTTCAGCGTGGTGGACCTGATTCTGTTTCGCGCTTTGCCGTATGCGCACGACGAACGAATTGTCTCGTTGGGGCTTGTACAGTCCCTGGAGCGGCAGGAGTTCGTGGTGGGCGGATTCTTCTACGACTGGCGCGACAACCAGAAGCCATTCGAGGCCTTTGCCTCGCAGGGGACCATGCTTCACGCATGCGATCTAGTGGAAAACAATCCGGCGCAACTGAACTGCATTCATGCCCAGGCTGGCTTTCTGCCGCTGTTGGGGATTTCGCCGGTGCTGGGGCGCAACTTTCTGCCGGAAGAGGACAGGCCAAACGGGCCGCGTGTGGCGCTCATCTCGTATGGCCTGTGGCTCGATCATTTCAACCGCGATGCAGGGATCCTGAACCGCATGATCGACGTGGATGGCAGCCCGGCCCGCGTCATTGGCGTGCTGCCCAAAGGCTTTGAACTGCCCACGCTCCAGGCGCCGGATGTGATGCTGCCGCTGGCTCTCAACGAAGGACTGGAACGGAAAGCTTCTCCGGGATTTCCAATGCGCGCTTTTGCCCGGCTCAAGCCGGGAGTGAGCATTGAGCAGGCCAGGGCCGAAATGGAGCCGCTCTTCCTGCACACGCAAGAGACGGTGATCCCGGCCCAGATTCGCAAGGACTTTCATCTCAGCATTCGTTCGTTGCGCGACCGCGAGACGAAAGACGTGCAACTGACAGCCTGGATCCTGCTGGGCGCCGTGGTGGCTGTGCTGCTGATTGCCTGCGCCAACGTCGCCAGCCTGATGATGGCGCGGGGCGAAGCCCGGGAGCGGGAGCTGGCGGTGCGCACTGCGCTGGGCGCCAGCCGCGGGCGCCTGATACGGCAGACGCTCACTGAAGCCGCGCTGCTCTCTTTTGCGGGAGCCGCGGCCGGAATGGCGCTGGCGGAGGGGCTGCTGCGCGTCTTTCTTGCCATCGCGCCCACGGGCATTCCCTTTCTCGACAGGGCAAGCCTCGACCTTCGCATTGCGCTGTTCACGGTGCTTTTAGCAGTGGTTTGTGGGGCAATCTTCGGGCTGTTGCCTGCCTTGCAAACGCCGCGCGTCGTGGCCCTGGCCGCACGCGCTGCCAAGGCTCGCAAACGGACGTTGCTGCGGCGCAGCCTGGTCGCGGGACAGATTGCCATCAGTTTGGTTCTGCTTTCTGGAGCGGCGCTGCTGCTCAGAAGCTTCGAGAATATGGAAGATCAGAAGCTAGGCATGGAAACACAAGGCGTGCTGACGGCGCGGATTGCGCTGCCCGGGTTCCGCTACAACACAGGCCAGAAGAAGATGGAGTTTTATCTTCAAGCGGAAGCGGCGCTGCGGCGGGTCCCGGGAATTCGCGCGGTCGCCTTCAGCGATTCGCTGCCGCCCGGTGGCTGGAACAACGGGGAACGATTCGCAGACTTCGCCGTCGAGGGAAAGCCCAGCCCGGCGCAGGGAACGGGCGGCTCGGTAGTGAGCCGCGGGGTTACGCCCGATTACTTCCAGGCGCTGAATATTCCCATTGTGTGGGGCCGGAGTTTCGCCGAAGGGGATCGAACCGGCAGTGAGTACCTGGTGGTGCTGAGCAGGCTTTTGGCTGCCCGCATGTTCCCTGGAGAGAGCCCTGTCGGCAAGCGTATCCATCGGACGCGCGACGGGCTCTGGTTCACGGTGGTTGGTGTGGCTGAAAACGTGAAAAACGGGGGGCTCACGCAGCAGGACGAGCCGGAGATTTACTTTCTCCGGCGCAGTTTTGCGCAGGACTGGGGTGCGCCTGTCCCTGTAGGCGAGGTGATGAGCGGAGCAGCGCCACTGATGATTGTTGAATCTGCTGTGTCGCCAAAGGCTGTTGCGGTGTGGGTGCGGTCGCAGGTTGCGCACCTCGACCCCACGGTTCCGGTCGAGATTGAAGCGCTTGATCTGAGCGTGAACAAGCTGGCGGACCGGCCGCGGTTTGAGACGGCGCTGTTGGGGTTCTTTGCGTTTTGCGGGCTGCTGATGGCGGTGATCGGGCTTTATGGCGTGATCTCGTTTGTTGCGGCGCAGCGGACGCAGGAGATTGGGGTGCGCATGGCGCTGGGGGCAACACGGCTGGATATTCTGCGGCTGATTGCCGGGGAGGGGCTGCGGCTGATTTTGCTGGGCGGAGTGGCGGGGTTGGGCGCGGCGCTGGCTGCGGCGCAACTGATCCGGAACCTGCTTTTTCACGTGGAACCGAGGGACCCAGCGACGTATGCGGTCGTGGCGTTGTTGCTGGGGCTGGTGGCGCTGGCAGCTACGCTGATTCCTGCGCGCAAGGCGATGCGGGTTGAGCCGGTGGTGGCGCTGCGGTACGAGTAGGGGGCAGGCGATTTGGCCCGGCCGCCCATTCCGGGTATACTGAAGATTCGGAAAGCCGCCGGGGAAGTGTGTGTTCACGCGCCCCGTGGTGAGCCCCGGCAAGCAGGCCCGGATTGAGCGCGTAGGACTGGCGCTTGAAGGCGGCTGATCCCGCGGCACGAAACACCCAAAGTTTGGAGCAATGTCATGGCACAGGTATGCGATATTTGCGGCAAAGGCCCGCAGTTTGGCAATAACATCTCACACGCGCACAACGTGACGCGGCGCAGTTGGAGCGTCAACTTGCAGGCAGTGAAGGCGCTGGTGAACGGCCACGCCAAGCGGATCAGGGTCTGCACGAGCTGCATCAAGAGCGGCAAGATCGCCAAGGCGTAGAGCGGCGAGATACCGGCGAACGCCGGCACCTGGCAAACAGTTTGAGGCACAGCCAAAACCCCGTCCTCAGCGGACGGGGTTTTGTTGTGCCTGGAATCGGGGCCTGCTATTTTGCGCGTTCGAAGGTGAGCGAAGCGGAGTTGATGCAGTAACGGAGGCCTGTGGGGCGCGGGCCGTCAGGGAAGACGTGGCCCAGGTGGCCACCGCAGCAGGCGCAGGTAACCTCAATGCGGCGCATGCCAAAGCTGGAGTCTTCGTGCTCCACCACGGAAGTGGAGCCGGCCGGAATCGTAAAGCTGGGCCAGCCGCAGCCGGAGTCAAATTTGGCCCCGCTGAGGAACAGCAGCGACCCGCAGCCGGCGCATTGGTAGTTGCCGGTTTCGTGGTTCTGTGTGAGCGCGCCGGTGAAAGGCCGCTCGGTGCCCTTTTGCCGCAGCACCTGGTACTGCTCCTGGGTGAGCAGCGTGCGCCATTCGCCGTCACTTCGAACTATTTTGGCGGGGGGCTCGCTCTTGTCAGCGGTATTGCTCATTGGGGCTTCCTTCGATTGCGGAATACTGTTTGCGCCACCGGTGTGGATTGCCGGTGAAGGGGAACGGAGCGACTGCCAGCCCTTTAGACTTCGGCGACCACTTCAATTTCGACCAGGACATCCTTGGGCAGGCGGGAGACTTCAACCGTGGAGCGTGCCGGCGGGGTGACGCCCGGCGGGGCAAGGTAAGCGCCATAGACCGCATTCATGGCGGCAAAGTCGTTGAAGTGCTTGAGGAAGACGGTGGCCTTGACCACCTGGGCGAGACTGGAGCCGGCCTCGTCAAGGATGGCCTTGAGGCTTTCGAGCACGCGGGTGGTCTGCTCGGTAATGCCGGGAGCCACCACCAGTCCGGTTGCCGGGTCGAGGGGAATTTGCCCGGCGGTGAACACAAGATTTCCCGTGCGGATGGCCTGCGAGTAGGGCCCGATGGCCGCGGGAGCTCCGCTAGTCGCGATGACTTGTTTGCTCATGCCTCGATTGTAACGGGCGCGGCAAGAGGCCGCATGCGCCGCCGGATACGCTGCGGTGGCGGCGCATGCGGAGGGCTAACGCCAGAGCGCCAGCAGAGCGCCGGAGATAAGCATGGAAAGCAGCCAATAGCCGCTATTGATGGCGAACAGCTTGATCGGACGCCCTTCATACCTGGTTTCAGAAAGCAGCGGGGCGGCAACGAAGCCCAGCCAGCAGATGAAGCCGATGAAGAGGCCGCGGTGAAGGGTGTCTGCGCCAGCCCAATAGATAACGTGGGCCAGGATGAAGGCGAGCAGGAGGCCGCCGATGAAGGAGATGATCATCGAGGTGATCATGCCTTTGGGCCGCTGGCCGGGGGTGGGTGTGTGGCCAGTAAGCGCCATCCACGGCTTGGCGAAGAGCAGTGAGTACCAGATGGCGCCGAGGAAGAACTGGATCAGGGCCGCAACGAGAATGGCCAGGAAATTGAAATGCGCGAGATGGTGCATGGATTGCCTCCAGGAGAGAGTTAGTTTTGCACCCCGGAAGACCGGGGTCGGCGTGAGATTGGGGGAAGAGTTGGCTGCAGAACAGCCGCGCAATTGACTTTGCGGCAGCCGCGCGCGGCGTGTCAAGCAGAATCGCGGGCAGGTCAGCGGCGCTTGAGGGCTTCGAGTTCGTCCAGGGTGCGCGGCCAGTCTGCGCCGAGCAGGCGCGAGAGGCCGCGATCGGCCAGGACCTTGCCGCCGGTCTGGCAGCGGGCGCAGTAGTTGGTTTCGTTGTCAGCGTAGCGGATGCGTTGGACTGCCTGGCCGCAGCGGGGGCAGGGCTGGCCGAATTTTCCGTGCACAGCCATTTCGGGGCGAAAGGCTGTGACCTTTTCCGGGAATTTTCCGTGGGTTTCAGAGGAGAGGCGTGTCATCCAAAGCGAGAGCGTTGCGCGCGTGGCGTTGAAGAGGCGGTCCCACTCTTCCGGCTTGAGCTTGTGGGTGAGCGCGATGGGCGAGAGCTGCGCGGCGTGGAGAATCTCGTCGGAGTAGGCGTTGCCGACGCCGCCGATGAGGCGTGGATCGGTGAGGGCGCGCTTGAGGGTGCGGTTTTCAGCGGTGAGGGCGGCGCGGAAGCCGTCAAGGTCGGTGGCAAAGACTTCGACGCCGCCGGGGTCGATGGCCTGGAGAGCTTCTTCACCTTGGAGAACGTAGAGCGAGGCGCGGCGCTTGCTGCCGGCTTCAGTGAGCACGAGGGAGCCATTGGGAAAATCGAGGGCGAGGAGCGCGTTGCGGCCGGCGAGTTTGGCTTGCGGCGGCTTCCAGTGAAGGCGGCCGGCAATCATCAGGTGGAGGACCAGCCAGAGGTCGTCGTCAAGGCCGATGGCGATGCGCTTGCCGATGCAGCGGAGGGCGCGGACGGTTTTGCCCTCGACGGCGGCAATGGGAGGGTGGACGGTGCGAAGGAGGAAGACGCTGGCGAGGCGGACGCGCTGCAGCGGCTGCGCGAGGATGCGGGCCTCGAGGGCGGCGATGTAGGCGGAGATGTCGGGCAGTTCCGGCATTGCATCCAGCTTGCAGCCAAAACAACAGTTCGCGCAAGGTGGGATTTTCTTCGGGAGGCTTGAGCTTTACGCGTGAACTTTCGCACAGGCGAGGATGGTGTTGTCGATGAGGCGGGTGGGGCCGACGTAGGCGGCGACGGCGAAAAGCGTTCCCGGTATGGCGGTTTCTACCGGCTCGAGCGTGGACCAGTTGACGAGCTCGATGTAGTCTACGCGGGCTTCGGGGACGGCGGCGAAGGTTGCGCGTGCGGCTTGAATCAGAACGCTGGCGCGGCGCTCGCCTGAGGCCGCGAGCGCTTCAGCCTGGCGCACGGCGCGGCTGAGGACCAGGGCCTGGATGCGCAGGGCGGGGCTGAGGTAGATGTTGCGGGAGCTGAGGGCCAAGCCGTCTGGCTCGCGGACGATGGGGCAGACGACGATTTCGGTTGCGATTCGCAGGTCGGTGACCATGCGGCGGAGGACGGCGACCTGGGCGGCGTCTTTCTGGCCGAAGAAGGCGCGATCGGGCTCGGCGGCGATGAAGAGTTTGGCGACGACTGTGGCGACGCCGCGAAAGTGGCCGGGGCGGGATTGGCCATCGAGGCGGTTGCTGAGGCCTTCGACGTCAACAAATGTCGCCGCGCCTGTGGGGTAGAGTTCTTCGACCGGCGGGGCGAAGACTACGGCCGCGCCCTGGCTTGCGGCGAGGGCGCAGTCGGCGTCGAAGGTGCGGGGATAGCGGGAGAAGTCCTCATTGGGACCGAACTGGGTGGGGTTGACGAAGAGGGTGACGGCTACCTGAGAGCACGCGGCGGCGGCGGCGTGGATGAGGGACGCGTGGCCGGCGTGGAGGGCGCCCATGGTGGGCACCAGGCCGATGGACTGGCCCTGTACGCGGGAGGCGCGGGACCACTGGCGGAGTTCGGTTACCGTGCGGAGGATTTGCATCAGACTTTGCGCAGAGCCCCGGGATTGGTTGGGTTATCGAGGGCCTTTTGCGCTGCTTCAGGCAGGTGATAGCTCTCTTCGTCGTTGGGGAAGGCGCGGTGCTCGACGTCTTCGCGATAGTGCTCGACGGCGGAGCGGATGAGCGCGGCGGCGTCGCCATAGCGGCGGACAAACTTGGCGGGCGGGGCGAAGGTGAGGTTGAGCAGATCGTGGAAGACGAGGATCTGTCCGTCGCAATCGGGGCCTGCGCCGATGCCGATGGTGGGAATGGGCAGCTCGGCGGTGATGGCCGCGGCCACTTCGCGGGGAACGCCCTCGAGAACCAGCGCGCCTGCTCCGGCATTGGCGAGGGCCAGAGCATCGGCCTGGAGTTGGAGGACCGTCTCGGCGGTGCGGGCCTGGACGCGGTAGCCGCCCATGCGATGGACGCTTTGCGGGGTGAGGCCCAGGTGACCCACGACGGGGATTTCGGCTTCGGTGAGGGCGCGGACCAGGTCGGCGCGCGGCCCCTCGATTTTGACGGCCTCGGCGCCTGCTTCTTTGACAAAGCGAATGGCGTTGGCCAGCGCATCGGAGATGGAGCTGTGATAGCTGCCGAAGGGCATGTCGGCCACCAGCAGCGCCCGGCGGACGGCGCGGCGGACGGCACGGGTGTGGTGGAGCATCTCGTCGACGGTAACGGCCAGGGTATTGTCGTGGCCGAGGACCACCTGGGCCAGCGAGTCGCCCACCAGCAGCAGATCGATGCCGGCCTCGTCGACCAGGCGCGAGGTGGCGTAGTCGTAAGCGGTGAGCGCGGAGATGGGTTTGCCCTGGCGCTTCATCTCAGCCAGCGCGGGCATGGTGACTTTTGTGATGGGGAGGCCGGTGGAGGCGGAGTTTTGGCTGCCGGGGAAGTTGGTTACGCTCATGATGATCTCCAGTGCCGCTCCCATGGTGCAGGATGCAGCCCGAGCAAGATAGAACAAGGGAAAGTATACGCCCAGCCGCGGGACGGAGCGCAAAGGCGGCGGCCCCTTTCCGGCGCCGCACAGTCAAACAACGGGCTGCCGCTTGCCGTTGACCCCGGTGACACGCCACACTGGAAGACAGAATGATTTTGCGATTGGCGACAGAGGTGATTGCCGGCCTGGAGGCTGCGGCAGGTTTAGGCCTGGCGGCCGGCGGCTTTGCCTACGCGTCGCGATGGCCGGGATCGCGACTCTTTGGCGATTGCCTCATTGCTCCGCGGCGGCCGGGCGAGATTGCGCTCACCTTTGATGACGGCCCCAACGCAACCTGGACGCCGCGCCTGCTGGACCTGATGGCGAGGCATGGCGTGCGGGGAACGTTTTTTGTGCTGGGCAGCCGCGCCCAGGCACAACCGGCGCTGGTTCGGCGCATGGTTGAAGAAGGCCACCTGGTGGGCAACCACTCCTGGAGCCACCACGACCTGGCTCTGACCCCGGCGCGCCGGATCTATGCAGAACTTGACCAGACCCGCCAGACGCTGGAGCAGCTTACGGGCACGGCGGTGAAGTTTTTTCGTCCGCCGTTTGGCGGGCGGCGGCCCGCGGTGCTGCGCATTGCCAGGGAATTGGGGATGCGGCCGGTGCTGTGGAACGCGATGACCTCGGATTGGATGGAGCCATCCGGGGAGAAGATTGCGCGGCGGCTGGCAGGGAAGATTGACCGCCTTGAGCGGCGCGGGCGCGCGGCCAACGTCGTGCTTCACGATGGCGGCCACCGGGAGAGGAAGGCCAACCGCGAACCATCGGTGATCGCGGTGGATCGGCTGATGGCGCGCTACAAGGACACGCACCGCTTTGTGACGTTGGACGCGTGGGTATAGCGATCAAAGCTTGCTGAGATGGGTGACCATTATTTGGCGTGGACAGCTTTGAAGGCCTCGCCCGCGGCGGCGATGGTCGCCTGCACCTCTTCCGCACCGTGAGCCGCACCCACAAACGCAGCTTCAAACTGCGAGGGCGGCAGCCAGATTCCCTGGTCGAGCATGGCGCGATGGAAGCGGCCAAAGGCGGCGGTGTCGCTGGTGGCGGCCTGGGCGTAGTCGGTGACAGGGCCAGCGGTGAAGAACCATGTACCCATGGAGCCGACGCGGTTGGTGGTGAGCGGAACGCCGGCCTTGGCGGCCTGGGCGGCGACGCCCTCGAAGACAGCTTTGGCGGTGGCGTCGATTTGCGGATAAACTTCGGCGGCGTGCTGCTGCAAGTAGCCGATAGTGGCGATGCCGGCGGCCATGGCCAGCGGATTGCCCGAGAGCGTTCCAGCCTGGTAGACGGGGCCGAGCGGGGCCAGCAGATCCATGAAGCGGCGCTTGCCGCCGAAGACGCCGACCGGCAAGCCGCCGCCGACGATTTTGCCGAGAGTCACCAGGTCGGGGTCGAGCGAGTAAAGCTGGCATGCGCCGCCGAGGGCTACGCGAAAGCCGGTCATGACTTCGTCGGCGATGAGGAGCGCGCCTTCGCGGGCGGTGATTTTGCGCAGGCCGGCGAGGTAGCCCGGGGCGGGCGCGATGCAGCCGGCGTTGCCGACTACCGGCTCGAGGATGACGGCCGCAATTGCGCCTGGGTAAGCCGAGAAGGCGGCTTCAACGGCTTCGAGATTGTTGTAAGGCAGTGCAAGCGTGAGGCGGGCAATCTCCTCAGGCACGCCGGCTGAGCCGGGAATTCCAAAAGTGGCGACGCCGGAACCGGCTTTGACGAGAAGACCGTCGGCATGGCCGTGGTAGCAGCCCTCAAATTTGACGATGACTTTGCGGTTGGTGGCGGCGCGGGCCAGGCGGATGGCGGACATGGTGGCTTCAGTGCCGGAGCTGACAAAACGGAGCTTCTCAATGGCGGGATAGCAGGCGACGACCAGCTCGGCGAGATCTGCCTCGGCAGCGGTGGAGGCGCCAAAGCTGGCGGAGTTGCGGGCGGCGCGCTCAATGGCCTCGACCACGGGCGGAAAGGCGTGGCCCAGGATCATCGGTCCCCAGGAGCCGAAGTAGTCGATGTAGCGGTTGCCGTCGGCGTCAAAGAGCCAGGCTCCCTGGGCACGCTCGACGAAGGGCGGCGCGCCGCCCACCGCGGCAAAGGCCCGCACCGGCGAGTTGACGCCGCCGGGAAAGAAGCGCTCAGCGCGCTGTTGCAAGGCCTGGGAACGGGTGCGGTGGGGGGCTGGGTTTTGCGAGCTCATGATGGCTTCAGTATAAGTGCGGGGCGGGAGGATGCGTCTCGAGTCACGTGAGCGGCTCGTTGCCGGTCCATTGGCTCATGAAGTCGGCAGGAGTGAGAATGGTTGGCCCTCCCATGGCGGGCAGGGCGAGGAGGTGCCGGTCGCCGGTGACCACAAAATCCGCCATCCCTTCTATTGCGCACTCCAGCACGCGATTGTCGGGCTCGTCAGGACAAAGGGTGAGCCGGCGGCGCGGCACAATCCACTCGGCGTGCTCCCACAGCGGATTGGTGTTTGTGTGGAGTTGGTGCGGCGTGAAACTGAATTTATCTCGGAGCACTCGTTGAAGTTCCAGTTTCAACGGCATCGAGATGAGCAACTGCACCAGTCCCTATCTTGCAAGGTCAAGCGCGCTCCTGGGCTTGCCGCCGTACAGGAATGCAGAGATGTAGATGTTTGTATCGAAAACAATCCGGGGCTTCATTTCGTGCCTGTCGCCAGATTGCCGCGGGGCTCCTCCTCCATCATTTCCCTGCGGACCTGGCGCACAAGATTGACAACGTCCTCGTCATTCTCGATTCCAAGCCGTTTGGCTGCAGGAGCCATTTGGGCGCGCGCGCTCTCGAAAAACCGGTCGCTTTGGTAACGGCGAAGGGCCTCGCGGAGCAACTCGCTCATGGTGCGGTTCTCCTCTTTGGCGAGGGCCTGGGCTTGCTCGAAGAGCGGAGGGGGCATGGTAATGGAGACGACCTTTGTGGTTCTCATATGACCAAGTATGACTCAGTATGATATCTTGTGCAACCCGAAGATACTCCACGAGGGTCGGACTTCCCTGCCGGAGCATCCAACAAGAGGCGCCGTGACAGAATTGCATAATCTCGATAAGCATCTCGATATCTGGGTCGATCCGCAACCTGGCGGCCGTTTGCTGGTCATCTTCGATGGCCATTGCGTGCTGTGTAATCGGACGGTGCGATGGCTGATCAGGCGCGACCGGCGGGACCGGCTTCGGTTTGCGGCTTCGGAATCGCCGCGGATTGCGGAGATGCTGGAGAGGCAGGCGGCGGATGGGTCGGCTGAATCTGGCCCACCGGCGACGATCCTGGTTCTGTGCAACGCGGGCACTGCAGAGGAACAACTGGTGAGGCGCTCCGATGCGATTGTGGCATTGCTTGCTGAATTGCCGAAGCCCTGGCCGGCGTTGGGCGTGGCTCTGGGCTTTGTTCCGCGGCCGTTGCGCGATTTTGGCTACAGGGTGGTGGCCCATTGGCGCTACCGCATCTGGGGACGGCTGGAAAGCTGCCCGCTGCCTACTGGCGAGGAGCGGGGCCGGTTTGTGTAAAACCGTGAGTACGGCGTGGCTGCTGCCCAGCGTTTGCGGCAGAGAGGACACCCCGCTGCTATAGCATTTGTGCGCGGGCTCTTGCGGCAAGGATGGCCAACACCACTCCGCCACATTCAATGCCGATGCCGATTCCGTAGGCGCCACCGCGCAAGAAATCACTCCATCCAGGCTCAACCGCCCCGGTTACAAACGAGAGCCGCGGCCAGAGGATTCCGAAGACGATCATCATCATGCCGACGGCGACAAGCATCATGGCGATGGACAGTTTTTTTTCGGGCGACTTGAGCAAACTGCGGAGAATGATCGTGTACCTCGAAAACTCTAATGCGGATGGAGTGGTTGAATTGCCCGCCAGCTCGTATCCATCAGGACCCGGTGCGATCGTCGCGGCGACGCCGGTTGAGCATCACCATTCGGAGGTTGATGGTGATGGAGAGGCCGAGCAGAAAGCCGCACACGGCGTGCAGCAGGTCTCGCGCAACGGGGTTGGATGCCCAAACATATTCCCTGAAGTTCCAAAGCAGGAGGTCAATCACCAGGGAGATGTTGGCGATGAAGAGCAGAAGCCTGCCCTTGCGGTCGAGTGGTTGAACGGGGATGCACATGGCCTCAGGCCTCCTTGGGGGTCAATCCTTGAAGCGGTAAAAGGTAAACAGCGACATCTTGATGGCGACGAAGAGCAGCGCCAGGGCGAAGAGATCCCAGTCCCAGACGTGGCCAACAAAGTAGCGGTACTCAAAGAGGCAGACCGCGAGGACCGCGCAGAAGATGCCTGCCTGGCTGGAGGAGCGGCGGCGATGGTCGAGGAAACGCTCATCGACAAATTTGCCGAGGATGGGGATTCTGCTCAGGATGGGGTGAGTCATGGCTTGGTCTCCAGTTGGAAGATTTCGTCGGTGGGGCAGGAGAAGATGCGGGCAAAGGTGAGCGCCAGCTCCAGGCTGGGCACGTAGCGGTTGCGCTCAATGGAGTTGATGCTCTGGCGGGAGACACCGGTGGCGTGCGCCAACTGGTCCTGCGTCCAGCCGGAGGCGGTGCGCAGGTCCTTGACTCGATTTGTGATGGTTGGCTTCATGTAAAGCTGACTTTCCAAACCAGAGTAAGCGAGAGCGTGTTGAATGTCAAGCCGGCTTTCCATTTTTTAGATACGAGTTTTTGGGGGCAACCGCTGAGGCTGTGATGCGTGGTGCGCTCGGTCAGATCAAATGCTGCTAAAATCGACCTTTCCGGCCAGCCGGGCCGCAGCAGACTCCATCCGCAGAAAGACCTCATCGTGCCTGATCAGCCTATTTCCAAATCCGTGACCTATGCCGACGCCGGGGTCGACATCAGCAGTGGCGACCGCGCCAAGGAGCGCATCAAGTACCTGGCGCAGAAGACCTTTAACCGCAATGTTCTGGGCGGGATAGGCGGCTTTGGCGCGCTCTACCGGCTGGACATGCAGCGCTGGAAGAACCCAATTCTGGTGAGCTCGGCAGACGGCGTGGGCACCAAGCTGAAGGTGGCGTTTGAGCTGGGCCTGCATCGCACGGTGGGCGCCGACCTGGTGAATCACTGCGTGAACGACATTGCCGTGCAGGGGGCAACGCCGCTGTTCTTTCTGGATTATCTGGCCAGCGGCAAACTGGACCCCGAGGTGACCGAAAGCGTGGTCACCGGCCTGGCCGATGCCTGCAAGGCCAACGGGTGCGCCCTGATCGGCGGCGAGACGGCGCAGATGCCCGGCTTTTATTCCGATGGCGAGTACGACCTGGCGGGCTTTATTGTGGGCGCGGTGGATCGCGACAAGATGGTGACCGGCGCGGGCATCAAGCCGGGCGACGTGCTGATCGGCCTGCCCTCGACCGGGCTGCATACCAATGGCTACTCGCTGGCTCGGAAGCTGCTGTTTGAGGTGGCCGGCTACAAGCCTACGCAGTACGTAACGGCGATCAAAGAGAAGGCTGGCGCGGCGCTGATGAAGACGCACCGCAGCTACCTGCACCTGATTCAGAAGCTGGTGACGGCGGGGCTGACCACCGGCATGGCGCACATTACCGGCGGCGGCATCACGGAGAACCTGCCGCGCATTCTGCCCAAGAATACAGCGGCGCAGATCGAGATTGGCTCGTGGCCTGTGCTGCCCATCTTTGAGCACCTGCGCGACTTGGGGCAGGTTTCGCAGGAAGAGATGATGCGCACGTTCAACATGGGCGTGGGGCTGATTGCGGCCATTCCGGCGGCCAAGTTTACGCGCGCCAAGAACCTGCTGGACCGGTCGGAAGAGAAGTTTTACGTGATCGGCCGGGTGGTGAAGGGCGAGCGGCGGGTGCAGTACACGTAACAGTGGTTAGTGAACAGTGGACAGTCGGCTGATCACACCCAAGACAGAAGCTGAGCGTGTGCTGGATCAGAGCGTAACTTCAGTTGTGCCGCAAAGGCGCCAAATTAAGCGTCGGGCATTAGCCCTTGAGGGAGAGTATTGGATCTCGCCGCGAAAGATCGACCAGCCCGGCTGGGAATTTTGTTGTCTGGCCGGGGATCGAATTTTCGGGCCATTGCCGAGTCGATTCGCGCGGGAAGACTGAAGGGCATTGAGATTGCTGTGGTGGTCTCGAACGTGCCCGAGGCCGGCGGACTGAAGGCTGCACAGGAGCTGGGGCTGCCGACGGCGGTTTTTGTCTCCAAAGGCCGCAAGCGCGCCGAGCACGACACGGATGTGATCGCCTGCCTGCGCGCGCACAAGGTGAACCTGGTTTGCCTGGCCGGCTATATGCGGCTGCTTTCGCCGGAGTTTATTGCGGCCTTTCCGAGTCGCATTCTCAACATTCATCCGTCGCTGCTGCCGGCGTTTCCGGGGCTCGATGCGCAAGAGCAGGCCTTCGACTACGGGGTGAAAGTGGCCGGCTGCACGGTGCATTTTGTGGACGAACACCTGGATCACGGGCCGATCGTGGTGCAGCGAGCGATTCCGGTGCTGGAGACGGACGATGCCCACACGCTTGCTGAGCGGATTCTGGCTGAGGAGCACCTGGCCTATACCGAGGCGATTGCGCGGGTGGCGGGCGGTGAGTATGAAATGCGCGGGCGGCAGTTTATGAAGCGCAGCGCTTGAACCGAGATCAAAGAGCCGGGTTCAGCGCACCTGTCAAGCGCCCTGTTTCTCAACTTGCCTTTAAACCTATGATTTTTATATATCTTCTCAAGTGCTCCCTGTTTACAGAAGATATATCTCCGCTTGGCTAGGCTTAAAGGTAGCCAGACAAGCGATGGAGATGCGGCGCCGGGCGAATGAGTCCGCCCTCCCCCAAGAGTGGTTCTCCCCTGCCTGCCGTCCTTGCAGTCATCGGGCATGTTGACTGCGGCCGGCAGGCGTGGGAGAGCCGCAGGTGCGGAGGGCGCCGGGGCGCGGGACCGCGCTTGTCTGCATGGCCAGAGCTCTCCACCGGATGCCAGACCGGAACCACGGCAGCATGCGGAAACTGAGAGCAGCCCCCCAAAGTCCAGCAGCCGGCGCCGACATTCGCCGGCTGCTGGCAAAATGAGGACCCATCGCAATGGCCAGAATCCTGGTGAGTAATGAAAAAGAGATTGAACTGGGAGCCAGGGATGCCTTGCATTGGCTCACTGGAGCCAGCAAGTCACCGCACGCGGCGCAGGCTGTGATTGCCGCGTTGGCCGTGATGGCGGAGGCGCTGGAGAAGCCGCTGCTGGAACCTGAGCGGCTCTCCAATTTTCGTGGAGTCTTAAGTTCAGCGAAAGGTGACTTTTTTCTTAAGGAAAAAGCCACTCGACAGCGGTGCTTTCCCTCTACACCAATTGGAGAGCCGCTATAGCCGGCGCGGCAGCCAACCCGCTCAACATTCCCCTCGACATTGAAGCCGCGGCCGGCTTGCAGGCGGCCTGGCCTGAGGTGAAGGCATTTCTCAACACTCTGGGCGTGAAGTTGTAGCAACCGTTTTTGCTTGGAAGGAGCATTCTCAATGAACCCTGTTTCGAATATCTGGAACCATCCCAAGACTTCGGCAGCCGGACTGCTGATTGCCATTGTTACCGTTGCCGGCGTGCTTTCGCAGCAGGGCATCAGCCTGGGCAAGGCCGGCAGCGGCAGCGTGGTGACGCTGATCAGCGGCCTGGCCGCGGCATTGCTGGGGCTTCTGGCCCGCGACCCGGGCGACACGCCGTCGGCTTCCGGCTCGACAGCAAAGCTGGGCGCGTGGGCGCTGATCGCTCTGTTGCTTCCCCTCCCTTTTTTAGGCGGCTGTTCCGGGGCCAGCGTGGCCCAGGACATTGTGAACTGGACGCCGACGCTGCAAGTTGCGGTGGACACGGTGGACTCGACCGCGGCGCTGCTTGCTCCGGCCGATGCGCCGGTGTTTGCCGCCGCCACGGCAGGATTTAACGTGGCTTCAAAGCTGCTGGTCGCGCAGGCTGAGGCCTACCTGGCCAACCCCTCGGCCGGCGTGTTGGCCCAGATGCAGGCCCAGGTGGTGACCTTGCAGCAGCAGGTGAACGCAGCCGTGTTGCAGGCGGTGAGGATCGTGGATCCCGCCAGCCAGAAGCATGCGCTGGCTGCCATCCAGGAGGTGGGCACTGTGGTTACGGCAATGTTGGCACTGGTGCAGTCGGTCTCAAGCAAGGCGCAGGTTGCGCAGATGGCCTCGCACTCCACCATCAAGCTGGCGGCGGTACGCCGTCACATGGACGAGAGCCAATCTGCCGCACTGGTGGCTGCCCATTATGGCCAGCCGCTGGGCTGGGCGCGGACCCAGGTGGCACAGGTTGAAATGGCCGAGACTCAGGCCGGCTTCTAGATGATCACGAACAGAACGGGCCGCCCCATTGCTGGAGCGGCCCGGCTGTGCTTGCTGGAAAATTAGAGATACCTGACAAAGAAATAAATTCGATCTTCCCCGTTTAGGTACTGGTTCCCCGCGCCTCTCCCAGAATCAATTTGAACGTCATCTCCTTGCGTCCGCGATAGAGGGTGACACTGATGATGTCGCCTGCCTGATGCTTGTCCATCAGGGTGTTGATGTCCTGGGGATCGGTGACCTCCTGGCCGTCGACGGCAACGATCAAGTCGCCGCCCAGCATGATGGGCGTGTTGCCGACGTAAGCTTGCTGGTTGCCGCCGTGCAGGCCGGCCCGGTCGGCCGCGCCGCCGGGAATCACTTTCTGCACCAGCACGCCGGCATCGACGGCCAGGCCCATCTGCGAAGCCAGGTCTGGCCCGATGGCAAACGACACGATGCCCAGCGAAGGCCGCTTGACGCGCCCGTAACGGGTGAGGTCGGCCAGCACCGCCTTGGCTGTGTTGATGGGGATGGCAAAGCCGATGCCGGAGCTCTGGTCTGCGCCATTCGAAGCGATCATGGTGTTGATGCCGATGACCTCGCCGTGTGAGTTGAGCAGCGGGCCGCCGGAGTTGCCGGGATTGATGGCCGCGTCGGTCTGGATGGCATCTTCAATGGGCGCGCCCTCGGAACCGCGAATCGACCGGATGGAGCTGATGATTCCGCGCGTCATGGTGCCGCTCAGGCCGAAGGGGTTGCCGATGGCATAGACCTTCTGGCCCACGGCAAGGCCACCGGAGTCGGCCAGCGTGACCGGCTCCAGGTTGGGCGCGTCAATCTGCAGCAGCGCCAGGTCGTGCACCTTGTCAGTGCCCACCACCTTGGCGGCGTAGCGGCGCTTGTTGCTGAGCATCACTTCGATGCCGCGATTGGCGCCCTCCACGACGTGGAAGTTGGTCAGCACGTGGCCGGCCTTGTCGAGTACGAACCCCGAACCCTGCCCCTGCTGCGGCACCGTGCCATAGAAAAAGTTGAAGACCAGCGTGGTGGACGTGATGTTGACCACCGAAGGCAGCACGCGCTTGTAGATGGCGATATTGTTCTGCTCTTCGGCGTCGTAGGCGGGCGCGGCCTCAGCCTCGGTGAGTTCCAGCGGAGAGCCCGAACCGCTGGCATGCAGCAACGACCAGTGAGCCAATCGTGCGGGCAGATGTGTGGTGAGGTACCAGAATCCACCCACCAGCAAAAGAACCAGTAGTACCCGGCGCAGTTTCATCTCTCTATGACCTGAATGACCTTCCTTATGAAGTTGTCAGTTATCGGTGGTCAGTTGTCAGAAAAGGCCGCCCGGATTTGAACCCAGCGGTCCCTGATAGCCGGCCACCAACTAGAAGTACGGCTGGCGCGCATCCCGGTTCCGTGGGGAAGGGTGCGGAGGCCTGTTCCTATTCTAAAGACTCGTCGCGGAGGGATTTGTTGCTCTCTTCGCGCAAGCGCAGCCAGAGGGCCTCAACCTGGGCCTGGAGAGAAGCAACATCTCCCGTATTTTCAAGGATGTAGTCGGCGCGCGCGGCTTTTTCGGCATCCGGAATCTGGTGGCTCAATCTGACCCGCGCTTCGGCCTCGGCAGCCTGGCGCGCGGGGCCCTCGGGCGCGATTCGTGCCGCATAGCGGGCTATTTTCACTTCGTCGGGCGCGGTCACCACCACGACGCGGTCAATGCGCCGGCGCCAGTCAGCGAGCAAAGTCTCCTGCTCGCCGCGGGCGCGGGCATCGCGCTCCACCTCAAAGATCAGCGCTGACTCAATGACGGCTACCGCCGCCGGATTGCGCTGGAAGACGCCGTGCATCCACGCACGCTGCGCCGCAATCACCGCCGGATGGACGATGCCATTCAGGTCGTTCAGCCGCCCGCCCTGGAAGGCCAGTTCAGCAAGCCGCGCGCGATTCAACCGGCCATCGGAACCAACGACCTCGGGGCCGAATGCATGCACGATCTCCGCATACACTGCCTGCCCCGGCTGCATGAGCGTCCGGCCCAACTCGTCGGCCTCAGTCACATCTGCGCCCAGCGCGCGCAGAAAGCTCGCGACGGTGCTTTTGCCGCTGCCCAGCCCGCCGGTGAGCCCAACTCGAAGCATGATGAATCAACCCGGCTTTGGGCGCGCTCAAACCCGCTCCGGGCTGTGCTTAACTGCGTCCATAGCTTCACGCAGTATAGGCGATGACGCCAAATCTGCCGTAGAATGAGTTCACGGCAGGAGGCGCTTCGGCCTATGTACGCCCTGAACCCGCGCATCACGGTTGAAGCCGGCAAGATGGGGGGAAAGCCTTGCATTCGCGGGCTGCGCTTCAGCGTCTACGACCTGGCTTCCTACCTCGCCTCCGGGATGACAGAGGAACAAATCCTCAACGAGTTCCCCTATCTCGAAAAGGAGGACTTCCAGGCCGTTTACGAGTTCTTTGCCAGTATCCCGGAAAGGATCTCGGTCCTTGAAGCTTCTCGTTGACGAGAACCTTCCGCCCCGGCTCGTCCAAGATCTGGCCGATCTCTTCCCAGGCTCAGTTCACGTCAACTCGGTTGGATTTGGCAGCACGCCGGACGGCCTTATTTGGGAATATGCTCAAGCGCATGGATTCGCCTTCATGACCAAGGACAAGGATTTCGCCGGCCTCAGCCTTGCGCGAGGCGCGCCGCCCAAAGTGATCTTGCTCCAGACAGGCAATTGCTCCACAGATGAGATCCTGTCCATGGTTCGCAGGAACGCGATTCACCTGGCAGATTTCGATGGCGATGAGCAACGAGCTTTGTTGATCCTGCGTTGAGCAAAAGAGTAGAAATTGCGAAGCCTCAATCGGAGTCGGAACCGCGATCAGACCCGCTTGGCTCTATGTCCGAATAATCAGGACCCCCGAACATTCAAAATGATAAAAAGAGAAATGAAGTAAAAAATCATCACTGCCACTGCTGCATAACCGAGCCCATTAGCGGTTCTGACCAGAACTGTGCTTTTGGCCGATGCAACTTGGTACCCGATCATGCCTCCAAACAGAGCGGTACCTAGACCGCCCAGATTAAGAATCCACCCGGTCTTGAACCCCGGCAGAAATTTTGGAATCACAAACGCATACACAATGCCAACCAGGGCACCGCATAGGCATGCAAACATTGACAGTACAAGTACACTGCGCAGCTTCATACGCTTCTTTCCGCCGATCAGGGGTTGGAATCAGGAAGCGCTAATTGCAATGCCGTTTGTCCGAGTTTTTGCGTTTCCGTTTTGCAATTATTCGTAATAACCCAATTAGTGTGGTCGTTGGCAGGATTATTCAGTTGGTCAAATGCCTTTTGGTAGAAATCTCCCATAGCGAATGGCGCAACTTTGCTAGCATCCCCATGATTTAGAGAATCAGATGCCGCGGTAAGATCTTCGGGCTGATTCATGCTCCAGCCATGCAGGTTAGCTCCGTTTCCCCAACTGTATGTGGAGATGGAGCCGTCCTCGTTAACGGTGAATGTGAATGTGTGGGTGATGAGGATGCGGAAACAGAACGCTTGAAGGCTGTCTACAGCCCTCGCCGCATTTTGGCTGCCTGCACGGTGTTGGCCATCAGCATGGCGATGGTCAACTTGCCCACGCCCCCCGGTACGGGCGTATAGGCTCCGGACACTTCAAATGCCTTGGGGTGCACGTCGCCCACCACCACGCTGCCTAGTTTGGCAAAGCTCGCCTCGCGCTTCGCGTCCCCCGCAAACAGGCTCTCAAACTCTGCCCGGTCCGTGATGCGGTTGATGCCCACATCGATCACGGTCGCTCCGGGCCTGACCATATCCGGAGTAATGAATCCCGGCCTGCCGATGGCGGCCACAAGGATGTCGGCCTGCCGCGTAATGGCGGGGAGGTCGCGTGTTTTGGAGTGACAGATGGTTACAGTCGCGTTCCGATGCAGCAGCAACATGGCCGCCGGTTTGCCCACGATGTCGCTGCGACCCACCACCACGGCGTGCTGGCCAGAGATGGGCAGATTGCTGCGCTTCAAAATCTCAATCACGCCCGCAGGCGTGCAGGGCGCAAGCGCGGGGCGGCCCGCCTGCAAACGGCCAGCATTCACCGGGTGAAAGCCGTCCACGTCCTTGGCCGGGTCGATGGCATCGAGCAGCGCCTTGGTGTCAACATGTTTAGGCAGCGGCAACTGGATGAGAATTCCGTCGATGTCGTCGCGCGCATTCAGGGCCGCCACCAGGGCCAACATCTCCTCGGTGGTCACCGTCTCCGGCGGCGTGATGAGCTCGCTGTAAATGCCCAGCTCGGCGCAGCTCTGCACCTTGCTGCGCACATAAATCTGCGAAGCCGCCACGTTGCCCACCAGCACCGCTGCCAGACCGGGCTTGATGCCTTGAGCCGCCAGCGCCTTCACTTCTTCCGCCACTTCCAGCTTGATGGCCGCGGCGATCGCCGTGCCGTCGAGAATGCGTGCCATTTCTTTCTCCAAGGATTCATCTTAACGTCTTTCGGCTGGGGCAGGGCGGTGCTCGCCGGCACTCCAAGGCGGAGAGTGGGATGGAATGGGCATCACAGCCGCATGTGATTTAACTCACATACAGCCCTCCTCTCCATACCTGTACGGTAACGGAAGCGAGAAGTGTCCCAGATCACACGGGAATAACCTCGCTGTGCTTCCTCTCAGGCAGCAACGGAGATTCGGCTTCATGAGTACTTTTAAGAATGCAGGACATCTCTTCCGGTTTGCAGGGCTTTTTGTGCTCGCATTCCTGGTGTTTTTGGTGGTGCGCCATTTCGTGGTCCCCAAAAGCTTTGGGCAGTATGGCCACTACCGCGGGGCGGCAATGGGCGAGATCGCCGCGCACCCGACGAAGTTTGTGGGGCACGAGACCTGCGAGAGCTGCCACTCTGACGTGGCCGACAAGAAGAAGGCCGGCAAGCACGCGGGGCTGAGTTGCGAAGCCTGCCACGGCGCGCTCTTCCAGAAGCTGCCCGCGGCCGAGCAGCCCAAGCCGGACCTCTACCAGCGCTTCCTGATCCTGGTGGGCAAATCGCTACCGCCCGATGTGCCGATTCTGCACCACGCCGAAGATCCAACCACGGTGAAGGCGGTGCTGCCCGATACGGCTGTGCTTTGCGCACGCTGCCACACGGCCAGCGCCGCCAAGCCCAAGGGCTTTCCGCAAGTCAACCCGGAAGAGCACTCCAACGGAGTTCCCTGCCAGACCTGTCATCAGCCGCACAGCCCGGCCATCGATGCGGGAGGTGCGAAATGAATATTTCCCGTCGTCAAATGCTGATTCTTCTCCCCGCCGCCGCGGTTGCATGGGAGTACGCCCTCGCCGGTACTCCTGAAGAGTCCCCGAACTACAAGATGAGCGACCACTGGTGGGGCATGTTGATTGACGTCCCCAAGTGCATCGGGTGCGGCAACTGCGTGCGTGCCTGCCGCACGGAGAACGACGTGCCCGAGGGCTTCTATCGCACCTGGGTGGAGCGCTACCACGTCAGCGACGAAAACATGACCCAGCCCGAGGTCATCTCGCCCCAGGGCGGCGAGAACGGTTTCCCGGTTGCAGCCGAGGACGACAAGAAATATTTCTTCGTTCCGAAGATGTGCAACCACTGCGCCGATTCGCCCTGCACGCAGGTCTGCCCTGTAGGCGCCACGTTTGTGGCTCCCGACGGCGTGGTGCTTGTGGACCCGAAGTACTGCCTGGGCTGCGCCTACTGCGTGCAAGCCTGCCCTTACGGCTGCCGCTACATTCATCCGCAGAAGGAAACCGCCGACAAGTGCACGCTCTGCTATCACCGCATTACCCAGGGACTGACGACCGCCTGCTGCGAAGTTTGCCCCACGGGCGCGCGGCAGCTTGTCGATTTGAAGAACCCGAAAGACCCGATCCACGAGTTCCTCAAGACCCACAGCGTGCAGGTGCTCAAGCCGCAGATGGCCACCGGCGCCAAGGCCTTCTACTACGGGCTTGACGGTTCGGTTCGGTAAGA
>Ga0302320_10005149_pt1 | contig 29413 bp, 23 predicted proteins | sample Bog_T0_3_FD_202130 | JGI IMG/M metagenome (GOLD analysis project Ga0302320, IMG submission 202130) | Peat permafrost microbial communities from Stordalen Mire near Abisko, Sweden - Bog_T0_3 | ecosystem: Environmental > Terrestrial > Soil > Wetlands > Peat | place: Sweden: Abisko, Stordalen Mire...
GATTGGGCCACGCTTTTCAAAGCCACGATTCCCGGGCGGCGCGTGGTGTTCAGTTTTTCCAGGCCGGCGGTGACCAGAATCCGGTTTTCGCCGGTGAGGGGCACCAGGTCCGCAATGGTGCCGAGCGCGACCAGATCCAGCAGCGGTTTCAAATCAAAGTCCTGCGCGCCGGCCAGACCCGTCTCGCGCCCGCGCTTCAAAACCGCGTGCGCCAGTTTGAACGCCAGGCCGGCGGAGCAAAGCTCCTGGAAATTTCCGGCTCCCGATTTCCGATTTCCGATTTCCGGGAGGAGCCGCGGGTTCACCAGCGCCACCGCTTGCGGGGCGGGCGAGGAAACTTGATGATGGTCGAGGACGATCACTTCCACCCCGCATTCCTTGAGCCACGAAATGGTTTCGACCGCCGTCGAGCCGCAATCCACGGCGAGCAGCAATTTCACGCCATTTGCCACGCCGGCTTGGCTGCCGTAGCCGCGCGAAGGCGGGAGCGATGCGGCGCCGGAAAATTTCTTCAGGCAATTTTCCACGCCGTCGCGGCTCAGGCCATAGCCCTCGTCCATCCGGTTCGGCAGATACGCGTTTACCTGCCAGCCTAGCCGGCGGAAGACTTCCAGCAGCAAGGTGGTGGAAGTGACGCCGTCCACGTCGTAATCGCCAAAAATCACGAGCGATTCCCCGCGCTCGCGCGCCCGCAACAACCGGTCCACGGCTTTGGCCATTTCCGGGAGGAGGAAGGGATCCGCCAGGTGCTTGAGGCGCGGCGCGAGAAATTTTTCAATCGCCGGGCCCGCGCTCAAACCGCGGTTGAGCAGGCACTGCGCCAGCAGCGGGGAGAGGTTGAGCGACGCCGCAAGCGTTTGCGCGAGCAGCGGCTGCGGCGGGGCGAGCGTCCAGCGGTGTTTCATTTTTTAAATACTAACCGCATATAGGCGCAGATAAACGAAGATAAGACACAAAAAGGTCAATTGTGTTTCCTTATCCGGATCATAACTTAAACTGCCTGAAGCATGGAGCCGCGCTGCTTCGCCTTGCATCAGCCAGGCAAGCTGCGTAAGCTGGCCGCACAATTATGAGCCAAGTTCCCTCCGATCTGAAATACGCCAAGTCGCATGAATGGGTCCGCGTCAGCGGCGACACTGCCACCGTGGGCATCACCGACCACGCGCAGCAGGAATTGACCGACATCGTGTTCGTGGAGCTGCCCGCCGTCGGCCGCAAGGTCAAGGCCGGCGAAGCCTGCGCCGTGGTGGAATCCGTCAAGACCGCCAGCGACATTTACTCGCCCGTCAGCGGCGAAATCACCGCGGTCAACCCCGCCGTGGTGGACAATCCGGCACTGGTGAACAGCGAGCCACACGCGGGCGGGTGGTTTTACAAAATCAAGTTGAGCAACCCGGCGGAGCTCAACGCGCTTCTCTCGCCAGCCGATTATCAGAAGCAGATTGGTGGGTAAGGTGAACATCCGCCTCTTCATCAAACCGTATTGCCCGTGGTGCGACCAAGCGCAGCAGTGGCTCGACGAACGCGGCCTCAAATACCAGGTGCTGGACGTGATTGCAGACAGCAAAGCCATGACCGAAATGGTCAATCTATCCCACCAGCGCCTGGCGCCGGTGATTGAGGCGGATGGCAGAATCCTCGCCGATTTCGGCCCGGAAGAGCTGGCGGCGTTTTGGGAAAAACTGGAACCGAAACCGTGAAGTGTTAAAATGAGCCCATGGTTACATCGTCAAAATCCCAAGGCGTGCGGTCGCTGACCGATTCAACGGTTCAACGAATCAGCGGTTCACGCCCCCGTCTGCCCGACTGGCTGCGCCTCAAGCTGCCCACGTCCGACACCTTCGCGCAGACGCGGTCACTGCTGGATGAACTCAAGCTGCACACCGTCTGCGAAAGCGCGAAGTGTCCAAACCACTGGGAATGCTGGGACAAAGGCACGGCCACGTTCATGATCGCCGGCGACCGCTGCACGCGGGCCTGCGGTTTTTGCGCGGTCAGCACCGCCAAACCGCTGCCGCTGGAGACGGACGAACCCTTGCGCGTGGCCGAAGCCACCCGCCGCATGAGACTGAAACATGTCGTCATCACCGCCGTGGCGCGCGATGATCTTGCGGATGGCGGCGCGGAACATTTCCGGCGGACGATTGAAGCCGTGCGCCGGTTGAATCCGAGAACGGTCATTGAGGTGCTGGTGCCGGACTTCCAGGACAGCGATGACGCCATTGAACAGGTGCTCGCGGCCAATCCGCAGATTTACAATCACAACCTGGAAACCATCCGCCGCCTGACGCCCGAAGTCCGACATCGGGCGACCTACGACCGCTCGTTAAGCGTCTTGAAAAAGGTGAAGGCCAAACGCGGCAAAACTATTCACACCAAGTCCGGACTCATGCTCGGACTCGGTGAAACGGAAGCGGAAATCGTGGTGGCGATGGAGGATTTGCGCGCGGCGGAATGCGACCTCCTGACCCTCGGCCAGTATTTGCAACCCACGCTGAAGCATTTGCCGGTGGTGGAATTTGTGGCGCCGGATCAATTTGCCGCGCTGGGCCGAGTGGCGCGCTCCCTGGGCTTTGTGCACGTGGCCAGCGGGCCGATGGTGCGCAGTTCGTATCACGCGGACGAGTTCGATGGGGCGGTCGCGGGCTGCTGACGTTTTCTGGCCACTACTGCGCGCGTGCGCGGCGCAGCAGCAGGAACACTGCTCCAGCGAAGCAAATGATGGCAAACACGAGGAGCACAATGGTAATAAACAGGCGCAACTTGCGCGCCTGATCCGCGACCCGGGCCGTTTGCTGCTTTTCGGCGTCCCTGAACCCAGCCAATTGTTTTTCCAACACAGTATTGATGACGGCTTCATTTTTCAATTCAAGCGTGAGCCAGCGGCCTTCGAGGCCTTTCCACTCATCCGGCAGTCGGGCGAGCGTTTCCGCATCGGCCAGGTGGAAGCCCCAGTGCCTCCAGAACGGCGAGGTTTCCTGCGTCCACACGCGGAAGACACCCAGGTTGGCGGCGAGCTTCTGAATCCGTTCCCAGAATAACTCCCGCGCGGCGTCCGCCACGGAAAAGTCCGCATAATCCTCGGAATGAAGCCGGGCGTGCTGGCGCAGGATTTCCACGGCCAGCGCGCCGGCAAACTGGCCGCCGGATTCAACCAGGTGAAATTCCGTGAGCCGGTTTTCGAGTTCGGTCGCCGGGAATTGCGCCGCGAGCCAGAGGGCCTTGAGGGCGGGCAGATCATCCACGGTGGCGCGCCGGACTTGGAGTGGGCCGGGATTCATGGCGCCATGGTAAATCCCGGACGAGGATTCTCCAAATGGATTTCGTCTCCGTTGAAATGGGTGAGCGCCGGTCCCGCCGCTCAATGTCTAAAAGCTTCGGGGAAAGCTTACCCTCCCCACGGACGAGGGCATTTAATCGCCTTCAATCTCGTCCGCCAGTTCATTGCCGTCGCCCGGTTGCGGCGGGAAATGCGCGGCCAGCAATTCTCCGGCTTTTCGAATGGCGTGGATGATGCCGGCGGTGAAATCGGATTTTTTGAAGTGGGCGGTCATTTCGGCGGCGAGAGCCTGCCAAAAAGCATCACCGCAACGCTGATGCACCGCCGTGTCGCCAATGACCGCAAATTTGCGGGCGCGCGGGGCGACAAAAATCAACACGCCATTGCGGTGGCGCGTCTGGGTCATGCCCAGATGTTCAAAATGCGACTGCGCCGCCGCGACCGGGTCCGTGACGCGCTTGCGGCTGAGGAAAACGCGGATTTCGCCGGAAGTGTCCTTCTCGGCGGCGCGAATGGCGGCGATGATGTCGTCGTGCTGTAGTCGGCTGAGAAATTCCTTCATATCACCAACTCCCTCCCGCGCCGCCGCCGCCGAAGCTGCCGCCGCCGCTGGAAAAACCGCCCCCGCCCCCACCGCCCGAAAAAAATCCGCCCCCACGGCCCCCGCCACCCGAAATAAATCCTCCGCCTGACCAGCCGCTCCGGCTGTAATATCCGCCACGACGCAGGTTGGACAGGACGATGAGGACGAAGATCACCACAAGGATCACCACTACCACGACCGGCAGTCCTGGCTGGCCATTGCCGCTGTCCTGGCCATTGCCTGAAACGACAATATTACGATCCGCAGCCGTTTGGCCGGTGCCTTTGTATTCGCCTTTGGCGGCGGCGAGAATCGCGTTCACCCCGGCGGTCAGGCCCGCGTCGAAATTTCCGGCTTTGAATGACGGACTGATCTCCTCCGCGATGATGCGCTTGCAGATCGCGTCTGGCAGCGCGCCTTCGAGTCCGTAGCCGGTTTGCAAAAACATCTTCCGGTCCTGGGTGAACACAAATAGAACGGCGCCATTGTTCTTGTCCTTCTGGCCGATCTTCCACGATTGGGCGACGCGCACAGTGTAATCCTCGATCGAGGAATCGCTTTGCATCTTCGGGTAAACCGCGACCACGATCTGGCACGAGGCGTCGCGCTCGAACTGTTCCAGCCGCTGGTCGAGTTGCCCAGCGGTGGCGGCGGAAACCACGCCGGCATAGTCGTTGAAATAATGCGCCGGCACGGGCGGGATGGTCTCGGCGGTCAAGGCCGCCAGCCAGAACATTCCGCACAGAATGGCGAAAAATTTCTTCACCGGGGGGATTATTTTTTGTTGAAATCAAATTGCACCTGGGGCGGCTTTTCCGCACCGGTGGTGGCCGCAAAGTAGGGCTTTTCCGCGAAGCCAAACAGGCCGGCGTAAAACACGGCGGGAAAGGATTTGATGGCGGTATCGTACGCCTGCACCGCGTCATTGAAACGCCCGCGCTCGACGGCGATGCGATTTTCCGTGCCTTCAAGCTGTGCCTGCAAGTCGCGGAAATTAGAGCTGGACTTCAAATCGGGGTAACGTTCGGACACAACCAGCAGCCGCGAGAGCGCTGAGGTCATGCTGCCCTGCGCCCGCTCGAATTCCGCCAGCTTGGCTGGGTCGGCGGGTGCATTGTTTGAGTCAATCTTTAGCTGGCCGACCGAGGCGCGGGCATCTGTGATTTCCGTCAAGGTGGATTTTTCAAAGTTCGCGGCTCCCGAGACGGTCGCGACGAGGTTGGGAACCAGATCGGCCCGGCGTTGATACACATTCTGCACCTGTGCCCACTGGCTGTTCACGCCTTGGGACAGTTTCACCAGATGGTTGTAACTGCCGCCAGCAATGGCGATGACGATGAGCGCGGCGATGGCGAGCACGACGAGAACCCCGCATCCAATGGCTAATTTCTTCATAATGGAGCCGCAGCCTAAGCCCGCAACTTCAGCCAGGCAATTACAAAACCCGCCTTTATTTATAGTCGGACCCAGCCAAGATTTGATGACGCAGGACGGAAGCAGATGTCGTCGTCCTTGGTCGGCTGCCGGGGAAGGAAGTATTTGCTTTTTTGCGCGAGTGTGCAAACCTGCCGCCTCAAGTTTGAGACCCATGAGCCCAACCAGACAACTTCTCGACGCCCTGCAATGGCGCTACGCCACCAAAGTTTTTGACCCGGCCAAAAAAATTCCGGCCGATACGTGGGCGGCGTTGGAGGAGGCTCTCGTTCTCACTCCCACCAGCTACGGCCTGCAACCGTATCAATTCCTGATTGTCCAGGATCCGGCCAAACGCGCCGCGCTGCTGCCGCATTCGTGGGGGCAGAAACAGGTGGTGGACTGCTCGCATTTTGTGGTCTTTACCGCCCGCACCGACATGAAAGAGGAGGACGTGACCCGCTGGATCAAGCAGCTCAGCGCAGTGCGCGGCGTGCCGGCGGAGTCATTGGATTTTTACCGGGACATGATGCTCAGTGATGTGGTGAATGGTGTGCGCGGTAAAATTGCCCATGAATGGGCGGCGCGGCAAAGTTACATCGCGCTGGGCAATTTGATGACGTCGGCCGCCGTGCTCGGAGTGGACGCGTGTCCCATGGAAGGACTAGTGCCCGCCGAATATGACCAATTGCTGCAGCTCACCGGCAGCGGCTATGCGACGGTGGTGGCCTGCGCGCTGGGTTACCGGGCCGCCGGAGACAAATATGCCAGCCTCGCCAAAGTCCGCTACGAGACGCGGGAATTGGTGCGCGTGGTCTGAGGGCTGGCGGGCGGCGGCGCGGATTCAAACTGGGGGCGAGAAGGGATGGTCCACGGGGTGGAAAACGCGGTGAGGAACCGTGCCCGCCCTGCGTTTGCGCTTCCATGCGTCGGCCCCAGCGCCGGCAGAAGTTTTAATCTTTTGCGTTGAATAGGCATTCGCTTCGGCTAATATAGGTCCATGTTTAAGAAATTATTTGTCCCCTCGGACGATTCCGATCTGACGCACATGGCACTCCTGGTGGCGCGGTTGTGGTTTGGCCTGACCATGCTGTTCAACCATGGGTTTGACAAGCTGGCGCATTTCAACGACATCGTGGGCACATTTCCCGACCCGTTGCGGCTCGGGCAGGAGGCCAGCTTGGTGCTGGTGGTGATGGCTGAAGTGCTCGCCGCCTTGCTGCTCACGGTGGGCTTTCTGACGCGGATCGCGGCGGCGGTGCTGGTGATTGACATGTTCGTGGCGTTCTTGATGGTGCATAAAACAGCCATGAGTGGCCAAACCAGCGGCGAACTCGCGTTTCTGTATCTCGCGGGCTACGTGACTTTGGTGATTGCGGGCGGCGGGTTGTTCTCGCTGGACACGCTGGCTTTCAGCAAAGCTGGACGCAGCCGGATGCAAACCAAAGCCTGATTGAATCAACGCCTGGCAATAGCCAGCAACCCTTGATACCGGTTGGTTTGCGGCGGGGTGCGTCAAGTCTTCGCGCCGTGCTGTTCGCGCGTAAGCACTCGCGGCGCAGGCGGGACGCCTGCGCTACTTTGACCGATTTTGCAAGCCCGCGCTTGAGTCGCCCGCCGGTGCGAACTAGATTCTGGCCGCATGAACTCAACTTTGAAAGACCAGGTGGCGGAGACTGCCGGCTGGATTCGCAAACTGCGGGAGGAAATCGGCCACGTCATCGTAGGGCAGGAAGCGCTGGTGGACCGGCTGCTCGTGGGCCTGCTCGCCAACGGCCACGTCCTGCTTGAAGGCGTGCCCGGCCTCGCCAAAACACTGTCCGTGCGCACGCTGGCCACCGCTGTGCAGGCCCGGTTCAACCGCATCCAATTCACCCCCGATTTGCTCCCGGCGGACATCGTCGGCACGCTGATTTACAATCCCCAGGATTCCAAGTACCACGCCACGCGCGGGCCGATCTTCGCCAATTTCGTCCTGGCCGACGAAATTAACCGCGCCCCAGCCAAAGTCCAGAGCGCCCTGCTGGAGGCCATGCAGGAGCGGCAGGTGACCCTTGGCGGCGAAACCATGAAGCTGCCGTCGCCGTTCCTCGTGCTCGCCACGGAAAACCCGATTGACCAGGAAGGCACCTATCCGCTGCCCGAGGCGCAGGTGGACCGGTTCATGTTCAAGGTGATTCTCGATTATCCGAACGAGGCGGAGGAACGGAAGATATTGGATCGCATGGCCTTTACCAGTCCCGAACAACCCGTGCAACCCGTCGTCTCGCTCGAAGAAATCCTGGCCACGCGCATGCTGGTGGACCAGATCCACGTGGACGACAAGATCCGCGATTACATCGTGAAGATCGTTTTCGCCACGCGCAAGCCGCAGGATTTCAAGCTGGACGTGAAGCCTTTCATCCAGTTCGGCGCCTCGCCGCGCGCGACGATTTACCTGACGCTCGCCGCCAAGGCTTGGGCGCTGCTGCAAGGCCGTGAATATGTGATTCCCGAAGACGTAAAAAGCATCGGCCCCGACGTGCTCCGCCACCGCATCATTTTGACCTACGAAGCCGAGGCGCAGGCGGTGACGACGGATGCGATCATCAAGAAAGTGTTCAATGCGGTACCCGTGCCATGAATTATGCCAAAGCGCATTTTCGATGTTTCAAAGGGATTTGAGTTGCACCCGAAAGTGGTTCTCGCCAAAGCCAGAGAGCTTGGCATTGCGCATCACGTTTTCGGGGGAGCAGATCACGGCAGTTTATTTACACATTCAGCGGGATTGGTGGCAGCACATCCCATTGCCCATCACTTGGCGCATCAGTCAGATCTGTTGAAGTGGCTTTTGCGCCGTGAAGCGTTTCTGCGGTTCGGGTTTGACCCGGGGAGAGATTTTGTCCAAGCATGACGCTCACCGAACTCCTTGAATCCGTCCGCCGCGTGGAAGTGCGCACCAACCGCCTTGTGAATGACACGATGGTGGGCGCGTATTTGAGCCGCTTCAAGGGGCGGGGCATGGATTTCGAGGAACTGCGCGAATACATCCCCGGCGACGACGTGCGCGACATTGACTGGAACGTCACGAATCGCCTTGGCCGCCCGTTCGTAAAACGCTTCCGCGAGGAGCGCGAACTTGCCGCCGTGCTGGCGGTGGACGTTTCCGCATCATCCAGCTTCGGCTCGGCCAGCCGCACGAAGCGCGAATTTGCCGCCGAAATCGCCGCCACGCTGGCCATGTCCGCCGCCAAGAACGGCGACAAGGTGGCGCTATTGCTGTTCACGGACCAGGTGGAACTGTTCATCCCGCCGCGCAAAAGCCGCCGCCATATTCTGCGGATTGTACGGGAACTTTTGATGTTCAAGCCGCGCAAGCGGGGCACGGATATTTCCAGCGCGCTGGTGTTTTTGAATCACGTGCTGCATCGCCGAGCGATTGTTTTTTTGCTGACGGATTTTCTGCATAGCAGGGCAGGCGTCCCGCCTGCCTCCGTGCACGCGCTGAAGCCCGCCCTGGACAGGCGGGACGCCCGCCCTTGGTCAGACCGCGACGTCATCGCCGAACTCGGCCTCACGAACACGCGCCACGATGTGGTTTGCCTGCACTTGCACGACCCGCGCGAAAGCGAGTTGCCCGACGCCGGCCTCGTGACGATTGAAGACGCCGAAACCGGCGAACTGCTGGAACTGGATTCCGCCCGTCGCGGAGTGCGCGAGCGTTTTGCCGCTGTCAATGCGGAGCGGCTGGCAGAACTGGATCTCGCGCTCAACCGCACCGGCGTGGATACGCTGCGGCTCAAAACCACCGAACCGTTTGCGCCGGCGCTGCAACGTTTCTTCGAGATCCGCCGCGGGCGGAGGCGGGGTTGAATGAAAAGCATCATTCGACATACTTCGCGGTGCAGAAGCGAGCCGAAGGCAGGAACATTCAACCTTCAACGCCGAAGGGCGGAGCGGCGCGGTCGCCGTCTCATTGGACGCTGGCTGAGCCTGCCGTTTGCCTTAACCGCTTTGTCGCTGGCCGCACAAACCTCCCCCACGAATGCGCTGCCGGCGCTCGCGCCGGCCTATGGAGAGATGCTGCCGACGTTTTGGGAGCGGCACGGGACCGCACTGCTCGCTGGCAGTTTCCTGCTCCTGGCGCTCGCCGGCGGGGCGGCCTGGATAATCTCCCGTCCCAAGCCGCCAGTCAATGCACCGCCGGAGGTTTTGGCGCGCGCGCGGCTGGCGAAATTGCTCGGCCAGCCGGAGAATGGAAGTGTGTTGAGCGAAATCTCACAAACCCTGCGCCGCTATCTCCTGGCCGCTTTCGGATATCCGCCGGGCGAATGGACCACGAGTGAATTCTCCGCCGCGCTTGCGGGCAACGAGAAGGCAGGCAAGGAGCTGGCCCAGGCCGTCTCCGGTTTTCTCCGCGAATGCGACCTGCGAAAATTTTCAACCACGAATGAATCTGCGCCACTCAATGCTGCCGGTCGTGCTTTGGAACTGATTGCACAAGTCGAGCAGCGGCGCGTCTCATGGAGCGCGCTCGTCCCGGTCGCAGCAGCATCGCAGACTCAAGAGGCTGCAAACCAAACGCAGGCCTCACCTTCTTCGGACCGGGCTACGTCCGGAGACGGAGGCGCTCCATGAACGGCGAATTTGAATTTCAATATCCGTGGGTGCTGGCGCTGCTCGGCCTGCTGCCGGTCTATGCGCTGCTGCGCGGCAAAGTCGGCCGGCTTTCGGCCCTGACCTTTTCCAGCGCCGACATCGCCCGCGCGGCGGGGGCGCAGGCGCGGGCGGCGGCGGGACGCTTTCTCTTCTTTCTGCGCCTGCTGGTGGTGGCGCTCAGCATTGGCGCGCTCGCCGGACCGCGCCTGGCGAATTACCACGTGGAAACCGAGACGCCGGGGATTGACATCATGCTCGTGCTGGATTTGTCATGGTCCATGATGTCGATTGACATGGGCAAGCCGGCGGAGAAACTGTCGCGCTTCGCGATTGCGTCCGGGGTGTTGAAGGATTTTGTGGCCAAGCGCCCGAACGACCGCATCGGGTTGATTTCGTTTTCCGGCGTGCCCTATCTCACCAGTCCGCTCACGCTGAACCATGCCTGGCTCAACGAAAATCTGGCCCGGCTGCACATCGGCATCATTTCCGACCTCGGCACGGCCATAGGCGACGCGGTGGCGGTGGCGGCCAAGCGGCTCAGGGCGGTGCCCAACAGCAAGAGCCGCATCATGATCTTGCTGACCGATGGCGACAACAACTTGGGCAAGATTGATCCATTGCCAGCCGCGCAACTTGCCGCCGCCCTGGGCATAAAAATTTACGCCATCGGCATCGGCATCGAGCAGCCGTGTAACCTCCCCCGGTTTGACCCGGCGACCGGGCAATTTCAGCTCGACGAAAATGGCAATGTCATCCCGACGCTGCTCTTGCAGCCCGCGAACTATGCGGTGCTGGGCAAGATGGCCGCGCTGTCCGGGGGGCAGTTTTATCGCGCGACGAACCAGCGTGAGCTGCAAAACATCTATAACCAGATTGACCGCCTGGAAAAATCCGAGGTGAAGCTGCGCCGCTTCGCCACGTACCAGCCCTTGTTTCAATGGCCGTTGCTGGCCGCCCTTGCGCTGCTGGCGGTGGAAGTTATCTTGAGCAGCACCCGCTATCGGCGGATACCTTGAAAAACTTATGATTTGCGATTTAGGATTTAGGATTTCCAAAAGCGCGGCGGCGCGCTCGAAAGACTCGTCATTCGTCATTCGTCCATGAATCTGGGTTTCCATTTTGCCGATCCGCGCTGGCTGTGGCTGGCGGCGGTGGCGCCGGTGTTGCTCGCGTGGTTGCAGGGGCGCGGGGCGCGCGCGCGCGGCCGGCAACTGGCGCGGATGGCCTCGCCGCATTTTGTGGCGGAACTCACGGCTTCGCACAGTCCGGCCAGGCGGCGAATCAAGGAGATTTTGCTGCTGCTGGCCATGGTGCTCGCGGGCGTGGCGCTGGCGCGGCCGCAATGGGGCAGCGTGGAGACGAGCAACGCCTGGCTGGGCGAAGACATGGTATTTGTGGTGGACTGTTCCTTGAGCATGACCACCACGGATGTTTCACCCAGCCGCTTGCAGCGCGCGAAATTTTCCGTGCTGGATTTCGTGCGCCGGCAGAGCCACGGCCGCGTGGGCCTGGTCGCGTTCGCCGGCAGCGCGTTCATTCAATGTCCGCTGACATTCGACACCGATGCCTTCGAGGAATCGCTGCTGGGGTTGGACGAAAAAACGATGCCGATTCCCGGCACGGATATTGGCCGGGCCTTGAACGAGGCGTATCACGCCACGGACAAGCAGAGCCGCCACAAAATGGTGGTGCTGGTGACCGATGGCGAGGATCTGGAAAAATCCGGCGTGGCTGCGGCGAAGAATCTGGCGACCAACGGGGTGGTGGTGTTCACCATCGGCGTGGGCACGCCGGCCGGCAAGGAAATCCAGACGCTCAACGCCGCGGGGCAGCCGGAACTGCTCCGGGACTCGAAGGGAGGGATTGTGCGCAGCCGGCTGGACGAAGACACGCTCCGCGAAATCGCGCAGGCCACGGGTGGCAGTTATTATCCGCTCGGCCCGCTGGGGGATGGCCTGATGAAGGTGCGTTCGGCCATTCACGCGCTGGACGCCGCCAATGGGTTGCAACAGGCCCTCCGCAGCGGCGTGGACCACTTTTACTGGCCGCTGGCGCTGGCGCTGGCGCTCCTGGTCGTCGAACCCCTGGTCAGCACCCGGCGACAACAGCCGCCGTCACGGCCATGAAATCAACCTCGCAACAAATTTGCCGCGCCCCGCCTGGCCCTATTCAGAGTGCGGATTGTCCCCATTCGCGGCGCGCAGCCAGCCGGAAGGCTTTTGGGGGTTGCTCAACGCCCCTGCTCTTGGCTTTCATGCTCATTTGTTTCCCAGCCCAGGCTGGTGACGGAACCAATTCCGTGGCACCCGCAACCGCGCGGGATTTTTACAACGCGGGGACCAGACTGCTTGCGGCCAGGAAGTTTGCGGACGCGGAGAAAATGTTCCAGGCCGCACTGGCAGCACAAGATGACCGGGTGCAGCCGGCGGCACTTTACAATGTCGGGCACACCAGATTTGGCGCTGGCTTGGAACGTTTGAAACAAGGGCCGGACGCCCAAAAAGCCGGGGCTCGCGGGAGCGCCGCGCTGGCCGCAGGCGATCACGCCATCCGCCTAGCCGAGTCCGCGCTGGCGCAAAAAGACTTGAACCAAATGATCGCCGCCTATTTCGAGGGGCGCGGCGCGCGGCATGAATTGCGGGAAGCGGAAAAGGCGGTGTCGGCGGCCATGGAGTCTTATGGTAAGACGCTGGAGCAATGGCTGCGGGCGGCGGACGATTTCAAGGGTGCGGCGGAATTGAATCCTGCCGACACGAATGCGGTGCATAACGCGGAGATCGTGGAGCGCGGGATTGCGAAACTGGTGGACAGCCTGCGCAAAATGCAGGAAATGATGGGCATGATGGGCCAGAAGAAGCAGGACTTGGGCAAATTGCTGGCCAAACTCAAAGGCTCGATTCCCGCGCCGAACGCCCCGCCCGGCCCGGCGGGCGAAGACGACGAGGACGATCAAGGCGTGACCCCGGAGTCGCTGGCCGGACAAAAGGAAAGCGCCGTGCATCAGGGGGAACAGATGCAGATTCTGCTGTCGCCGGATCAGGCCAGCCAGATGCTCAACGGCCTCTTGCTCGACGGCACCCGGCGCCTGAATATGAGCGACAAGGAAGGCACTCCGCCAAAGGATCGGAAAGGACGCAACTGGTGATCATGGGAAACATCCAACCTCCAACTTTGGGAGCAGCAGGCCTGCGTGAGCCGCGGCAGGAATCCGAAATCCGAAATTCGAATCCCCGAAATCCGAAAGAAGCTCGAAGCTCGAATGACAAATTCCGGTTCCCACGGCTGCGTGGCGGCGCCTCGGCGGAGCGCCGCCGACCAAAACAGGGATGTGAAGAATGCGGCGCTCTGCCGAGACGCCGCCACGCGGATTCCGAAATGAGCTTTTCGCCGTTCCTGAAAAGTGAGAGTGAAATTTCGCATCATCCCGCTGGTTCGAGTTTCGGATTTCGGATTTCGGATTTCGGATTTTATTTGGTTTTCCCGTTGCTCCTGCTCCTGCCGTGCCTGCTGCGGGCACAGACGCCGCCGCATTTGCCGCCGGGCGGGCTTATGCAGCTTCAAGTCGCGCAGCCGGCGGTGGACGTCTCGTCGCCGGTCACGGCCACGGCCCAGTTTGACCCAGCGGTGGCGTGCGCTGGCGAAAAAACTTTTTACCGCGTGACCGTGGATGCCACCGAATCCTCCATCCAGTGGCCGGACGAACTTGCCGCGCCCGCGGAATTGAAATTCGGCGCGAAAAGGAGCGGACAGATTACGCAGATGCAGGCCAGCAGATTCCGCCCGCTTGCGTCGTTTGTTTACGAAGTGGAATCCCCGGTGGCGGGCCATTTCACGGTCACGAATTTCAGCGTGGAGGTCATGGGCGCGCGGGTGCAGATTCCGTCGGCCAGCCTGGACGTGGTGGCGAAAAACTCCGGCCTGCCCGTCGCGCGGCGGCTCGCCCTGGAAGTTTCAACCACCAACGTTTTCCTGGGCCAGCCATTCCGCGCGCGGGTGATCCTGCCGGCGGGTCCGGCCAATGAAATCGAGGCGCTCCGCGAAATCGAATTGAGCGGTGACGGCTTGATGACGGACAAGACGGCCTTGCAGCAGTTCATCGAGCCGGTCAACCTCCATGGCCAGCTCAAAACCGCTTTTGTGGCCGGGCTGACCGTGACGCCGATTGCCGCCGGCCCACTGAAATTTTCGGCTCAGGGTTTCACCGCCGGCCGCGAATTCACCGCGCCGATATCCATTCACGGCCAGGTGAGCCTGACTGGCGGCCCGCCGAAATACACCTTGCTGGTTTCCGACCCGGTGGAAATCCAAGTGCGTCCGTTGCCGGTGGAAGGCGAATTGCCGGGATTTACCGGCGCGATTGGGAGGTTTTTCCACGATCCACCGCGCCTGGCCACGAACCGCGTGCGGGTGGGCGAGCCGCTGCAACTCAAGCTGGCGTTTCATGGCGAAGGCGATCTGACACGGTTCGTGCCGCCCGCCGCGCCGCGCTCGCGCGACTGGCAGATCATCGCCAACCCGCCGCCGTCCACCAGCTTCACGCTGATTCCGCTCACGGACGAGGTGCGCGAAACGCCGGCGATTCCCTTCAGCTATTTCGACCCGGACGCCGCCAAGTACGCGGACCTGACAATTCCGCCGCTGCCGGTCACCGTGGTGGGCGAGAGCTTGCCGGCCGAAATGCCCGCGTTTGATGATGAAGGAAAATCCGCGGCGCCCTTGAAGTTAAGCACACTGGCGCCGACGCCGGGAAAAACGGTGGGGAGTTTGAAACCGTTGCAACTGCGCGGCTGGTTTGCGGCCGTGCAACTGGCGCCGCTGGTTGGATTTTTCGCATTGTGGCAATGGGATCGCCGCCGCCGTTATCTCGAGGCGCATCCGGAAATCTTGCGGCGCACCCAGGCCCGGCGCGCGCTTCGACGCGAGAAGCAGCGAATGCAAGCGGCTGTGGCCGCCGGGAACGCGACCGCCTTCGCGCAACACGCGGCGCAGGCCATGAGCATCGCCGTGGCGCCGCATTTCCCGGCCCACCCGCGGGCGCTAGTGAGCGGCGACGTGCTGGCGCACCTGCCTGACGCCCGGCAAAACGGCCTGGCGGCCGAAACCGTGAAAAAAGTTTTTGCGGCCGCCGATGCGCAATTTGCCGGCACACCCCAACCGGGGCCGGATCTGCTGGGGTTGCGCCCCGCGGTGGAAGCTGTGTTGCAAGCGCTGGAGGCGAAACTATGAACTCCAAGCCCGAGAACCGAAATCCGAAACCGGAAAGGAATCCATTCGTTGCGGAGGGAACGCCGGTCTCCAGACCCGCCTCACTTCAACCTCCGCTCCGTCAAGCCGGGTCTGGAGACCGGCGCGCCAAGCTTTCAGCCGCGCGCATGGAGCCGCAGGAACCGCAATTCGGATTTCGGATTTCACACTTCCTTCGGATTTCGGGGATTCGGATTTCGGATTTAGGGATGAATCTGCCCCGCTTTATGGCTCTGGCAATGCTGGTTTGCGTGCTGAATCCGGGCCGCGCGGCGACCAATGATTTTTTCACGCGCGGGCTGGAATTGAGCCGCGGCGGACAATTTCCCGAAGCCGCCGCGGCCTTCGAGAAATCGGCCGCCGCGCGGCCTGCGGCTGGCACACTCGCGAACCTGGGGCTGGCGGAATGGCAGCGCGGCCACGCGGGCGCGGCCATTCTGGCTTGGGAACAGGCGCAATGGATCGACCCTTTTGATGCGCGCGCGAAAGCGAATTTGAGGTTCGCCCGGCAGGTGGCGCAGGTGGACACGCCGCAATTGAAATGGTTTGAAGCCGTTTCAACCTGGCTGCCGCCCAACGCCTGGGTGTGGCTGGCGGGCGCCATGCTTTGGCTGGCGCTGGGGCTGCTGGTGTTGCCGGGAATTTTCCGGCGGCGCAAAACCGGCTGGCAGCAGTGGCTGGCGGCCCTGGCTTTCGGGATTTTTCTGTTCAGCCTCACCGCGAATTTTGGCGTAGTGAGCCGGACCCAAACCGGTTTCGTCCTGAAAAAAAACGCGCCGCTGCGGCTGACGCCCACACGTGAAGGCGAGGTGATTTCCACCCTCGCCGCAGGTGAACCAGCGCGGCTGCTGCGGGAGCGCGGAAACTACATTTTCATTCGCACCCTCGGAGGTTCGGGTTGGGTGGAGCGGAACGATTTTGGGGCGCTTTGCCTGCAATAATAGGCACCCCAAAATGGCTGGCTTTGCGCAATTTTTAACCGTCCAGAGCAAATGCCTCCGCATCCGCTTTCAACCGGACGGATCGCGGATTTCTGCGCATCTGAAATGGTCTGCATCTGAAATGGGCTTGCCTCACAGGCGGAATTTGGCAGAATGAAGCTGTGCCAACTTCAACTGGCAATATGGTTGCATCCATAGCTCAATTGGATAGAGCGGCTGACTACGGATCAGCAGGTTAGAGGTTCAACTCCTCTTGGGTGCACCATACTTAAAAGCCACAGCTTCAGTGGTTTACACCAACGACTCGCGTGGCTCCCCCCGTCGCCAAAACGGGTGAGTAGTCTTAATAGTAGTATTGTGTGCCTCCTGGATTCGGGCCGTTTCAGGAGCAATCACAGCGTTTCCCTGAGTTGTCTCCCCCAATCAGATTCTCATTTAAAAGCTCTCTCGCATCACCCTCGGCCAATTTTTTTCTTAGCATGGGCGGAACGGGTAAAGACCGCCGGCCACCTCGAACGTTTCGCGTTGGAAGCGCTTGGACACAATGGCAATCCGAAGCGCCACGGGCCGAACCATTCATGCGGCGGGGTGGGAAGATTGAAATAATTTTTTAGGCGTCTCTTCCAATATACGGTTTTCTGGACGGTGTTCCAGTTCCGATTCGCTCGGAATTCACCGGAGGAAGGGTTTACGCCAACGGTTGCGACAATGGCGGTGGCAGGGTTTCCAAAAAATGGAACTGGCCAATGCAAACCAGTGCAAGTGTTTGCCGGAAAATCATCGCGGCTTTCCCGCCAATCTTGAAGGATCTCTGCAAGGTGCTTTGAAATGGCCAGTTTATCGTGCATCACTTGATTTTTGGCCGTGCGGGATTCCGAACACCAATTGATGAGCAAACATCGCGCGAGTGTGTTGCGCATCAACTTCTTTGCCATGCAGAATTTGTTCCAATTTGAGCAGGTTCACTGGGCGCAAAATGACTTGAGCCTTTGGCGTGCCGCGAAAGGAATCTTGGACGAAGATGATCTGCTGCCGTGCCGCATCATTCAGTGTCGGGTAAAGAATGGTGGCCCATCGATCAATGGACTCATGTCCCACGGCGTAGAGCGCAAGCTGGTACAACATTTCACGCGGCAGGTTTCTTTCCCAGAGGTCGCGGTATTTGGCATCCAGCACGGCCACAATTTTCCCCTTTCGCATCACCATGAAATCCGGCCGGAGCTTCGGGCCGGCAAGGACGGCCAGCGTGATGGTGAGCTTTCGCATCACCATGAAATCCGGCCGGAGCTTCGGGTGTGAGCAATGACGGGGATTGTTGGCCGGGTCGTAGGAGAATACGCTTCGGAGTGTTTTTTCGTCCTCCACCTCGTAGCCTTCAAGGTTTTCGCCAAGAAAACGGGACAGCAACGCCTGAAAAAAGCGATTCATGTCAAACAGGAATCCGGCAGCGGCAATATTGGGAGCATTTTCCGTCAAAGCTGCGCCGTGTGTGTTCAGCAACATCTTTATCAATGTCAACGCTGGCAGATAAGTTCCAGTGCGCCGGTCCAGGGATTGCCAGGCCTCGTCGAAACCAGCGGCATCCAGCTTTCGAGGTGTGATGCCGGCCACGATACTTTTTGCCAAACGCCGGACCCGCCCACCCAATTCACGGTCCAGTGTCATTCCAGCAGCCAATTCCAAGCCACCATGTAATGCCTGATTGATTTTATTGTCCACGCTGCGGGGATGGTGGGTACACGGTAGGGCCACATCAGCCCGACTGACTCCTTGCACGTAGTCGCCAAAATTGATCCGACCGCGCGGACTGCTGAGCATCGATTCAGTTCGCAGATAATCCCGATGGAGGCCACGAGCGATCAATTCAGAAGTCTCGGCAGCCAACTGGTGAATCAGCAAGTCCTCAAAACTGGCGGATGACGTTGTGTAGTCCACCTCGGCAAACAAATGCAAATGCCGAAGCCGGTAGGCGTAGCGAAGCAAATTCATCAATCGCAAACCCGAAATTTTCGGACGAATGGTGACCAGGAGATCACCCAAAGCAAACCGTCCGACAAACGACGAGGCCCGGAACTCCAAACCGGAGGCAAGCTCGAGGATTTCAACGCATTCTCTTTCGGTCAGTTCTTTTGCGAAACGGCGTGCCTCCGGATGGTCCGCCAACATCGTTCCATATAGCGGGCTGCCCTGCACTGGCTCCCCGGTATCCTCCCATTCTGTCAAATTGACTGTGTGCCTAGTCATTTTGCAGGTTCTTCGGGTTCTTCCTCCGTTTCTTGAACTGGCGGAGCTTGAACCTGCGCGACCGCCTCCAAGGAAGTGGATATGTCTGGCGCCGGAGCCATGAGGGCCTGCATTAGCTCCTGCTGCCGGGCGGGCGCCAATAGTTCATCGCGCACGCGTTGGCGCTCACGATCAATCATAGCCTCGCCCAAGATTTCTGAGAGGGCGTCGTAATTCTCGTAGCAATATTCCTCCAGCAACGGGATGATGTCCTCGGCGATGATGCGGGCGAACATGGCAAAGTCCGTGACGGGCTTGCCGTTCTCATCCAAAAGGTAGGCATGGCCAATTTGCAGATTACGAGCATCCCTGCCAACATGCTGACGGACGCTATTGTTCAAGGATTCGAGCCATTTGCCTAACGGGATGGCTTCGCCGGCAGTGGCGCCGGCCAGAATTGAATAATCCGGCATCAACTCAACAAAGCCAAAGCGCCGCCGCAAGGCCGTATCCAGCAGTGCGATGGACCGATCAGCGGTGTTCATTGTGCCAATGACCTGAACATTGGATGGCACTGAAAACGTGTCGCCGGACAAAGGCAGAATGACCTTTTGTCCGCGCTTATTTTTTTCGAGCAGGGTCAGCAACTCTCCGAAAATGCGCGGGATGTCCCCGCGATTGATTTCATCAATGAGCAAAACAAATTTCTTGTCTGATTTGGAGGCATCGTTGCAGAGCTTCTTGAAGATGCCATCGCGCTTTTCAAACACCAATTGACCGCCAGTGCCCTGGCGTGGGCGGTATCCCTCAATAAAATCCTCATAGCCAAAGGCCGGATGAAATGTGCAAGACCGCAACAAACCGGAGTTTGATCCATCTCCGTCCACGATTGTCCTCTGTTCAGGTGTGAGTTCTTCATACAGACATCCAAAAGCACCGACAGCCGCCAAATCCATCGCGGTTTTCTTGCCCCAGTGCGTTTTTCCGGTCCCCGGGGGGCCGTAGAGAATGGCTTGGCCTTTACGCTCTAATATCGCCTGCAATTGGCCAGGGATTTTGCCCTCCAGCCGAACAAACTTCGGTATCGTTTTTTTCAGGGGCTGAGCGGGGGCCCCGGGCTGTGAGACAATCGGTAACCCGGGGTCCAACAACTTGCGCTCAATCTCCACCAAGTTCCGGTCGTCCTTGCGCAATCTCCAAACCGTCGTTCTCAACCCTTCCGAAACCGGTAGTTTCCATTCGGGCGTAATGTGCCAGTCAACCTGGCGACGGTGAGGAGCGTCTTCCGGTGGCGTTGTATCAAAACGATAAGGACCTTTGACGATACCAATTCCAAGAATTCTTTCGCCTTCGGCCGCAAGGACTACGTCATTTTCCTTCATGTCCTTCGTAAAATTACGGATTTCACCGGCTTTACGGGACGCAACATTCGGCTCATTCTGGTGTTTCTCAATCAGCATCGCCGCGAGCTTTTCTTTTACATCATCGCCGGCCAGCACCGTGGACAAATCTCCCAACTCAGCCCAGCCAACAGCCGCATATCCACCAGCTTTCATATCTGGCCAAATATTTTGAGCGGCGTCTCCCTCGCCCAACCTGGTCCCGATCCGCCAGTATTTGAGCGCGGCGCCATTTCTTTCATTCAGCGCACTGGTGAGGTAGTTCATGGGCCAATTCATCTGCATGGCCAAACGGACAAACCGTCCAGCGGCGACATACAACCCCGGTTCTGTGGGTGGAACTCGAAGTAATTTAATGAGCATGTGTCTCTGGATAAATTCCGCGTGAAAATCGTCGAGTTTATCCGGGAACATCAGGCTCAGATATTTGTGTCCCCACGCCAGGCGGGAAACATCGGGAGCAATTTGGTCCAATTTGTTTTGCAGCTCAAGATATTGCTGGTCGCTGGCTCCAACCGGCAGGTCTTTTATTACCGCTACGGCCGCCACCAACTGCTCTCGGTGTTTGCGTGCAATAGCGACGGCGTCATTTATCGACAACGTGTTTTGGTTGGTTGGGTGGCCCGCCATCCATTCGCCTGAATCCGTGTTTTTGTAGAGCCCAAATTTAAGGGCGCTGCCGCCAGAAATGCTGCCAAACTGGCGGGTGGGAAACTCGGCGTCGCTTTTGAATTCAAGCCAATACACGAGACTATCCTTGCTGCCGTGGGCGTGCATCGTGTTCAACAGCGTCTCGCCATCCAAACTTTGGAGGCGCTCCGGGCCAAACCGCTCCCGAAAAACCGCGAAACATTCCGCCAAGCGCTCTTTCGTCAAAAGTTCGCCGCGTTTCAGCAGCGATTCATAACAGTTTCGCAAGGATTGCTGGATGCGCGGGTCCAATTCAAAAGCGCCAGAATCTTCCTTCAAGGCAAAAAGATCGTCGGGCGGCAATTCATTTTGGAATTTGGCGTCATCGTCAGGTTCCCCACCGCTTTTTTGTTTGTGGACCTCAGCCCATTTCTCGGCAATTTGCTGGGAGGCAGCTTCATCGAGGAACGTTTGTTTTCCAGTGGCGGTCAGTTTCCACTGACCGCGTTCCTTGCTGTCCAACAATCCTTCCCAGACGAGATACTGGCGAGCCCAATGCAATTCGTTGTAGAACTTGGTCTGGCCGGATTTATTCACGTCGGCCAGTAAATCATCGGGGAGCTTAAGCGCCTGTTGAACCTGTTGCTGCACCATCTTGGGCGTTGCCGCTCCCCCAAGGGCACGCACGGCATCCAGCACGGGTCCCATCCATTTTGTGAAATGCCAATTTTTTTTCATATATGAATTTTTGCACAGTCATGCCCCATGGTTCCTCGGCTTGATTTGTCCCAAAACTGTCAAGTTCGATTGAATCATCACGATGGCATCCACTCAAGCAATTTTGAATCTTAAGCGATTGTGGTATAAGGCCAAATTGGCAATGGTGGCCGTGGATGATGGACGCTCTCCAGCGAACTTGCTGACGACCGCGTACGTCTTTCTGGTGAAATCCAAGCTGAAAAAGTATCGCGCAGCCGGCGTGTTCTTTTGGCTTCGCGACTCGCAGAAACGGGAGGGTATTCTGGCAGTCCAGATCACTGCCATTTGCAGGAGCCGTCAGCATTCGTGGTTTGCTGGAAATCACAGTGCTGGAAATCACAGTTGTCTGCCAATGCCGAAAAATGTAGCATCCCAGCCACACAGCACGAGTTTTATGGAATGAGAAAACGATCAATCGCTAGCGGTATTGGCGACAAAGCCCAATGAAAAGCTGGTCAGGTGATTTTTGCCGACGTCCACAGACGTCCTGAACCAGGCGTTTCGGTTCAACATGCGCGATACTGCCTTCAGCAAGGCAGAGATTGAGAATATAAACGATGAACGAGAGTGAGACATGCAGGCAGTTGATTGAACCGGCACTCCAAGCCGCAGGATGGTCTTGGGACCGGCATCTGCGCCTCGGGCCAGGCCGCGTCAACATTGCGGGTGGTTCGATGTACGACTCGAATCAGGAGTTGATTCTCGATCATCTGCTCCGTTTCGGCCACATCCCGCTCGCGGTCCTCGAAGCCAAGGCCGAGGCCGAACCGGCAGCCGACGGCATCCAGCAGGGCCAGCGCTACGCATACATGTTGAGCGGACGCAACTTCGACGTAACGGTGTCCTCGTCGCTGTAGCCGAGCGAGCCGTCACCATAAGTAGCGGCGGTGGACGCGAAAACGAACCGAACTCCAGTACGCAAACTCCAGTCACAAAGCGTGCGCGTGTAGCGGTAGTTGTTTTCGAGCAGATAATCCGCATCTTTCTCCGTGGTTGCGCTGGATCCACCCAAATGGATGCAAACGCTGGCCTGTGGCGCATTGCCGGATTTCACATTTTGGAGAAAAAAGTCCGAAGAGAGAATGTCGTCGAATTGGAGCCCGACCAAATTATTCCACTTGTCCCCGGTCCCGAGCTTACGGTCGTTCCTCAGCCAAGGGCGTGGCGCAAAAACAGGTTTCAACCCAATGAGCAACACCATCCTCTCCAAGACGCGCGTGTTGGAGGTCGTAAATGTATTCGTCACCGGCAACAGAACCGCGTCCCAGCGAACCATCAGCAACGGCCTTTAACCATGACTTTTCCCGGCCAGCTTTGATTCGCGCTTTTACAAGATAACGCATGGGCCAAGGTACGCCCAGCCGTCAGAAACGCCAAAATAGTCCGGAGCGGGAGAATTCCACATGAATCACAGATTCCAGCCCACGTCATCGGCGAACCTTACCTTTGTTCTGAAGTACGCGTGACAAAACGGAAACCGCTCCCCAAAGTACCAGAAATGCCAAAGCGCCCCAGCCCAGCCGTGAAGACCAGTGGATGGTCTTGGTGTTGTCGGCGGAAAGCAGGAAGGTCATCGGCTGACCGGCTTCGGTTTGCAGCACCTGCATGAAAGCGATGCGCTGACCGCGCAAGGGCAGGTTCATGCGCAACGGTTGTACATTCGCGGTCGCGATTTCCTGGGCCTGCTGCAGTTTGGTCCATTGTTCGCCGGCAGCGACGGTTTCGTCAGAGCGGCCCGATGTCTGTCCGGGTTGGTTGGTCGTTTGGGCTTCCGCCACCAACTGGCCGCCGTTGCGGAAATAGAAATCATTCTGCGCATTGATGAGGTTGCTTGCCTGCGCGGATTTCAACTCCTCGCCCAGCTTTTTCACGTCGGCATCCTCATCTTTGACGGAGGATTGGGATTTTGCCCGGCTAAAACTCGCATTGGCCTCCCGGAAGTTGCCGCCGGCCAGTTGCTGCCGGGCCTGGCTGACCTCGCGCTGCGTTTCGACCTTGACGGATTCCTTGCTCGCTTGCTCCATGCGAGAATATTCAAGGATCGAAAAGCTCGCCGAGGACGGGTCGGCCGTAGCGGCGGTTTCGCGGGTCATCGTACCCTGCCGCAAGTCCTGGTAGTCATAATCCGGCGGCAGGAAGACCTCCCAGTGCGCGTTTTTCAAGGGCACGTCAAATCTGGGCGAGGTGAAACCGACCTTGCCTTGGGATTTCGGAAAAGCATTCGTGCCGACGTACGTTAATTCCACCGGCATGGCGCCGTCATCCGCGCCGGACGATTCAATGGGCAGCAGAAGCCTGCCTTCGCGCAGGCTGGGCCGTACCGGCTGGGCCGCGACGAACGCCGAACAGACGGTTGAGTTCGCGGGCAGCTGGACTGCGAGAAACTGCCGGCCATTGTTCCGCACGGACAGCGACATTTCGGTCATCATCTGGCCATCGGCCGCGACCACGCTGGTGAACTTCGCGCTGTCCACGATGGTTTGCAACACTTCCGCTTCATCGAACCGCCGCACTTCCAGCCCGAGTTTGTAGCCCGGTCGCACGTAGCGATAGACGAGTGTGGCCGCCTCGGTGCCCGCCGCCCACGTGGGCACATCTCCTGTGTCAGCGCGCTGGAGATCTTTTGCCTCCGCCTCGGTCACTTGAATCGGCGGCTGGACGGATACGGCGAGGAAACCTGATTCACGCTCGACGCCATCGGCGGACACGCCCATAAGTTCCAGCGCGCCGTTCCCGGCCGGGCGTGGCTCGTCCCAAGTCACTGTCAGCGTATAGGTTTTTCGGGCCGGACTTTGTAGTTCGATGCGCCAGATATTTCCGTCCTGCTCGCGGCTGCGGAGGTTGGCGCCGGAAATCTCGACATCCTTGAACTCCGCCGGAACGCGCAGGCGAAACTCCTTTACTGGCGCGTTGGCTATGCTGTACAGGATCTGTGCGCGACCACTGACGAGCGTCTCGGTGAGTGTGAAGGAGTTGACGATTTCAGCGCGTACCCAGGCCGCGACGGATTCAGTCGCCACGCTCAACTTCCATTCCGGTAGCGAGGTCGGTTCGGCGGAGATGTATTTGTACGCCAGCACGCTGCCCGCGCCGGCCAGGGCGTTGTAGTCTGGTAGCGAGACTGCCGGAACCTCCGTGAGACCCTCAAAAGAATCCGTCCTCACTTCCACGCCCGGCTCCGCGGAGACAGCAATAAAGCCGGTCTGCTTCACTGTATTCAACGGATGAACGCCCGCCAGCAAGATCTTCTCCGGCAGACTTTTGTACTGCCGCACCAGCGTGATATTCATTGAGTTCGCGCCGGTTACCCGTTCCTTGAGTGATATTTCCAACACGCGCGCGGCGAGCTCGTTCTTCTCCGTCCATTGCTGGACGCATTTTCCGCCGACAGATTCGACCCGGAATCCTTCCGGCAATGCTAATTCCAGAGTAAACACGCCGGTGCGCTTGATCACATAGTCCACACTCGATGAAAGCAAAAGCTGTTCCGCGCCGACGCGGAAATTGTTTTTGACGACCGCCTCGATTTCCGGCTGAAACGACTCGGCCCGCACGTGCAGCGAAAATTTAGTGCCCGTGAACCGGAGCACAGTTGGGGGCCTGTCACTGTTTTCCTTGGTAGCTCGCGCAAACTTGTCCGCATCTACGCGCTCCAACCCTTCGGCCAACTCGACAGTCAAGCCAAGCTCCTCCGAGCTCTGCAAGGCAACGAGGCCGCTCTCACGTTTTACATCCATCGCATGGGGCAACTCCACAGCCACGCTTGTGGGCAATGCACCGAGGGGCTGCTCGGTTTCCACCGTGAGCTGAGACTTGTCTGGAATACCTTTCACCAAATCCACAACCAGGATTTGTGAACCGTTTTCCCTTTTGATTTCCCAACTGCGGAGATCGCGACCTTCGACGCGGAGCAATTTTTGTCCGGCGGGCAGTTCGATCCTGGCCTGGCGAAGCTCGCCCTGTGTGATCTCGTAATCCACCATGGTGCGGACCTTCATCATACCGGCGCCGATGGTGGCGAGCGCGGCGTCCTGGCAGAACACGGTCGCTGCCACTTCCTCGGCGTGCTTCACACGCGGCGTCCAAAACAATTCGATGCGGTCCGCGTCGCCGATCACGGCCTCAACGCGCGTTTTGTCCCGGTCGAGGCTGCGCTTGAATGAAACCGCCGCCGGAAATTCCACATCTGCGCCAGCCTCGGCCAGCGTTAACGACATGCGGCTGGATATTGCGGGCGGTATTGCGAAGGCAAGCCTCCTCTTGGTCACCTCACCGGCCACTTTGACGAGCAGCCCGAATTGCAAGGTCGCATCGCCCTGGCGCTGAAACTGGACCGACAAGCCGTTGGTGTTGCGGACGAGCTTGGCAACGTTGTTTTTCGCAGAAAACTGCCGGACGGCCACATCGTTGTCGAAAAGCGGCACGATATCGCCGACCTGGACCGGGGAAAATGTCAGCGTGGCGTCGAGCTCGGCCACACGGTCATTGACCGTGCCGGAATAAAGGGCTGAGAACACGGGCACCGCATTGAATTCACCAGCGGACGCGTAATTGATCGCCGTGAACGCAAACACAGAAGCTATGGCAATCGAAGCAAACACGGGCGGTGTGCCGGGATGGATGGGCGGCTCAGGCGGCGTCTGTGGCGTTGCGACCTGACGGTCACGGGGCCAACATTTCCAGACCAGCCAGGCGACCACGGCGACCACGACGACCGGGAAACCGATTATGAGTGCATCATGCAGAGCGCGCCATTGGATGAGCAGGCTGAACACCGAGCCGATGATGAGCGCGAGTGCGAGCGTGAGGATGAGGCTGCGCCGGTTGACGCGTCGCCATTCGAGCCACCAAACGCCGAGGCCGAGCAGAAATGCCGCCGACTGCCACAGCATCTGCATTTCTTGGAACGTGCGCAAGGTGGTCACGCTGGCATGTATGGACAACGGCTCACCGTGGACGTTGAGCACCTTGGTGAACATAAAGGGCATGCCGGTCTGCGTCAGCTCGATGCGGATGGAACGAATCCCGGAGGCAATCGGAGTTGGCATGGCTGCGGGCAGGGTGATCTGCGCAGTGGGAGCGCCATTGACGGCGGAGGCTTTTGCAGCGAACTGGCTTTGCGCCACTTCCTCGCGCTGCTTTTCGGCAAGGTCCTGAGGCGCGGCGACCTGTACGAGGCCGCGTTGCGAAAGTTCGGCGAATTTCTGCGCGGTAACGACCTCCACGCTGCCGTCCACGAAAAGCACTCCGCACCGGCCATGCTCATCGGGCGCGCTATAGGCCAGCACGGAATCAGGCTTGAGACGATCCGTTGACAGGCCTCCTCCGAGATAGGTGTAGCGCTGGCCGGTCGCCGGGTCGTAGGTGATTTTCGTCGTGCTGAGTTCATTGCTCATTTCTTCAAACGACGTCGGGAGCCGGTCGCCGTTGTCGCCAGAGAATATCCGCGCCGCGAGCCCAATCTGTTTCAGGCTGTTGACCGAGCTGATGGACTGTGCCTTGCGTTTGGCGGAAGACAAGGCCGGCAGGAGCATTGCTCCCAAAACCATGAGGATGGCCATGACCGCAAACAGGGTGAGGACGCCGCTCCAGCCGCGGCGCACCGCCGAGATGACGAGCCCGAAGACGAGCGCCGCCAGCAGCGCGATGACAAAGATTCCACCTCCGGCCTCGCGCAACACTTCGCCGTAGAACGAAAGGAATTTCTGCCACGCATCAAACAACTCATAGGTTGTGCCCTGCGTCACATTCATGCTGCCACCGAAACCGGACAGCCGCAGTGTTGGCGGCACGAACAACTGCCATTCGGCGTAGGTGTTCGCCACGTCGGTACGCGGCGCATTCAATACGAGCTTTTTTCCGAAGGTCGAGGCGAGGGTACCGTTCGTCTGCGCATAGACTATGTCCACGGCGGATGCCTGATCGCGATTCGCATCGCGCGGCAGTGGCACCAGTACCCAGCCGGCGTCGCGCTCCGGCTTGGCAGGTTGGCCATCCACATAACAACTCCAGAGGCGTGAATCCGCCGGGAGCTCGAAACGCTGAAATTGTTTGTCGTTGTTTTTCACCATGAACGAAGCCTGGGTAAGCATTTGGCCGTTTCCGGCCAGGACCGAGGTGATTTGTGTCCGGTCGGCGACCGCTTCCAACACCGGCACCTCAGTGAACCGCTGCACGGCCAGCTTCAAATCGTACTGGTCGCCGGTGTATTGCCAGGCAAACACCACGGCCCGTGTGATGAGCGCACGGTCCGCGGCCGCCAGTTCGGTTTCGTCCACGCGATGCGGCGCGTCTCCGCTGGCCTGCGGAGTAAGTTGCAAACTGGCGGCGGTGGTTAACGCAACGGAACCGGTCTCGCGCTCAACGTTCACGGCGTGGATGCCACCCAGCGGCAGCGTGGTGGACGCAGCGTCAAACTGGAAATCGTAGGTGACGACCAGCGTGTAGCCGCCCCAGACCTTGTCCTGCAAACCGATCGTCCATACGTCGCCAGACTGTTCCTTGCTCCTGATGTTCGGACCGGTAAACTCCACGTTTTTGTATTTCGTCGGCACCCGAACTTGAAATTCCTGCACCCCCTGGTTCATCAGGCCGTAGCGGATGGTTGCACTGCCGCCCACAATACCGTCGGCAACCGTGGCGAGGTTGAAGACGTCCGCCACGACCCGCGCCGCCAAACGTTCGCAGGCGATGGAAACGTTCCAGTCCCGCTGGTCGGCGGTGAAGGCGAGAATCTCATCTGCCTTGCCGGTGAGGAGATTGACGGGAATTTCACGCAGGCCGGAGAGCGAGCCGGCTTTCAGGCGAATGCCGGGCACGGAAGCCGCGCCGATTTCTGCGGTTTCCTTTGCTGCGTCAGCCGTCCGAAGCGGCGCGATCGAGACTTGTTCTGGGAAGGTTTTGAACGCCTGTTCCAACTGCACCTGGAGCTGGCGGGAGCCGAGCACGCGCGTGGAGAAGTTCACGCGCACCTTGTGGTCGTGGACTTTCCAGTCTTCCACGCCCTCGCCACGCACGTCCGCCACGGAAAATCCTGGTTGCGGTGATAATTCCAGCGTGTAGATGCCCGCTTTCTGCACGTTTAACGCCAAATTGTGCGCGATGACCAGCCGGGTCTCTTCCAACCGCGCGGTTATCCGGTCGGCCACCGATACCGCGGGCTCGATGTGTTTTAACTTGAGCGCCAAGGCAAACGGACGTGCATTGAACCGGTAGGCGGCCACGGCATTATCCGGCGCGTTCACCTGGCGCAGAGCGTTCAATTCAGCGACTTCAGCCACCGTATCCTCGGCGACCACCGTGATGGACCCGGATTCGCGGTCGCTGTCCAATGGCTGTGGCGGGTCCACCTTTTCTGTCGGGCCGTTCACTGGCTGTTCGGAATAGAGGGTGAGATCGTAACCGTTTTCGACCGGTTTGATGAATTCGATCGTCAACGTCTGCCGGTCGCCTGCGGTCGTCAAATGCCAGTCGCGAATTTGGCTGCCTTCGAGCCGGGTCAGGGTTTGGGACACTGGCAGTCCAAGCGCGATCTGCGTGACACCGCCCTGCACCACATCATAGTGAAACTTGCTGGTGTATCGGACAGCGGCCGGCGTAGCTTGAACCGTCACAGCAGAATCTACGGTCAACAGTGCCTTGCGCGCGATTGCCGTCACTTTGCTTTGCCAGCGTAAGGACACCATCGAATCCGCGCCGAGAAAACCGGTGACACCAGACACGCCGTTCGTCTGGAAGTTTTCCAGCGGCGTGCCGGCAAGCAACTGGACTTCGGTATTGGTGCCGGCGGCCTGCGCGGTAACCGAGGCGATGGTGGCTGTCGGGCCGGTGAATGCGACCTGGTTCCACGGCTCGGCGTGCTGGATTTTTGCGATGATCTCCAACGTTATTTTATATTGGCCGGCATGCGAGGCGACGAGCAGGTAATCATTGCCTCCGCGGATCACCTTCAACCGGTTGTCCAACTTGTTGGGCATGACGGCAACGTCCCCCGTCAGCAATTTCGCTGAACCAGCGCCGATCCCGACCGCCTCGGCTTCAACGGCCATTGATATCCGCGCCTCATCATCGGCGAGCCTCGCGGCATAGTGGACTTCACGAATCGTTAAGGAGGCAGGCGGCGTCGCAAGCGCGGGTGTCGCCAGCTGGGGCACAAAACCAAGCATAAGGGCAAACATGGCTGTTTTCATAAGGATGAGGGGATTTACCGAATTTTGAGAAAACGTAGGACGCAGCAGCCTTTTGAGGTCGGAGAGTTCATATTTCCGCGTTATCATCAACTATCATATACTATCAATTGCTA
>Ga0302320_10005152_pt1 | contig 29402 bp, 20 predicted proteins | sample Bog_T0_3_FD_202130 | JGI IMG/M metagenome (GOLD analysis project Ga0302320, IMG submission 202130) | Peat permafrost microbial communities from Stordalen Mire near Abisko, Sweden - Bog_T0_3 | ecosystem: Environmental > Terrestrial > Soil > Wetlands > Peat | place: Sweden: Abisko, Stordalen Mire...
TGCGCTGGGCCGATGTCGGGCCGTTCACTTCGGCCTTCTGGCGCGTGTTTCTCGCCTTGCCGGCGCTTTATGCCTGGATGCGGCTCAGCGAGCGCGGCCTCGATCGCGAGCAGGCGGCGAAGGCGAGCTTTTCGCCACCGATCCTGCTCGCCGGCCTCGCTTTCACCGGCGATCTGCTGTTCTGGCATCTATCGATTCTGACCACCAGCGTCGCCAACGCCACTTTCTTCGCCACCACCGCGCCGATCTGGGTGATCGTGTTCGGCTGGCTGCTGCTTCGGCAGCGGGTCGGCCGCGAGACCCTCGCCGGTTTGGCCTTCTGTCTGCTCGGCGGCGGCGCGCTGCTGGCCGAAACGCTGCATGTCCGCCCGGCGGGCGCGGCCGGCGATCTCGAAGGGCTGGCGACCGGGGTGTTTTTCGGCCTCTATTTCCTCGCCGTCCAAGCCGCGCGACGGACAACGTCAGCGGCGCGCGTGACTTTCGAATCGACGGTGCTCACGGCGACGGCTTTGTTCGTCGTCGCGCTCATCGCCGAGCGGCAAATGCTGCCGCGCACGCTCGGCGGCGCGCTGGCGCTGATCGGCATGGCCTGGATCAGCCACGCCGGCGGGCAGGGGCTGCTCGCGGTCGCGCTCGGGCGGCTGCCGGCGACTTTCTCCTCGCTGGTCATTTTCCTGGAGGCGATCGCGGCGGCGGCCTTCGCCTACCTCTTGCTCGGCGAGCCGGTTTCGCGCGTTCAGGCGCTCGGCGGCCTGCTCATCATCGTCGGCATATACGTCGCCCGTCCTCGGGCCAAAGGTTGACAGGGGCCGGCGCACGAAGAATATGGCCTCATCCGCGGAGGGAGAGACGATTGCGACGGGCTCTGACGATCCTGGCTTTCGTATGCGCCGCGTCTACTTCGGCGCGCGCGGATTTCCGCATGTGCAACCTCACCCACAGCCGCGTCAGCGTCGCCCTGGCCTATACCGACGGCCAGCAATGGGTGAGCGAGGGCTGGTGGAACCTCAAGGAATCCGACTGCGATACGCTGCTCAGCGGCGGGCTCGCCGCGCAATTCTACTATGTCTATGCGATGGACGAGCGCGGCGGCGAGTGGAAGGGCAAGGCCTTCATGTGCACGAGCGACCGTGAGTTCAAGATAGAGGGCCGTCAGGATTGCTATCTGCGCGGCTTCGATCGCACCGGCTTCTTCGAGGTCGACACCGGCAAGGACTCGAAGAACTGGACGGTCCAACTCACCGACCCCGACAATCCCTGACGCCCCTGGGCGTCCACTTTTTCTGGAGAGACCCGCTTGTCCCGACGCAACCGTCGCATCAAGATCATCGCCACCCTCGGCCCGGCCTCGCAGGAGCGCTCCGTCGTCGCCAGTCTTTTTCAAGCCGGCGCCGACGTGTTCCGCATCAACATGAGCCATGCCTCGCACGACATGATGCGCGAGCGCGTCGCGCTCATCCGCTCGCTCGAAGAGGAGTTCGACCGCCCGATCGGCATTCTCGTCGATCTGCAAGGGCCAAAGCTGCGGGTAGGCATGTTCGCCAACGGCGCGGAAGAATTGCGCAACGGCGACATGTTCACCCTCGACTCCGATGCGACGCCGGGCACGGCGAGCCGGGTGTTCCTGCCGCATCCGGAAATTCTGGCCTCCCTGGAGCCCGGCCACCGCGTCCTCATCGACGACGGCAAGGTGCTGTTGAAGGTGCACGAGGTCGGGCTGGGGCGGGCCGAGTGCATCGTCGAAGTCGCGGGCAAGATTTCCAACAAGAAAGGCGTGAGCCTGCCCGACACGACGATCCCGACCTCGGCGATGACGCCGAAGGATCGCGCCGACCTCGATGCGGCGCTCGACGAGAACGTCGACTGGATCGCGCTCTCGTTCGTGCAGCGTCCCGAGGACGTCATCGAGGTCAAGGAGATTGCCGCGGGCCGCGCCTCGGTGCTCGCCAAGATCGAGAAGCCGCAGGCGGTGGCGCGGCTCGAGGAGATCCTGAGAGTCGCCGACGCGCTGATGGTGGCGCGCGGCGATCTCGGCGTCGAAATGCCGCTGGAGCGCGTGCCCGGCGTGCAGAAGACCATGACCCGGCTGGCGAGGCGCTACGGCAAGCCGATCGTCGTCGCGACGCAGATGCTGGAATCGATGATCACTTCGCCCGTGCCGACCCGCGCCGAAGTGTCCGACGTGGCGACCGCCGTGTTCGAAGGCGCCGACGCCGTGATGCTCTCGGCCGAGAGCGCGTCCGGTCAGTATCCGCTCGAAGCCGTGCAGACGATGAACCGCATCGCCGAGGCGGTGGAATCCGAGGCGATTTATCCCAGCATCATCAATTCGCAGCGCGCCTCGCCGGAAGCCACCGGCGCAGACGCGATCGCCGAGGCGACGCGCGATGTCGCCGACACGCTCGGCGCCAAGGTGATCTGCGCCTGGACCACTTCCGGCGCGACCGGCCTGCGCATCTCGCGCGAGCGGCCGGAATCGGCGATCGTCGCGCTGACCCCGAACGTCGAGATCGCCCGCCGGCTGTGCATCGCCTGGGGCGTGCATTCCGTCGTCACCGACGATTGCCGCGACGAGCGCGACATGGCCGACCGCGCCTGCCGCGTCGCCTTCATCGAGCGCTTTGCCGCCGAGGGCGAACGCATCATCGTCGTCGCCGGCGTGCCGTTCGGCACCCCCGGCGCCACCAACAATCTGCGCATCGCCAAGATAGGTAAGGACGGCGGAGCGGGGTGAGGGGTCTGCGAGCGCTGACTTAAGCCAGAGGCGATCTGACCGGTCGATGGCCAGCCAAGCCAACGACCTCGTGCCGAGGCGTCGGCGCAGCGGCCCCGTCCTTCGACAAGCTCGGGATGAGCGCGGCCCTATCCTTCGTCGCGAGCCGAGCGCGGTGATAGCGGGGCCACGGACGCCGGCCTCGGCCATTACGTGCGTCGCGGGGACATGGCTAGATCGAACGCCGTCGCCACGGGAAACGATTGAATGATGAGGGTATGAGCATTTTCAAGAAATCATAGAGTCTTGGGTTTTCGGCTCATAGCGAGCGACTCGAGCGCCGTTCCTCGTGAGGAAAGAACTTGCTACATAACGCAAGTCGATCTCGAGGTTATTTTACGATCCGGCTGGTTCGACACGTCCAACCGTACGCAACTGGCCGCGCGCCCGTCTTATAGGCCGTCCCGCGGCGAGCGCCGAGTTCAAGCCAGAATGCCGGTGTTCCGGACGAACGGCGGGCCGGCGCCGATCGCGTGATGACTCGTCATCGATTCGGTCCACTCGACTTCGCAACCCCGACCCGCGCGGCAGATCGCCTGTTTTGATCCGCCGAGACTCTAAACCCCGCTCGATGAAACTTCGGAGCCGTCCGCGGCGATCAGGCGGACGCTGGAAAGCGTCAAGTCGGAACTCGTCAAGCGCTCGAATTGGGCGAAGCGGCTCGTGGTCCTGCCTGAACGCAGGGTCGTCGAGAAAATCCTGGCTTGGCTTATTCGCGGCCGCAGGCGCAAGTAACGAATGGCAATTCCATTCAGAATGAACAAAATCTATGTATAAGTAGATATAATATATATATATATCGGATTCAGTAATTGGGCAAGAATGGAAATTAGCGCGAAATATGCTTGAAAACGGTCAAACGAACGTTTAGTAATAAGTAATATTTTGCTTGTATTACGTTAGGTAAATTACTATTTATTAGAAAAAATAAAAATAATAATATTTGTGGCGCAATAATTGCTATGAAATACACAAAAACAAAATATTTTACCTATTTTTAACTGTTACGTACGCATAGAAATGAAATCCAATATTGGAGATCGATATGAAAAAGGCAAACAATTGCCTGCTTGCGCTCGCGTTGATTTCGAGTTTATCTCAAATCGCGACGGCGCATGCGAGTGAAATACTGACCGGTGATACCAATAATCCGGAAATCAGCACATTCGCTTCCGGATCGAATATCCAGTTGCTATTTCACGCCAGCGGTTTGATGGCCAACGACCATAAACGCATCAATTATCAGATCAGTGACGAATTTGGTAAGCAAATTTCCTCAACGTCCGTTTGGATCAACGCCGATGGCAACGGAAATGCGAGTATTGCGGTGTCAGCTCCAGCCTCAAAGTTAGGGTATTACAGGGTAGACGCTGCGCTCGACGGTGGAACTAAACTATCTGGCGCGGGTACGCGGCCGGCAGGGTTCATGAGCTATGCTGTAGTGCTGGACCCTGCTTCACGGATTGCTTACAGCCCTCAATTATCGCACTTCGGCTTGCAGATGAACGCGACCCGGTTTCAGACAAATTCGCCACTTCCGTATCTCGGTGTACGATGGGTTTTTGGTGTGGAGGACGGGTGGTCCGGGCTCGAGCCGGACTACGCGGGAGAATTCCTTGCAACGCACAATGCTGTAGTGAAAGAAGGAGGTCTATGGCCGGGCTATGATGCCGGTCAAGAAAACCTGTTTTACGGAGGAAAACCCTACACAACCTATGTCATCAGCCCTTTTACACGAGCAAGCACGCCGGTATGGGCTCGCGGCGCTGATAGTATAAACGATTTTCACTCGTTAAACGCGGCGGGCCTTAAGGGAATTGAGAATTTCGCATCGGCGTTTGCGCCTGCCTTCGCTCAGCTTTTTCCGAATCAATCGCAACGTTACTACCAGATTACTTGGGAACCACAAATACAGCCATCTTGGACGAACACAAGTATTACTACAACTGAGCTTATGCAATATTATACAAATACATATTACGCTTTGCATAGCCATGACCCCAATGCGGTGGTTGCGGGGCCGACGGAGTTTTTCGACGACAGCGCCTATGATGGGAACTGTTTCGCTCTCCATACAGTTCCCTGCGAAATGCAACAACTCCAAGAACTTCTGTCGGCCGGGTTTGCCAAATATATTGACGCCTTCTCTGTGCATCCGTACGTCACAGCCTTTCCACCAGAACCCCTAACGTTTCTTTCCAGCCTTCGCGCTCAAACGGCCGCGGTTAACAAGGCCGCGGGGAAGTCTTTACCCTTTGTCGGCACCGAACACGGCTATACAATCTATGATTCCGTTGATCCGGGAATTAGGACGTATTTAAATCAGGCTCTTGGCGCGGTCCGTGACCCAGAGATAGTGGCGGATTTGAATAAAGCTCTGGGCGATATCCGCATCTCACTGATGATGGTCGGAGAGGGAGCCGCATACGATATGGGGTTTTATCTCAATGACTTTGGGACGGCTCCCGGTCTGGCCAATACAGACGCCAGGGGGTTCTATTGGAATTTAGATTCGGCGTATGCGGACCAAACAGACAAAATTGGTCCTAAACCGATGGCTCCCGCCTATGCCGCCATGACCAAGATACTTGACGGATCGACGGCGATAGGGCCGCTGTCGGGGTTGACTGGCACGCAGATGGGCTACCGCTTTACGCGTGGAGGGACGACCATTCTCGCGCTCTGGGACTACGGTACGACTAACAGCGTCGTGAAGATCAAGAAAGCAACCCAGCAACCAGATTCTGTCTGTGACTGGATGGGTAACTGCAAAAATTCGGCGACAACTGACGGGAACATTTCGATCACCCTTGGCGCAGCTCCCGTTTACGTAATCGGGACCGACTTGTGATCCGCATCTAACAAACTTGTCCCAAGTCCATGTTTGGGATGACCCGGACATGACGCCGAATGCGATTATTCGTCAATGACAGTCAAAATATATGGGCATTGGACATCCTGTCGCCGAGCCGTCCGACAGCCCATATGCAATTCAAAAAGCGTTGCGAGAGCAAAGTGAGAAATGGCGCCCGCGAAAGCCGAAGAGCTTGAAGAAAACGTAAAGCGGGCGCCCGTGCTGAGAAATATCCTGCGAGTCGCCTGACTCTACAGCTAGTAACAGGGGTTGAACATGGCTTCGGTGACAAAGATGACGCGCACGGGTTGGAAAGCGGCGGCAGTCATGATCGCCTTCGCGGCGACGCCGGCGCTGGCGGATTCCTGGGGCGCGATTGCGATCGATCTCGGCAAGTTCGAGAAGAGTCCTTATTATGGTCTCGGCGGCGGCGACAGCGAAGATGAGGCGACAACCAACTCGATGAAGTTCTGCAAGGAAGCCGGTGGGGAGAGTTGCAAGCTCGTCGTCACCTACAACGCTTGCGGCGCCTATGCTGCTAGCCACAGCCACGGCGGTTGGGGCAAGTCTTCGACCAGGAAGGAAGCCGAAATCCAGGCGCTCGCCGGCTGTGGCGACGAGCACTGCGTGGTGGTCGTGTCCGACTGCAATTGATTGGGGCGGGGCCTTGCCGCGTCCAAGCGGCCAAGCCTCACCCGTTCCTGAATGCATAGCCGTAACCATTCAGCGCGGGCGCGCCGCCGAGGTGAGCGTAAAGCACCTTCGAGCCCTTGGGGAAGTACCCCTTCTTCACCAGGTCGATCAGTCCTTGCATCGACTTGCCCTCGTAGACGGGGTCGGTGATCATACCCTCCAGCCGCGCCGTCAGACGGATCGCGTCTTTCGTCTCGTTCGAGGGCACCCCATAGGCGGGATAGGCGTAATCCTCGAGCAGCACGACGTCGTCGTCCTCGATTCTGCCGCCGAGTTCCACCAGTTCCGCCGTGTCGCGGGCGATCCGCAGCACCTGCGCCTTGGTCTGCGCGGGCGTGCCGGAGGCGTCGATGCCGATCACCTTGCGCTGCCGTCCATCCTTGGCGAAGCCGACGACCATGCCGGCATGGGTCGAACCGGTGACGGTGCAGACGACGACATAATCGAAGGCATAGCCGAGTTCGTTTTCCTGGGCGCGCACCTCCTCGGCGAAGCCGACGTAGCCGAGGCCGCCGTATTTGTGCACCGAGGCGCCGGCGGGGATCGCATAGGGACGGCCGCCGCTCGCCTCCACTTCCTTGAGGGCGTCTTCCCAGCTCTTGCGAATGCCGATGTCGAAGCCATCGGCGACGAGGCGCACGTCGGCGCCCATGATCCGGCTCAGCATGATGTTGCCGACGCGATCGTATACGGCGTCCTCGTGCGGGACCCAGGCCTCCTGAACGAGGCGGCATTTCATGCCGATCTTCGCCGCGACCGCCGCGACCATGCGGGTGTGGTTGGATTGCACGCCGCCGATCGAAACCAGCGTGTCGGCGTTCGAGGCGATGGCGTCTGGGACAATGTATTCGAGCTTGCGCAACTTGTTGCCGCCGAAGGCGAGACCCGAATTGCAGTCCTCGCGCTTGGCGTGGATTTCGACCTCGCCGCCGAGATGGGCGGAGAGTCGAGACAGCTTCTCGATCGGCGTCGGTCCGAAGGTCAGGGGATAGCGGGCGAATTTCGAGAGCATTGGGGGGAGGGGCTCCGGGGTTTGCGTGGACGGCAAACTAGCCCTTATCCGAGGAAATGTGCTTGCAAAGTTGAAGCTCTAAATCTTAGATTGTTACGTCGCGCCTGCGAAAATCCGATGAAATGATCAACTGCGCGGGAAATTTTGGAAGATTCTTTCATGGCCTCCGATCTCGACCGCGTCGATCTCAAGATCCTGCGCGGTTTGCAGGCCGAGGGCAGGCGCAGCAATGCGGAATTGGCGGATCTCGTCGGCGTCAGCGCCGCGACCTGTCATCGGCGCACCCAAAGATTGTTCGAGGAAGGCTATGTGAAACAGGTGCGCGCCCTGGTCGCGCCGGAGAAACTCGGCCTCGGCGCCATGGCGATGGTCGGCGTCGTGCTCGACCGCTCGACTCCGGAGAGCTTCGCGTTGTTCGAGGCCGCGGTCGTCAAGCTCAAATTCGTGCTCGACTGCTGCCTCGTCGCCGGCGATTTCGATTATTTCCTGAAAATCCGCGTCGGCGACATCGCCGATTTCAATCGCATTCACGGCGAGCAATTGATCGCGCTGCCCGGCGTTCGCCAGACCCGCACGTTCTTCGTGATGAAAGAAGTGGTCGACAATGCGCCGCTGAATTTCTAGCCGCCGCGAGGCTTCAGTCTGGTTGAAACACTTCGGCGGCGCGCAGTTCGCGCACCAGATCGTAGCGGATCCCCAGGATGTGCCGGGCCGCCAGGGTTTCGGCGCGCTCGCTCTGTCCGGCGGCCCAGGCCTCGAACAAATCGGTGTGCTCGGCGACCGCTCGCGCGTCGAGACCTTTGCCCTCCAGATGTTTGACGATGTAGCGTTCAGCGATGAAATGCAGGCGTTCGATGATCTGGATGGTCACGGGACGCCCGCAAGGTCGGGCGACGGCAACGTGAAATTCGCGGTTGTGTTCGCCCATCGACGGGTCGCTTGCGGCGATCGCCTCGTTGAGCGCCGCGAGCGAGCGACGCGCAGTTTCGATTTGCTGTTCGTTGAGGCGAGCGCTCGCCTCCGACGTCGCCGAAGGCTCCAACTTCAGGCGCAGATCGAACACGTCGAGCGCTTCCTCGATCGACAGCGGACTGACGAAATAGCCGCGGTTGGCGTGCGAGACGATCAACCCGTCCTGTTCCAGCTTTGCAAAGGCCTCCCGAAGGGGAATTTTGCTGACGCCGAGTTCCGCCGCAAGCGCGTCCTGACGAATGGGCGCGTGCGGGTCGAACCCGCCCGCGATGATGCGCGTGCGAAGGGTATCGATAATTTGATCCGAAAGAACGGTTTTTGCGGTCGCAGCCATGACGTCATATAACATCACCAAATCCTTGCGGAATAGGGACATTGTAGCGAGAAATCGACTAAACTTTAGGTTATGCTGCTTCGTGCATTCCGGCAACCCGCTATTAGCCAAAAATTCTTCGCGGTGACGAAACTGTTTACGCCATTAACTTGACTGTTTGAACATTCATTGATCTCCGAACTGTATACGTTCTGAAAAGTTCAGGCTGTGGTCTCTCGCGGAAGCTTGCGAGTGACGGCGCCGTATCGGAGTTCCGGGTCGATTTCCTTGAGGCTGATCGCGATCGCGTCGAACTCCCGCTCGCGGCGAAGGAAGGCGTCAACCACGCTGGGATCGAAGTGGCGGCCGCGCGCGGCGGCGATGATCGCCTTCGCCTCTTCGTGCGTCATGGCGCGTTTGTAGACGCGTTCGCAGGTCAGCGCGTCGTAGACGTCGGCCAGCGCCATCAGGCGCGCGGAGAGCGGAATCGCCTCGCCGGCGAGCGCATCGGGATAGCCGGTTCCGTCCCATTTCTCGTGATGACCGCCGGTAATCTCGATGGCGTAGCGCAGAAACTCGCTGGTCTTGGAGTTCTCGCCGGAAACGATCGTCAACGCGCGTCGCCCGATGACGGTGTGCGTCTTCATGATCTCATATTCCGCGGCCGTCAGTTTGCCAGGCTTTTGCAATATCGAGTCGGGAATGCCGACCTTGCCGATGTCGTGCAGCGTCGCGGCCTTGCCCATCAGTTCTATGGCGCGCGGCGTCAGGCGCGCCGCGAAGCGCGGGTCGTCCTTCAGTTCCTCGCCCAGCAACCAGACATAGCGCTGCGACCGCAGGACATGTCCGCCGGTGTCGTTGTCGCGCGCTTCAACCAGCGACGCCAGCGCCTGAATCGTCAGATCCTGGGTCCGCGCAAGTTCGCGGGTTCTCAGATCGACGACCTCCTCGAGCGTTTGGTTGCGCTCGCTGAGCACGCGCGTGGCGCTCCTTAGCGCGATGTGGGTTCTCACCCGCGCCAGGACGATCGAGGGCGAAATCGGCTTGGCGATGTAATCGATCGCGCCGCTGTCGAAACCTTCGGTCTCGTCTCTCGCCTGGTTGAGCGCGGAAACGAAAATGACGGGCACTTCGGCCAACCGCGCGTCCGATCGCATCCGCCGGCAAAGCTCCAAACCCGTCATATCGGGCATCATTACGTCGACGAGCGCAAGGTCGGGCAGCGGCGAGGCCGCGAGGCGTTCGAGCGCCTGAAAACCGTCGCGCGCGACGACGAGGTTGTAATTGGGCCGCAGCAGGTCGACGAGAACTTTCACGTTGATCGGTTCGTCGTCGACGATGAGAACCCGGGGGCGGGCGGCTATGGTCATTTCAGCTCCATTCGGAGACGTCTTCTCTGAGCTTGGAGAGCATCGATTGCGCCGCGTCGAAATCGTAGCGCCCCGCGCAAGCCGCGATCGCGCTCGCCCGGGCGCGGGCGTCCGGCGAAGCGCCGGCGAACATTTCGGCGAGGCGCTCGGATTCGGTTTCGGCGTCGGCGTCGCCGAACCGCAGCAGCTGCGAAAGCGCTTCGATCGCCGCGAGGGCGCCGTCGCGCCCGGGTGGCTCGGGGAGAGCGGCCTCCGGCCCGTCTTTCGCCGAGCCGCGAAGCGCCGCCTGCATGCTTGCGATGGCCTCCGCGAGCGCTCTGCCGAGCGCGGCGACTTTGGGCTTCAGAGCGTCGAGCGGAACATCCTCCGCGTCGGGACGCGTCGCAGTCTCGATCGCCAACGCAATCTCGGCGACGCGATTGGCGCCCAATGTCGCGGCGGTCCCTTTGAGCGCATGGCTCAGCGCGCAGACCTTGCGGCGTTCGTTCGCTTCGATCGCGGCCGCGATCTGGTCGGCGTCGCTGGCGTGCTCGGACGCGAACATTTCCAGCAATTGATGCAGGAGGTCTTCGCTCTCGCCGAGATGCCCGAGCGCGGCTTGCAGGTCGAGGCCCGGCAGGCCTGCCGGGACTTCGGCTTCGTGAGCGGGCGCGCGCGCTATCGTTTGCGCCGGCCGCGTCACGGGAACGCCGGACGATTCCAACCATTGGGCCAAAGTGAGCGCGAGCTTGTTGGGATCGATCGGCTTCGGGATATGGTCGTTCATGCCCGATTCCAGACAGCGCTCGCGATCTCCGGCCATGGCGTTCGCGGTCATGGCGATGATCGGCGTGTCGGTAATGCCGAGTTCGGTGCGGATGGCGACGGTCGTTTCCAGTCCATCCATGCCGGGCATTTGCATGTCCATCAGGATGGCGTCGAACTGCCGCGTGGCCAGAATTTCCAGCGCTTCTTCCCCGGAACCGGCGACGGTCGTCTCGACGCCGAGCGCTTCCAGGAGACCCGTCGCGACCTGTTGATTGATCGCATTGTCCTCGACCAGCAGAATGCGAACGTCCCGCAACAGGATGTCGGAGGCGTTGCGCTGCATGTGTTTGCGTCCGGCGCCGTCCGCCGAGGCGCGGCCGAAGGCGGCCAGCACGTGTTCCTTCAGCGACTTTGGCGACACCGGCTTTTCAAGCAGGAAAACCCCGTCCGGCGGCGCCTGCGGAAACAGTCGGGCGATTTCCTCTTCGACTTGCCGGCGGCCATAGGCGGTGATCAACAGCACCGGCTGTCGTATTTCGAGCGCGCGCGCGCGCGCCAGCATCGCAACGCCGCTTTCGTCGGGCAATTTCCAATCCAACGTGATCAAATCGAAGGCCTCGGGCGCCTGGAGCTTCCGCATCGCCTCCGTCGCGGTTTCGGCTTCCTCGACGCGGAAGCCGAAACCGCTGAGCGCGGCGCCCAGAATGCGCCGCGTGGAACGGCTGTCGTCGATCACCAACGCGCGCTTGTCCTTGAGCGCCGCCGCGTCCCTTTCGGCGAGGCTCGCGGGCGGAGCGAGCCGCAACGGCGCCTGGAAAGTGAACGTGGCGCCCACGCCCTCGACGCTGCGCACGGAAATGTCGCCGCCCATCAGATTGACCAGTTGCCGGCAGATGGCCAGCCCCAGTCCGGTGCCGCCGAAGCGGCGCGAAGTCGAAGCGTCGGCTTGCGCGAACGGCCGGAACAGCAGCGCCATCTGCTCTTCCGACATGCCGATGCCGGTGTCCGAAACCGAGGCGACGAGCTGCCATCGACTGTCTTCGAACGGGCGGCCCGCGAGTTCGAGGCGAACGTCGCCGCGAGCGGTGAACTTGGTGGCGTTGGAGAGCAGGTTCAACAGGAGTTGCGACAGTCTCAGCGGATCGCCGATGAATTCGGCCGGCAGTTCGGGCGCGCGGACGACGACGAGATTGAGTCCCTTTTCGGAGACTTTCGGGTTGATCATCGTCAGCACGCCATCGACGACTTCGTCGAGATTGAATTCGACGTCCTCGATCGTCAGCTTGCCTGCCTCGATCTTGCTGAAGTCGAGGATGTCGTTGATGATCCCCAGCAGCGCCTGCGAGGAGTCGCGGATCTTGGTGAGGAAGTCGCGTTGGCGCGGCGCCAGTTCGGTGCGGTCCAGGAGATGCGAGAGCCCGATGATCGCATTCATCGGCGTGCGGATTTCGTGGCTCATGGTCGCCAGGAAATCGCTCTTGGCCTGATTGGCGCGGATCGCCTGGTCCTTGGCGCTGGCGAGTTCGGCCTGCGCGGCATGCGACGCGGTCGTGTCGATGTGGACGCCGACGAGGCGCAGAGGCAGGCCGTCGAAATCGCGTTCCACGAGTTTTCCGATGCTGCGAATCCAGGCCCATTCGCCGTCGGCGCGCCGCATGCGGAACTCGCATTCTACGACTTCGGACCGATCGCGAATATGCTGTTCGAGGGCCTGATCGTAGGCTTCGCGATCGTCGGGATGCAGGAGCGAGAAGAACATGCCGCCTTCGCATGGCGAGGGCTTCGGTTCATGGCCGAGCATACGAAACCAGCTGTCTGAATAGTAGGACTGGCCGGTGATCGGATTGTAGTCCCAAAGACCCGTCAGCGACGCGTCCAGAGCGATGGTCAGACGTTCTTCGCTCAGCCGCAGCTGGTCATATACGCGAAAACGCTCGGTGATGTCCTGAAACACGATGACGGCGCCGAGCCGTTCGCCTTTGTCCACGATGCTGTTGGCGACGATGGAGACCGGGAAAGGGCGGCCGCCGCGGTGGACGAAGTGATAGTCCTCGGATTGGAAATGTCCGTTGATCTTCAGCCCCTGCTCGATCGCGGACGCAAAGTTGAGAGGAAGCTTGGTTTCCAGAAACTGAAAATGCAGAATGTCGCGCAACGGCTTGCCCTTGACCTCGGCGAAGCTCCAGCCGATCAGCCGCTCGGCTTCGGCGTTCAGAAACGTGCAGCGGCCCTCGGCATCGACCGTATAGACGCCTTCGCCCATCGAGTCGGTCACGCTCTGCAGGAACGCGCGACTGTTTTCGAGGTCGACCTCGAGCCGCTTGCGCGCCGTGACGTCGGTGCAGATCGCAATGAATTGTTGCAGTCGGCCGTCTCGATCCTCGAGCGGCGTCAGCGTGGCGTCGATCCAATAGAGTTCGCCCGACGCGTTGCGATTACAGATCTCGCCGTGCCAGACCTGGCCGGCGAGCAAAGTCGACCAAAGCTCGCGATAGAACTCGGCGGAATGTATCCCGGAATTTACGATATTGTGCCTATGGCCGACGATCGCTTCGCGGCGGTAGCCGGTGGCCATGCAAAATCGATCGTTGGCGTAGACGATGACGCCTCTGGTGTCCGTGATGCTGACGATCGCGTGCTGATCGAGGGCGAACTTCTGGTTCTCCAGGTCCTTGTCGCGGCTCTCGGCAATTTGATACTGTCGATCGGTGACGACGAGGACGAAGCCGCTCGCCAGCGCCGTGATGATGAGGCCGCTGATCAACAGATAATAGGGCGAGTTGTCGACGCGCTTGTCGAAATAGGCGGCCGCGGGGGCGATGTGGAAAGCCCAGGCGCGGTTGGCCACCTTTACGCTGACATTGGCCCGCAACGGCTCTCGAGCGCCGAACAGGCCGCTACCGGCGACCGTCGCCGGAAGGGCCGGATCGTCGCCGCTCGCGGCCAGAACCGTGGGCGAAAGAGGATCGGTTTCGTCTATCAGCCGGAAACTGAATTCCCGCGCGCCTTGCGAGCGAAGCGCGACGTCGACGAGATCGGGCACGGAGAACACGCCCAGAGCGAATCCCTTGATTCCGCCCTTCGGCGCATGGGCGATCGGCGAGACGTCGTTGTCGAAGACAGGCGCGAACAGCAAAATGCCCATCGCCGAATTCTGCACCAGTTTCACCCCCGGGGTGGCGACCGGGCGGCCCGAGCGCTCGGCCTCCTCGAGCGCCGCGTTTCGCGTCGGATTGGAGGCGAGATCGAAACCGATGGCGGCCTCGTTGCCCTTCAGCGGCGTCACATAGGCGACCGGATAATAGTCGGGGCGCGACGCGACCGGCCTGGGGTGGCCGTCCATCCGTTCGAAGATCGAGAACGATCGGCCCCATTGCGCCGAAAATTCGCTCTCCGCCGCGGCGCGCTCGCCCTCGCGAACGCGCGGTATCCATTCGAGCGCCTGGATGCCGAGGCCGAACGCCGCCAACCGATCCGCCAGCGCGTCGAACTTGATGAGCGACGGAAACTGGAAGGCCGCGAATGCGCCGGCGAGGCCCTCGACCGCGTGCTGGCCGAGATCGACGGTCGCGCTGATCTGCCCCGCGAGTTCCCGGGAAAGCGCCGCGAAATCGGCGCGCCGGGAGCGATCGATCGCTCGCTCGTCGGCCAGGACGATCGCCGCGGTCACCAGGAGAACCAACAGGCTCGCGATGGCCGCCGGCGCGGAGCGGCGCCATTTCTGCCCTTTGGGCGCGAGCGCGAAGCTCAACAACACCGGCGTGATCGCCACGACCCCGAGAACGTCGCCACTCCACCAGACGAGCCAGTGGCGCGGCGCGCTCGAAGCATCGACGTCGCCGATCGCGACCAGTAGCAAAGTCGCCGACGTGGAGTTGATGAGACAAGCGAGGAAACCGCCCGCCAGATAGAACTTGGCGATCGAAAGCGGCGTTGGCGACACCGCGGGATAGGCGTTGAGGCGATGCGCCCAGCGGGCCCCCAAGGCCGCCTGAACGACGGCGCCTGCGGCGATGGCGCCGGCCACGGCGCCGGCGAAGGCAGCGGAGCGCAGGATCTCCGCCAGCGTCTCGCCTTCGATGTGGCCGCGCAGGTTGACCAGAAACGAGCCGACGAACACGCCGAGCCAAGCGCGCCGGCCGCCAAGGATCGCCGCGGCGAGCGCCAAACCCGCGGGCGGCCAGATCGCGGTCGCGTAGCCCGGCGGAACGGCCAAAGCCAGGCCAAGTCTGCCCGTTAGATAATAAGCAACCGCCGTCAGCAGCGCGAAACGGCCGTAGTCGATTTCGCTGGCGCCGAGGCGCGGGAAACCTGCGCCCCGGAAGGGGAATGCAAACATGCGGACATTTCCCGAGGACGCGCGGCGACGGGGGGACCGGCTCGTCGGATCGTCGCCGATCCGCGCCGGGGTTCCTACATCATGTAAAGGGCGGACATGCCGGAATGAACGCCGGCGCTGGGAAACGGCTTCATGCCTCCGCGCGACGAACGCGCGCCCATCCCCCCTTTCTGGCCTCAATGTGCTAAGGAAAGATTGCCAACAGCGCTTCAATATGTCGCGTGAAGCGCGGGGTTGGGATGCGCCAGACGCCCCTGGGCCCGCGCGTCCTGACTGTCGCGCGCGTTCCAGCGGCTTTCGTCTCAGCGGCGAAAAATCACCAACGCGCCCGCCCCGAGGGCGCCTTGCGACGTTCGTCACGATTCACTATCTCTCTATCTCTTTGTTTCGCGCAAATGGTAAATGTTGGCGTCGGGCCGCAAGGATGAGTTCGGCAAAACAAGCCCAGCCAAGGAATTGGATGCATTCTGGCGCCGTGCGGCAGGAGTGCTTGTTGGTCCGTCGCCCGCGCCGCTTCGCCTGCTTGACTGTAATGGACGGGCCTCATGATACGCATCCTGATCGTCGATGATCACCCTCTGTTTCGGGATGGGCTGCGCAGCGCCGTTCGCTCGTTCGCGCCCGACGCCGATATTTATGAGGCGACGTCGATCGAGGGCGCGTTGGACGTGATGGATGCGCACGAGGGCTTCGATGTCGTGCTGCTGGATTTGTCCTTGCCGGGCACGACCGGATTCTCCGGCGTCTTGCGGGTGCGCGCGGCGCATCCCAAAATTCCTGTCATCATCATCTCCGGGCACGAGGAACCGGAATTGGTGCGAGAGGCGCTTTCGCTCGGCGTCTCCGGCTATGCGCCCAAATCCACGCCGCGCAAGGAACTCGCCCGCGCGATACAGGACGTGCTCGCCGGCTCCATTTACGTTCCCAAGGGCCATGCGGGACAGGCAGGCGACCGCGAGGCGCCGACGAGCGAACATGGGATTCTTCAACGCCTGAAGGAATTGACCCCCCAACAATTGATCGTTCTCGAGATGATCCGCGAGGGCAAGCAGAACAAACACATCGCCCAGGAGCTGAAGCTCGCCGAGACCACGGTCAAGGCTCATGTCTCGGAAATCTTGCGCAAGCTCCGCGTTTTCACCAGAACCAAGGTTGTCGTCGAAGTCGCCAAGGTGGATTTCAAGGCGTTGCGAAAGCCATGAGGACGAGGGCGGCGCCGCATTGGCGCTTAGTTGAGCCAGCGGCGGCCTCTCCGATTATGTCAGCCAAACCAAACCCCTCGTCCTGAGGCGCCGCGTAGCGGCCGCGAAGGACGGGCAACCGCATGAACGTTGAGACGCGCACGGTTCGGCGCCACATACTTCGAGGGCCCTCCTCATCATGAGCTTGTCGAACGACAGGGCTCCTCAGGATGAGGGGCGTGGTGGCGGAACGCCAAAACGCTCTAAGCTGGCGCCAATGGGGGGCGCCGGGAGCGTGGCTCAAGGCAGCAGATAGGCCATCAGCGAACGGAGTTCGGCCGGCTTCACCGGCTTGTGCAGCACTTCCAGGCCTCGCCGGGCGGCGCCGCCGCTGATCTCCGCATTCGTGTCGGCGGTGACGAGAAAGGCCGGAACGGCCGCCTTGCAGTGTTCGCGAACGCGATCGATCGATTCGAAGCCGCGCTCGCCGTTTTCGAGGTGCAAATCGGCGATGATCAGATGCGGTGGGCCGCCGAGCGCCCGGGCGGCGGCGACCGCTTGGGTGGAATTGGCGGCGGTGATGATCCGGCATCCCCAGCGCTCGAGGAGCGCACGCATCGCCTCCATGACCGAGGCTTCGTTCTCGATCAACAAGATGCTGGCGCCGGCGAAGGCGAGGGGGGCCGGCGGGATCTCGGATGTATCCGGATGGGGGCGCCGGTCCGCTTCCGCGACGAGCGGCAGGCTCACGGCGAAGGTCGAACCGGCGCTGACGCGCGAAGCCAGATCGATCCGATGCTCCAGGGCCTGGGACAGGCGGCGCACGATCGAAAGCCCCAGGCCGAAACCGCCGTCGGCATCGCTGGCCGTGGGCTCGCGTTGGAACTCCTCGAAGATCGCCTCGCGCCGATCCTCGGGGATGCCGAGCCCTGTGTCGTTGATCTCGATGCGGAGCATGTCGCCGCGCCTGCGACAACCGATCAGCACGCCGCCCTTGCGCGTATATCTGAGCGCGTTGTTGATCAGATTCTGCAGAACCCGGCGCAGCAGCAGCGGGTCGGAGCGGACCCAGGCCCGCGACGATCGGATCTTGAACTTCAGCCCACGCGACGCCGCCAGCGGCCGGAATTCTTCGCGCAGCGGCGTCAACGCGCTCTCGATAGGGAAATCGGCGAAATTGGGTCGCATGACGCCGGCGTCGAGCCTGGAGATGTCGAGCAGCGTGCGGATCAACTCCTCGAGATTGGCGAGCGACATGTCGACCTGCCGGAGCAATCCCGCCCAGTCCGGATGCGCGGACGCCTCGGCGAGCGCGGACAGCCCGAATTTGGCGGCGTTCAGCGGCTGCAGCAGATCGTGACTGACGAAAGCCAGGAACGTCGACTTCGAGGAGTTGGCTTCGTCTGCGCGCTGTTTGGCGCGCTTCAAGGCGTCGTTGGCGCGCTCGACCGACCGCAGCACGGCCTGGAGTTCGGCGGTTCGGCGGCGAACCGTGGCGTCGAGCGAAATGGCGACCTCGAACAGCGCGAAGGCGCTGCTGGGCTGGTTCATCGCGCGTTCGACGCGCGACATCAACGCGGCGTTGATCTTGCGCAGCTTCTCGTTCTCCCTGCGCAGCGCTTCGATCTGACCGCCTTCAACATTCATCATGCCGAGCCCATTCGCCTGACGGCGCCGTTGGGGATCATGGGGCGACGGACGTTCACAGCGTCTTCCCGGGTTGCCTCGGCCCGATCCCCGTCGCGCCGTCCGTCTTTGATAAGCCGTGGCGGTTGGCCGTCAAGCGCCGCCAATTCGGGCTCGCCCTTTGGCGAGGCGGTTTCTGGTTTCGTTGACCTGCCTGAGACCCGACCGTCCCCCGGCTGTTGGTCGCGACCATGCCTCGTTGCGTCAGCGAGACCCGGCCAAGCGAGAAGTCGCCCGAGTTGATTGACTTTGGAACAAATGGAGAACAATCAGGCGGCGAAAGGGCGACCGCAACGGCCATCTCGTCTCCGACCCGCAAAACGTCGGGCTTCACGGAGCCCCGCGAATCACCCGGCCTCGTCAGCGCGACGGCGCATGCGCGTGTTTGGGTGGAGCGTGACAGTCAGTCGACGACGCCCCGAAGCGAGACAAACAACGTCGGTTGGGCGCGCTGATGCCTCAATTTTCTCGCCAAACGGTCAAAATGGGCGCGTGATTGTTTCAGAAACAAATCTTGTCCTCAACGAATTTTCTTGCCAGAACCTTGATTTTGTGCTCAAGGCGGAGTGTCAAGTCGAATTGTCGAATTGGAGACCCCATGGCCAAAACCCCTGCAAGCAAGAAGGCGCCGGCGCGCAAACCCTGGACCAAAGAGGACGTGAAGGTGCTCAAGAGCATGGCCCGCAAGGAGCCGGCTTCAAAGATCGCCAAGACCCTGAAGCGCACCGAAGGCGCGACCCGTCAGAAGGCGACGGCGCTGGGCGTCTCGCTCAACACGGCCCGCAAGCGCGCTCCCGCCAAGAAGGTTGCGGCCACGAAGGCTGCAGCGACGAAGGTTGTTGCTTCGAAGAAGGCCGCTCCGGCGAAGAAAGCCGCGCCTGCGAAGGCCGTGAAGGCTGGCAAGGCCGCCAAGGCCGCCCCGGCGAAGGCCGCCAAGGCCGCCCCGGCGAAGGCCGCCAAAGCCATGAAGGCTGCGCCCGTGAAGGCCGCCCCCGTCAAGAAGCGCGCCGCCAAGAAGATCGCGCCGCCGCCGCCGCCGGCGCCGGAAGCGGTGAGCTGAGGCTCGCTTCAGAGTTCGCCGTCGAGCCAGTATTTTACCAGATGATGAGCGATCGCCATCCGGTTGGGCGCCAATAACGCGTCCGGGTGGCGCTTCTCGAACATCGACCGTATTTCTTCGCGGTCAAACCAGCGCGCGTCCTCGAGTTCCTGCGTGTCGATGCGCACCTGGATATTCGTCGCCAGCGCGAGGCAACCGATCATCAACGATGATGGGAACGGCCAGGGCTGGGAGGCGACGTATTTCACCTGTCCCGTCTCGACGCCGGATTCCTCGAGAATCTCCCGCCTGACCGCCTCTTCGATCGTCTCGCCAGGCTCGACGAAGCCGGCGAGCGCCGAATACATCCCCTTGGGAAAGCGCCGCTGCCGACCCAGCAGGCATTTGTCGCCGTCGATCGCCAGCATGATCACGACGGGGTCGGTGCGCGGAAAATGCTGGGCCTTGCAGGCGTCGCATTCGCGCCGCCAACCCGCCGCCGTCACGCGCGTCGGCTGGCCGCACTGGGCGCAGAAACCATGTCGCGCGTGCCAATCGAGCACCGCCTTGGCGGTCCCCAGCAACGCCAGCGCCTCCGGCGGGAACAGGCCCTGCGTGGCGAGGCTGCGCAGATCGACGAGTTCGAGGTCGTCGCGACCCGGTACGACCAGCACGCGGCGATCGAGGAAGCCGTCGCTCTGATCGTCGCGTTGTTCGATGGCCTCGTCGGGCAGGCGGGCGGCGAAAACCGGCGCGCCGCGCGCGTCGAGGCCAAGCAGCGCCTCGAATTTCGCGCTGCCGAGCGCCGCCAATTCCGCGTAAGGGAACAGGATCGAGCGGCTTGCGTCGCGCTTCAGGATCGGCATGTCGCGGCCGATCAGCACGACCTGGGCGTCGCCATGATCGGCCAGGCTCGCCAGGAACGCGGAATCGTCGCGCCGCTCGGCGACGCGGTCGAGGGGAAATCCCTGGAAGGCGAAGCCGAAGGCCCGCTCGGGCGTTTGAAAGAAGGCGTCATCCATTGATTTTTTTCCCTCGCCCCGGGCGAACCGACCGGCGCTGGTCAAGCCGGACGAAGCGCGATTAAATCGCCGGCGAATCAGCCGAACGTAACGACTACGAAGGAAGCCCGATGGCCCCGATCTTATCAAGACGCGCAACGTTGAAAGGCGCGGTCGCCGTGCTCGGCGCCGCCCTGAGCGCGCCCTGGGGGCGGGCGCTGGCCGAAGGCGAAGTCGAAACCTACGGCCTTTCGTCGTTCGGCGACCTCGCCCTGCCCGCGGATTTCAAGCACTACGGCTATGTCAACCCGGACGCGCCCAAGGGCGGGCTGTTGTCCCTGCAATTGACCTCGACGGGCGGCAATCAGGATTTCGACACTTTCGATACCCTCAATATCTATTCGACCAAGGGCAATGGCGCCGCCGGCATGAGCGCGTGTTTCGATTCGCTGATGACCGGCCACGAAGACGAGCCGACTTCGGTCTATGGGCTCGTGGCTCGCTCCGTCAGATACAGCGCGGATCGTTTGACCTATCGCTTCTTGCTGCGCGACGAGGCGCGTTTTTCCGACGGCTCGCGGTTGACGGCGCAAGACGTCGCGTATTCTCTGAACCTGCTCAAGACCAAGGGTCACCCGCTTTACACTCAGATGCTCGAGGAACTCGAAAGCGCCGAGGCGGAGAGCGAAGGCGTTCTGCTCGCGCGCTTCAGGCCAACACGGAGTCGCGACGCGCATTTGATCGTCAGCGGCATGCCGATTTTCTCCAAGGCCTATTGGGCCGGGCGCGATTTCGAAACCGCGACCCTCGAGCCGCCGCTTGGATCCGGCGCGTACAAGGTCGGGCGCTTCGAACCCGGCCGCTACATCGAGTTCGAGCTCGATCCAGGCTATTGGGGGAAAGATCTGCCGGTCAATGTGGGCCTGAACAATTTCGCCCGGGTCCGCTATGAATATTACCGCGAGCGGCAGGTCGGGTTCGAGGCGTTCAAGGCGGGCGCGATCAACTTCCACGAGGAGCTGACGGTTTCGAATTGGGTTTCCGGCTATGATTTTCCCGCGGCGCGCGAGGGTCGCGTGCGACATGAATCCGTGCACTCCGGCGCCCCGTCGGGTTCGCAGGCCTATTACTTCAACACGAGGCGCGAACAATTCACCGATCCCCGCGTCCGCGAGGCCATTGGGCTGGCGTTCGATTTCGAGTGGACCAACAGGAACGTCAAATACTCCACCACCAAGCGCGTCACGTCGTATTTTCAGAATACCGACATGCAGGCCAAGGGGCCGCCCGGTCCGGAGGAGCTCGCGCTGCTCGAGCCGTTTCGGGGCAAAATTCCCGACGAAGTGTTCGGCGAGCCCTATGTGCCCCCGGTGTCCGACGGCTCGGGCAGCGACCGTCAGTTGCTGCGCAAGGCCAACGAATTGTTGCTTGCCGCCGGCTGCAAGCGCGACGGCGGCGTCCTGCTGGCGCCCAATGGCAAACCTTTCAGTATCGAATTCCTGGACTTCTCGGACTTCCTGCAACCCGTCACCGAACCCTTCCAGCAGAACTTGCGCAAACTGGGCATCGACGCGCATTCGCGCATCGTCGATTCCGCGCAGTTCAAGGCCAGAACCGAAAGTTACGATTTCGACGTCGCGCCCGCCCGGTTCGGCGGGACTCTGACGCCCGGCTTCGAACTCGCGGTGTTCTATGGTTCCGTCTCGGCCAGCAAGCCGGGTTCGCGCAACCTTGCCGGCATTTCCAGCCCCGTCGTCGACGCCCTCCTCGACAGCATCGCCAAGGCGAAGTCGCGTGTCGAACTCAACTTCGCCTGCCGCGCGCTCGATCGCGTGCTGCGCGCCGGACGGTACTGGGTGTCGATGTACTATCGCGACGACATATGGTTGGCGTACTGGAACGCGTTCTCCCGCCCCGACGTGCAGCCGCGTCTGGGAACGGGCGCGCCCGACACCTGGTGGTGGGATGAGGAAAAGGCGAAGAAGATTGGGCTATGATTTGAATCGGCAGGCCTGATGCTCGCCTATATCCTCCGCCGCCTGCTGCTGATGATCCCGACTTTGTTCGGCATCATGCTGGTGTCGTTCGCCATCGTGCAATTCGTGCCCGGCGGCCCCGTCGAGCGCGCGATCGCGCAATTGCAGGGCCAGTCCGAAGGCTCGACATCGGGCCTTGGCGGCGGCGGCGGCGCAATCGGCTCGGGCGCAGCGGCCCACGTCGGGGGCGACATCACTTCGCGCTATCGCGGCGCGCAGGGGCTCGATCCCAAATTCATCGCCGAACTCAACAAACAATATGGCTTCGACAAGCCGGCGATCGAGCGGTTCTGGATGCTGGTGCGCGATTATTCGACCTTCAACCTCGGCAAGAGCTATTACCGCGACGCGCCGGTCATCGAGTTGATCAAGGAGAAGCTGCCGGTCTCGATGTCGCTGGGCCTGTGGATGACGCTGATCTCTTATGCGATCTCCATCCCGCTCGGCATCGCCAAGGCGGTGCGCGACGGCTCGCGCTTCGATGTCTGGACGTCGGCCGCCGTCATCTTCGGCTATGCCGTGCCGAGTTTCCTGTTCGCCATTCTGCTCGTCGTGCTGTTCTGCGGCGGCTCGTTCTGGCAGATTTTTCCGCTACGCGGCCTGACCTCGGACAATTTCGCCGAACTCACCTGGCCGCACAAGATTCTCGACTATCTCTGGCACATCACCTTGCCCGTCACCGCGCTGGTTCTGGGTTCGTTCGCGACTTCGACTTTGCTCACCAAGAACTCGTTCCTCGACGAGATCAAGAAAGCCTATGTGCAGACGGCGCGGATGAAGGGGCTTTCCGAGCGAAGCGTGCTCTATGGTCACGTGTTCCGCAACGCCATGCTGATTGTCGTCGCCGGCTTTCCCGGCGCCTTCGTCGGCGCGTTCTTCACCGGCTCGCTGCTCATCGAACAGGTGTTCTCGCTCGACGGCCTGGGCTATCTTTCCTACGATTCGCTGATCCAGCGCGATTATCCCGTCGTGCTCGGCAATCTCTATGTGTTCGCGCTCATCGGCCTGATCGTCAACCTGCTCTCCGATCTCACCTACACCTGGATCGATCCACGCATCGATTTCGAAAGCCGGGAGGTCTGACATGAGCGCTCGTCCCTGGCTGACGCCGCTCAATCGCCGCCGACTCGAAAACTTCAAGCGCAACCGTCGCGGCTACTGGTCGCTGTGGATCTTTCTCGTGTTGTTTGTTCTTTCTATGTTCTCTGAATTGGTCGCCAACGACCGGCCGCTGTTTGCCTCATATAAAGGAGAGTGGTTGTTTCCGGTGTTCGTCGACTATGCGGAAGACAAGTTCGGCGGCTTCGAGGCGACGACGGACTATCGCGATCCGGTCATATCAGACGAAATAAGGGCGCATGGCTTCATGATCTGGCCGCCGGTCCGCTTCGCCAACAACACGACCAAGCTCGATCCGCCGACGCCGTTTCCCTCGCCGCCCACCTGGACCTTGAGCGAGGCGCAGTGCAAACAGGCAATCGTCGCGGAGGCCAAGCGCCGCGCTGCAGCCCTGCCCAGCGATGGCGGCGCCTGTCGCGACCTGGAGACCGAGTGGCTCGGAACCGACGCCGACGGCCACGATGTCGTCGCCCGGCTGTTCTACGGCTTTCGTCTCTCGGTGCTGTTCGGCCTGATCCTCGCCGGCGTGTCGTCGCTGGTCGGCGTCGCCGCCGGCGCCGTGCAGGGCTATTTCGGCGGCTGGCTCGATCTGACGATGCAGCGTTTCATCGAGATCTGGTCGTCGCTGCCACACCTTTATATATTGATCATCCTGTCGGCGATCCTGACGCCCGGGTTTTTCGTGCTGCTGACCATCCTGCTGCTGTTCTCCTGGGTCAGCCTCGTCCATGTCGTCCGCGCCGAATTTTTACGCGCGCGCAACTTCGAGTACATCAACGCGGCGCGGGCGCTGGGCTTGACGAATTTCAGGATCATCATCAAACACATGCTGCCCAACGCGACGGTGGCGACGCTGACCTTCGCCCCGTTCATCGTCAATTCCTCGATCAGCACCTTGACCTCGCTCGACTTTCTCGGGCTGGGCATGCCTCCGGGGTCGCCGTCGCTGGGCGAATTGCTGTTGCAGGGCAAATCCAACCTTTCCGCGCCCTGGCTCGGGCTTTCCGCCTTCGCCGTGGTCGCCCTGCTGCTGTCGTTGTTGATCTTCATTGGCGAGGCCGTGCGCGACGCCTTCGATCCGCGAAAGACGTTTCTTTGACCGCGCCCCTGCTCGAAGTCCGCGATCTCAGCGTCGCCTTTGGCGCGACGACCGTCGTCGATCGCGTCTCGTTCACGCTCGTCAAGGGCCGCACGCTGGCGCTGGTGGGCGAATCCGGCTCGGGCAAGTCGGTGACGGCGCAATCGATCCTGCGGCTGCTGCCCTATCCCTCGTGCAGCCATCCCAGCGGCGAGATCCTGTTCGAAGGCCGCGACGTGCTGAAGATGTCGCAGCGCGAATTGCTGGCGATGCGCGGCGCGCGCGCGACGATGGTGTTTCAGGAGCCGATGACGTCGCTCAATCCGTTGCAGACGATCGAGCATCAGATCCGCGAAATCGTCGAGCTGCACCAGGGCCGCGACAAGGCGACGCGCGCCCGCATCGTCGAATTGCTCCAGGAGGTCGGCATAAACAATGCCGCGCAACGGCTCGGCGCCCATCCGCATCAGCTATCGGGCGGGCAGCGACAGCGAGTGATGATCGCCATGGCGCTCGCCAATCGCCCCGATTTGTTCATCGCCGACGAGCCGACGACCGCGCTCGACGTCACCGTGCAGGCGCAGATCCTGACTTTGCTGAAGGGCCTGCAAGCCAAGATCGGCATGGCGATCCTGTTCATCACCCACGATCTCGGCATCGTGCGCCGCCTCGCCGACGACGTCGCCGTCATGCAGAAGGGCCGGATCGTCGAAGCGGGCCCGACAGCGCAAGTGTTCGCCGACCCGCGCCACGAATATACCCGCATGCTGCTCGCCGCCGAGCCCAAGGGCGAACCGCCCCTCGCCGATCACCGCGCGCTCGTGATGCTCGAGGCGCGCGATCTCAAAGTGTGGTTCCCGATCCGCAAGGGACTGCTCAGGCGCACCGTCGATCACGTCAAGGCGGTCGACGGCGTCTCCGTCGTCGTTAGGGAAGGCGAGACGGTCGGCGTCGTCGGCGAATCCGGCTCCGGCAAGACGACTCTGGGCCTCGCCATCCTGCGCCTCATCCGCTCGCAAGGTCCGATCCTCTATTGCGGCCGCGCCATCGACGGTTTTTCGGTCAAGACGATGCGACCGCTGCGACGGGAAATGCAGATCGTCTTTCAGGACCCCTACGGCTCGCTGTCGCCGCGCATGTCGATCGCCGAAATCGTCGAGGAAGGCCTCGTCGCGCAGGCAACGAAGCTGAACGCCGACCAGCGACGCGACAAGGTGGCTCAGGCGCTCGTCGAGGTCGGGCTCGATCCCGAGACGATGGACCGCTATCCCCACGAGTTTTCCGGCGGCCAGCGCCAGCGCATCGCCATTGCACGGGCGATGGCGCTCGATCCGAAATTCGTCGTGCTCGACGAGCCGACCTCGGCGCTCGACATGTCCGTGCAGGCCCAGATCGTCGACCTTTTGCGCGATTTGCAGAAGCGGCGCAACCTGGCGTTCCTGTTCATCTCCCACGATCTCAAGGTCGTCCGGGCGCTGGCGAGCGAGGTGATCGTCATGCGGCACGGGCGGATCGTCGAAAGCGGGCCGGCGGCGGACATTTTCGTCAGCCCCCGCGAGGATTATACCAAGGCGTTGTTCAAGGCCGCGTTCCGCCTGGACGCCGATCTGACAGGCGTCGTGTCGTCATGAAGGAGAACCGAATGGCGCGCGGACTGATCATCGTTCTGGATTCGGTGGGCTGCGGCGCCGCTGAGGACGCGGAAACTTACGGCGATCACGGCGCCGACACGCTCGGCCATATCGCCGAATGTTGCGCCGCGGGCGCGGGCGACCACGAAGGCTTGCGTGAAGGGCCGTTGCGGCTGCCGCATCTCGACGCGCTCGGGCTGGGCCTGGCGATGCGCGCCTCGACCGGCAAGACGCCGCCGGGCTTCGCTTTGCCCGAGCCGAGCGGACGGTGGGGCTATGGCGTCGAGACTTCGCGCGGCAAGGACACGCCTTCTGGCCATTGGGAAATCGCCGGCACGCCCGTGCGGTTCAACTGGGGCTATTTTCCGAAAACGACGCCGGCGTTTCCCCCCGACTTCACGGCCGCGCTGATCGCGGAAGCAGAGCTTCCCGGCATTCTCGCCAATTGCCACGCCTCGGGCACCGAGGTCATCGCCGATTTCGGCGAGCAGCACGTCCGCACGGGAAAACCGATCTGTTACACCTCGGCGGATTCCGTGCTGCAAATCGCCGCGCACGAGGGGATCTTTGGTCTGCAACGTCTCTATGACACGTGCCGCATCGCGCGCAGGCTGTGCGATCCGCTCAATATCGGCCGCGTCATCGCCCGGCCGTTCCTCGGCGCAACGCGTCAGGACTTCGTCCGCACTTCGAACCGCAAGGACTTTTCCATCCCGCCGCTGACGGGTAATATTTTCGCGCGCGCCGCCGCCGCGGGGAGGGAGATCGTCTCGATCGGCAAGATCGGCGACATTTTCGCCCATCGCGATACAGGTCGCGAACTCAAGGGCAAGTCGAATGACGACCATGTCGATCTGACCATTGATGCGCTCGGGCAAACCCGCGACGGCGGCTTCATCTTCGTCAATCTCGTCGATTTCGACAGCGAATATGGTCATCGCCGCGACGTCCCCGGCTACGCCGCCTGTCTGGAGGCTTTTGACGCGCGTCTGCCCGAAATCAAGGCGGCGGCGCGTCCCGGCGACCTGATTGTGCTGACCGCCGATCACGGCAACGATCCGACCTGGCGCGGCTACGATCACACCCGCGAGCACGTGCCCATCCTCGCCTTCGGCCCCGGCGTGACGCCCGGCCCGATCGGCGCCCGCGCGTCGTTCGCCGACATATCGCAGACCATCGCCCAGCATCTGGGGCTGGCGAAGGGCGGCTTCGGCAAGAGCTGGCTATGAGTTTCGCGCTCGACCCCAAGCTCGCGGCCGACACGCTTCTCGTCGGCGATTTTGCGCTGTCGCGTCTGCTGCTGATGAACGACGCCCGCTACGATTGGTTGATCCTGGTCCCGCGCCGGGCGGGTCTGACGGAGATCGTCGATCTGGACCGGAGCGAGCGCGCCGAGTTGATGGAGGAGATCGCCTGCTGCGTGTCAGTCATGAGTGGACTTGACGGCGTGGCGAAGGTCAACGTCGGCGCGCTCGGCAATATCGTGCGCCAGTTGCACGTCCACGTCGTCGCCCGCCGCGTCGGCGACGCAGCTTGGCCGGGGCCGGTGTGGGGCGCCGGCGCAGCGCGGGCTCATGGGCCGGACGAGGCGGCGGCGAAGGTTGCGGAGTTCAGGAGGGCGCTCGGGGTGGCGATGGCATAGCCGGCTCCTCGTCATCGCGAGCCGGAGGCGTGGCGATTCGGCGTCGCAATGAGCCACGCAAAGTCGCGAAGGCGGCGCACGGGACACTTGACCGCATGTCTATCCGGTCGATGCAGACACCCACTACTTACATCCGTAACATAGCCAGATCGACACCGCTTGGACGAACGCTATCGACCCACTATCGCCGTTCAGCCGATCTTCGCTCCAACTCCGAAGCGGTCAGTTCTGAGACGGGTCGGATCGATCGAAGTGGGCGGGGAGCCGTCCGTCCGCTGTCCGCGCCGGCGCAGCCGGGACCGGACGTTCGATTTATGGCCGAGATCGGCCGGGAACGGAATGGCGGCTTTCTGAATGAGCGGAGGCCTAAGAAGCCATTCCTTGCCGAAGAGCGTTCGGCTCCTGTCGACCCAAGCAGGCCAAAGGGCCTCAGTGCATTATCTGGACACAGACATCCGACATCTTGGACGAAGCGTGAACTGGTGACTACCGCGCATCCTTCCGGCATCGCCATTTGTCATCCATAGAATGAATGACGTCTTATGTGACCTAATTCGAGCGCTGCTGACCCGACCTTGTCGCTGTCACACAACCTCTCGTTTAAGCGACAGATCGTTCGGTGCGGCTCAAGCTATTGGAATTAAATCACTTTCGCAAAGCCGGATATCTGCGTCCCTATAATGCGCTGAGGCCCTCTTCGGAAACTGGCCGCGTCTGCGGCCTAGAAGACTCGCGTTAGGGATCGTTACCCGAAGGGCGAAGACGCCGCGACGCACACTCACGCGCCGCGAGACGTCGTTGTCACGGCGGATTCTTTGAGTGAGTGTCGGGGTGGCTTCGGGCGCTTGCGCATAGAGGCCGCCTGCGCCCCTTGGCGCGGGAACGCCCGAAGCTTAACGCAAGCCATTCAGGGGTCATCGTGGAATTTTCCCGAAACCTGATGATGCATTCTGCTTTTCGTACAGGCGTTTTACCATCTCGAACCGTGCCTTATGCACCATCAGCATCTTCCGACGTTCGGGGTCCTGTTCTGTTTCCAGCGCCTTCGTCACCTCTTCGAGGGCTTTCTCGGTTTGCGGGCTCAAAGTCTTTTTCTCTGATTTCGGGGTCAAGGTTTTGACCAAGTCCGACGAAGTTTTGATAGCATTGGCTGTCTGTGCGTATACGAAATTAGCGTCCTCACCGGGCAAACATGAGGATTCTAAATGTAACGAAAAGACAGCCAAGCCATAGGACGCAGCTATATCCGTCGCGTAGCGCTGCCGCGCTTGCGCCTTTAATTCTAAGGCCATGCCTTTACATGAATCTATTCCGCAACTTTTAACCGGCCCGTTGTTCTCAATCCACTGTTGTGAGAGAAAAACCAGCGCTTTGCCGCAGCGTTCCGACTGCTCCTCGGTGAAGGCATTCATGTGTCGAAACGCGTCCAACAGCTCTTGCTTGAGGCGCGCGCCTCGCGCTTCCTGCCAACGTACCCTGATGCCTTCAAGCATGGCGGCGTCCCCCGCAAGCCAATACTATCGCACTGAACTCGCTTCTCGGTAAGACGCATGTTACGCCATGACACTTGCGGCATAGGGCGCTTGCGCCTAGACCCTGACGGCGCAAAGGGTCGGAACGCCCGAAAGCGACAGGATACACGGGAGACGTTTGCGCCAAAGCACCTTGAAAATCAGGCAATCCTTCCGATCTCAATGCTGGCAACAGGAAAGGTGCTCGCAATGTCCGACACGCGCAAAGTGAAATATTTTCTGGCCGTCAGTGCGCCAGATTCAACCGATGATTGGCTATTTCAGGCGGAATCCGACACGCCATTTGGAGCGATGAACGAAGGCGATTTATTCCATGTGGATCATGTCGAAGGGTTCGCCGTATCGAACGTATCAGGCCGCATCGGACGAATAGAACATTCTTTT
>Ga0302320_10005155_pt1 | contig 29392 bp, 36 predicted proteins | sample Bog_T0_3_FD_202130 | JGI IMG/M metagenome (GOLD analysis project Ga0302320, IMG submission 202130) | Peat permafrost microbial communities from Stordalen Mire near Abisko, Sweden - Bog_T0_3 | ecosystem: Environmental > Terrestrial > Soil > Wetlands > Peat | place: Sweden: Abisko, Stordalen Mire...
GCTCCATTAAAGAAATTTAAAGAGAATGTGGGTTATAAATTTTATTTAATTTAATTTATTTGATTTTTTTAAATAAAATTTCGATTTTTTTTTTCTCATATTCGGAAATTTAAATTTTAGTTTTTATATTTAAATTTTTTTCTATAATATTTGAAGAATTTTTTATTACATTTATATTTTGTTGACTACTTTACAAAGATTGATTTGAAGGAAAATTAATTAAAATTTAAAAGATTCCAATTCTTTAATAATTTCTTTGAAGGATGGTCTTTTTTGAGGATCTCGATCCTAAAAATTAAAAATATTTTTTCACCCTTTCTTTTCAAAAATCAAACCCAGCATTTTTTCATAAGCTTAGCCCAACCATCCGGAGTTTTTTTAGGTATACTCGGTCTCAAATCATTATTTACAACCTCAATTGATACTTGTAACCCACTAATTTCTATTTCCAAAATCTTATTTCTCAATAAACCGCTTAAATAAAAATAATACGTCTATAAGGAGGTTCTCTCGAAGCGATTTCCCATAAGATTATTCCAAAGCTGAAAACATCTGCCTTTTCTGTATAATTTTGACTACTAATGACCTCTGGTGCCATCCATTGATAGGTCCCTATTTTTCCTGTCATTTTTATATCCAATTTCCTCGTCCACCCGAAATCAATCAATTTGGTTCTAAAAGAATCATCAAGAAGTAAATTAAGACTTTTTAAATCTCGGTGCAGAATCGGAGGGTTAAACGAATGCAAATAAAACACCCCCTTAGCTGTATCCAATGCGATTTTTTTGCGATCCTCCCAACCCAAAACAATCTCATGGTTCTGCAACACACTCCATAAAGACCCTTTGGTGCAATACTCCAAAACTAAGCCCAGATTAGGTGGCTTTATACATGCTCCTAAGAATAATACAATGTTTGGATGCCTCAAAACTTCCATAACTTTGCATTCTGCTAAAACAAATAAATGAACATATTTTAAAAGTTGCAAAATTCAGAGGTTACATAAGAAATCACGAACGTGGGTCTCAGAGGCGCCTTCCATTTTTAGCATTTTTATAGCAACTAGAGTTTCTCTCCATCTGCCTTTATAGATCTTTCCATAGCCTCCTTCTGAAATTTGATCCCCGAAGGTTAATTCACTGTAATCGATTTCATAATTCGGAGTGAAATCCCTTGGAGTTGGAAGAGGTTTATCAGGATCAAAGAGAGGTGATTTTGTTGATTTATTAATATTATAATCACCTTTGGAAAAATACAAAAATGATAAATAATTAACTATTTAAAAGCAAACAGACTTTTTTTTCTTCGAAGTTCTAATTTGAGTTGATCAATTTCTGATTGTTGTAATTTGAGCTTTTGCTCAAACAATTCTTTATCTCGTTTCATATTTTCGTAATCTAGAGAAAGCTTCTGATAGTCTCTTTCTAAATTGTTTTTGAACATTATATTTTCAGCCTTTAAGGCATTCAAAGGTTCTGATGATGGACTATTGTAACTCATAGAAAATGTATGAAAACTGCCACATATCACTCGAATGCATTCAGCCTGTTTGAGATGTGCGATTTTTATTGGATTGAGCCAGACGTTGTCTCCGTTAAAACCCAGCTGATTATAATGATTTGAGCCCCAACCATAAACTGTCTTTCTGTCAATAGTTATGGCAATTGCATGATTTTTTCCGCATGCAATCTTATTTTTTTAGGAATTTTTATTTAGAATTGAAAAGAAAAAATTAACATGTCCTATTGTTTCCTTTAAACCTTCGATTTTCTGAGGATAATTATTATAAATGTTCTCTTTCATCATACCCAATTGATTATCTGTGTTCTCTCCGAAGCCATAAACTTCCCCCTTTTTTAAAAAACTATTTGTGTTTTCATAAAAAATTACTTTTGTGTTCAGAAATAAAGAGAGCATCTCACCTAATTTGACATCAATAATGTCTTTGAACTCAACCCTATTTTTATTTGAATCAACACAATATTCCAATAAAGTTGGTATTTTGAAAATCTGAGTTTCATGAGATCCTGCAATTCCCCAAACGAACACTTTACTTGCACATAAACATGCGCTATGACTAAATCCACAAACAATCTTTTCTATTTCAACAGAACTTTTTGACAAATGTTTATTTTTCAAAAGGTTAAAAATCATTTTGAAATCGGATAAAGTGCTTTGATCTCCATGTCCCAAGGCATAAGTTTCTCCAAATCCACAGGAAAAAATTTTATTGAAGTCTTGAAATTACATTAAATAAAAAAGTGGTTAATTCTTTTAAACTTGTTTTCACTAAGGTATGAAGAGTCCCACAAGCTATCTCAACTACTCTTTCATCCTGTTGTAATAAATTAAATGCTTCGGCATTTTTCTTTAAAGGAACATCATTAACAGGATCTGGTTTATTTAACAGATCATTTGAGCTTTTTTGTCGTTTTATTAAAAGATCTTTAGAGGAAGGGGTCACATTGGATCCCCGGGGCAATAATGAAGAGATTATGGTTGGAGTGAGCCTGTTGTCATAATCACCTAAGCCCAATTGTCCTTTTAGATTCAATCCCCAAGAATAAACTTCATTATTTGCTTTGTAAATTTCGATAAATTAGCAAAAAGAATTGTTTTTCTCTTTTTACTTGTCATAGCAAATGTGTGATCACTCCCGCAAGAAACCAAGCTTATTTGTCTATCTTTGAAATACTGAAATTAAAAAATTTGATGTATTTGAGATCTAAAAATTTATTTACCGGAACCAAATGTGGTTTATAAAGGATCGGTTGATCAGGCACTCCCAATTGTCCGAACATATTGTTTCCAAATGTATATAGTTTCAGATTTTCTAATCATTTATTTCTTTAAAAGACATAATTACAAAAATTTTTGACGGGTAAGCAAGGCTGTGTGATTTTCACCACAAGAAATATCAAAAGCTGATGATGCTGAAGAGCTTAAAAGGTTATTTTTTTTAAAAACATCAATCTTTAAAAAAGGTTTACTCAAGACTGATTGGACTATTTGATTTGTTGTTTGAACAAAGGGCTCCCAATTGGCCAAATTTGGAAAAACCCCAAGATGTCACAAAGATCTTCTCATATAAATTGGCTTTTTTGACAACAGTATTTGGTTCAGGATTCATATACATTTGAGATTTATTGAGGTTTTCTTGAAGAGTGTACTCTCTTAAGATTTTAGAGAAATCACTAAAACTCTTAGATTTTTCATCTTTGACCAAGGTTTTAGTGTCTTTTTCTTTAATTTCTTGTTTTTTGGATAACAGGAAAAACTCGTTCATTTTTAATTTAAATTTTTTAAAGGAAAACTTCAAAAAACAAAAACAATTTTTTCTTTAATTTGAAAAATTATAGTTTCTAACAAAATTTTTAATTATTATAAAATATCAAAAACTTTGTTTCTCTATGAGTATTATAATACAAAACTTGAATTAATTTTATTTTGAAAGCTGTTCATAGATTCCTTTCTAATTTTCTGAAATAAATTTAATTAAATGACTCTAATGATAATTAAAACGAAGAGTCCCTCATTATATAATTTTTCTAAAAATAGCTTGAATGAAACTTTTGTTTTCTGTTTTTCTTCTTTTTTCCCTCATTTCCTTTTGCTTCAGTGACAACAATAGCAGTAATGGATCCTCTTTTGATTTGAATGGCTTTTATAACCAATTGGCATCAGCCCACAATAAATCCAAAGAGTTGTTTCGCCTCAATCGTTCAAACCTGAACTCCATTAGCTCAGCTGAGAACCAACATACACTCGAAACTAATGAGTTAGTCTTGCAATCCTTGCAAAATAATATTCAAAAAAATCAACAGCAACAAGAACTATACAAAACCCAGAGCCAAAGTGCTGCAGCAAATCAAGATCAAACAAGCAAAGATTTGATTGATTATTTGAATCAAGAGCCACATGTTCTTTTTGATGATTCCTCAAGCGATGATTCACAAGCCGATCAAGATGATCAACCGTCACCAGATGAGCAAAATGAAATTCTTTTAGCTCAAGTAAAAAAAATCTTTATATTTACAAAAGAAAATTTTATTTTTTAGTTATGCACCAAAGCCTTTGTAAATTCAATTCCACCATCGTTTTGCATCAAAAGCCCTCTGGACTTAGGAACGTTTGATGTTCAATGTGCCAATGGTGATGAGGAAATTTTAGGACTTTGCTATGCAGCTTGCCCAAGCGGTTATCAAGCAGATGGAAGTAAAAATCTTATTATTAAATTTTCAAATTTTTTTTTTTCTTCAGTTGTTTGCGGAACTCCCTGTCCTAATGGATATACTACTGAATCTTTGACTTGTTACAAGAATCTTTTCAATTGGAAATTCAGATCAATAAGAACCAGAAGTACATACACGTTTTATGATAGTCGAGCTTATTGTCAAGAACCAAAAGTGAAAGAAATTTTACTTGTCCTTCCGAAATGCTACTAGTATATTTTTTAAATTTTTGTGAGTTATCCAAAATCAATTAAAGTGATTGCACGGAAATCGATTTGCTCAATTGTGGGACTAACACATGTGGAATGACACAACAAGTTTGCACTGACAGCATCAAAAATATCATCAAAGACTTGTTGATAGGTATTGGAAAACTCTTCTTGGATGTCGTGACGTTTGGACTAAGTTTTTATTTTAAAAATTTTGTTATGAAATGAACAATTTTTTTAGGTGGATTGATTACATCTATTTTGGCTAATCCAAATGCAATGTATAACGCAGCAAAAGCAGCTGGTCAAGCAGCAATGCAAGCCGCTTATGCCGATGTTCAAGTTTGGATGAGTATTATATATAAATAATAAAATGCAATTTATTTGAACTTTTCAGATCGAATTGATCAAAATAAGCTGATCCAAGAAATGGTTGCGTTGACCAACACCTATGTTGCTCAGAATGCTACTTTGGCAGCAGCTGTGACTGAAGATAGAATCACTAATAGATGCAGCTCTGTTCGAGATATATTTTATCAGCAATTTGTCACCACCAATACTGTCAATTTGCAATGGCAAGATTTTTCCAGCAACGATTTGAGAGACTACGTGAACATGTGTGCTCAAGCCAATGCAGGAGATGCTTGCAAGCAAGCTATTAGACAGTCAGTGTTAAAATGGGATCCTACTGGAATTGTGTCGATGGTTTCTGCATTCCAGCAAACAAATTGCCCTACTATTCATTAAAAATAAGAAAAATAACTCAAGAAAATAAAATTTAACAAGATAGTTTTGTTTTATTTAATTAAAAAAAATTTTTAGAGAAAATCATTTAATTATTTTACCTTAGGAAATAAATAACAAATAAAATCTATATTAAAATATAAAAACTCCAAAAATAAAAACTATGAAAACAATTTTTTCATTTTTTATTTCTTTGTCAGGGCCAACTTTAGCTATTTGTTTGGACGAACGATAGAACAGCAGCAATAATTTCAGAGAGTATGTCAACAGGCAAACAATGGAGATGCCTGCAAAATAGAGTGTTCTGGTGAATAATTTTTAAATAGAAATATGCATTATGCAATTTAAGAATTATTATTTCGAATTTAATGGTTTTCTTAACTTATTTTTTTCTTCAAATAGTCAATTACTATTAAATATTAGCTTTATTTCCTTATCCTTCGATAGCCTGGGCCTCTTGGCTTGAATCCAGCGCGTCTTCTGATTTGAGGCACTTGGATTTCTTTTCGGGTATGGTCTAAAAATTCAACATGTAATTTGTGGCCATCAAGTTCTGCACCTACATGTTACATTTGAATATTTTTCTTCTAAAGTATGCCTTACCATTATAATCAGTGATGGCTTTTTCAGCATGTTCATGTTTTTCATATTGGACAATGGCAGTCCCCTAATAATAGAAATTTTTAAATAAAGTTTTAATTTTAAATAATTTTGTTTAATAGGAAAAATTTAATAAAGTAAAAATCTGCTTAATTAAGAACAATAATCAATATTACATATGATCGTCCAAGTTGATCATAATCAATTCGACATTTTTTCATCGGCCCAAATTGTGAAAAGAGATCCTGGATGTCAAGAAAGCAAGGCATTCATGATAATTTAAAAATGGAAAAATACATATAATTCGGTGTTCACGATATTCAAATGCAACCCAGAAATTCTCAAAATGGTTTTTTTATTTTGTTGAGGTGGACCAGCCTCACCTGACATTTTTCTTTCAATAGATTTTTGTTTTCCAGTTTTTTTGATGAATCTTTTCTGTATTGGCTTGTCAAAGTTTCGTTTTTGGCCGCCGCCTTCCTATTTTTAATTAAGTTTATTTAGATCACAATTTTGAGTTTGTGAGAAGGCAAGGTATTGAGAGAAAGAAGACCTTATTAAAATTCGGTTTATTCGGTCTGCTCCCGAATTTGCGGCGCATGAAATTAGGAGGTGGTGGTCTTTGGTTGCCAAATCTCTTGGATCCTCGACGATTTTGGTTTTGGTTTTGAGATTGACGTCCTCCTCGACCTCCTCGACGATGAGGGCCACCTTTCGGGCCCCCTCTGCTTTGTGGTCCTTTTTTGGAGGAATTTTTGGAAAGTTTGATCACATCGTCGAGGGCCATGTTGAGTTTCTCTTTTTCGCTCATTTTTTATTTCAGTTTTTTTTTTGAATCTTTCTGGATTTTTTGAATTTGAGTTTTTTTTATAATTTATCCGATTTCAAGAATTTCTATTATTTTTTTTTAAATCCTCTAGGCCGCTTTTAATTTTAGTGGCTGAAACCACGGAAAATGCATTTTCTGATTAAAATCTCAAAAATTTTAAGCTTTAATGCGAATGCTCACTATTATGTATGTTTTTTTGAGTTTTGAGCCATGGTTATTATTTTTTCAAAATTAAATAACAAATCGGCTTTCCCATCAAAACTAAAGTTGTTGGGCGTAGTTAGGGTTTCCTTGGAATCGTGGATCGTTCGGATAAACCAAGAAATAATTTATTTGGCCCATTTGTCTCATATTCATGAATTGAGTTTGTTTTATGGCTTCATATTCAGCGCCAATTTCTTGTCGTAAAGCTTGGGCTTCATTTCTGATTCTTTGGGTGTTTTTGTAGCAAATATAACAGAACATAGCATGAATCACGAAAGTACCCAAAACTGCAATTATTCCCACATAATTTACTTGTGTATTGCCATTGTTGTCAGTTTCTGTATAGGTGTTGCTGGTTGACATATTAATTGAAGAGCAGTTCATTTGAGCAATCAAGAAGGCCATTATGAAGGATAAAAGCTTAAGAGTCATCTATGATCTATCCAGAGATAAGAGTTTTCTTATAAATATATTTGTTCAAGATTAATAAAATTTATCGTATTTTAATTCGGCAAAAGTTTTAAAACATTAAAATTTAATGGTGCTTTTGACAAAGAACTTCTGTTCTGAAGTAGTTGAACGTAATCTGCTCGGAAAATCTGTTTTGGATTTGGTGGACAATACGAAACTTGGGCTGGTAATCAGCCGTTTTTGGGATTCCAACACAATGCGTGCCTGGCTGTTTTTCTTCCATTCAAAAAGATATTTTACTTTTAATTCTTCCTTCTCTTTGACCAAAGCACTTATATCGTGATTCTTTGTAATTTCCTCACAAACGTTCAGTCTTTCTTCCAATTCTTTATTTGTCTTTAAGTCGGATCTAAATATTATTTAAAAGATGATTTAGGTGAAGGGTTACTTTATTTTTTCTTGCAATTTTTGACAAAATATTTTAAGATAATCATCTTTTAATTTATTCACGTTGACGTTTACATCAATGGTGTCGCTTTCAATCCGAGCTAATTCTGTATGAGTCAACTCAAATCCAAATGCAGTGGTTTTCTTTTAGTAAAATAAAATGATGTTAATAATTTGAATTTATTATTTTTAAAAACTTTAGAAGATGTGGTTTCCGTTTTTGATGGGTCTTTTTTCTCATTTTTTGGTATTAAAAATTCATTTGCGGAGGTTTTGCTTAATTTGAGTATTTGTTTTTGTTCTAAATATTTGTGAAGCCTGCATTAAATTTTCATAAGGAAAATTTTTTAAAAATTTTTACAAAAAATGCTTTAATTTATTTGGGTAAATAGGTTTTTCTTTCTGCGGAATGTTAAATGATTTTAATCCACCAGAAAACTCTCCTTGCTTTGAATTTAATTTTTTACGTTTTATTATTTTTAATGTTCAACAGATAAAAAAAAGGCATTTACCTCTATTCTTTCGATCAAATTATGCTGTTTCAGAGCTATTTCATTCAAATCAAGAAGGTCTGATTTGAAGAGCTCTCTTTCTTCTCTTAGATTTATAAGAAAATTTAAAAACATTTTAAACATTTATTATTTTATATAAATTATTTTAATTAACCTTTTTTTCATTATATATTCCTTACTTTCATCAATGATTTTTTGTAATTCATTATTTTTTTCTTCAAGCAATTGGTCATGCTTTATATCATAATGTAATAAAAATATCATATAACCCAAATATTAAAATGATTTATGAAAAATTTATTTTCTGATTTTTACTGTGTCCTTCATGTTTTTTAAAATCGCTTGATATTGATTTTTTAGCTTCACCACTTCATCTTGATAAACTCTTTGATCTTCATAAACTTTGTTTTTTTTTGTTTCAAACATTTTTGTTTTTTCATTTTGAAGACTCTGAAAATAAAATTTTATGAAAAAAAAAAAATGTATTTAAACCTCCATTATATTTTGACGGAAAAGCAACGGATGACATTTTTCATCAAGTTTCATATTTGCATTGATAATAACATGTTTCAATTCTTCATTGCGTTGTTTATTCAAATTTCTTATTTGATCATCACCTTCAACCTTTGAAACCACAATTTGATCCTTTAATTGTTTGTTGAGGTCCTTGAGCTTGCCAATTTGAGTATAATATTTATCTTCTTTTTCTTTTTGATGGATCTTGAGCATCTATAAAAGAAAAAAATTTTGAGTGCAAATTTTAATTAAAAAACAATAATAAAAAAATCTATCTGACATCCATTTTTTTGTATTGTTTGTCAATTTTATTTTCTAAGTCTTTTTTCATCAATTTCACATTTTCTAGTTCTTTCAACGCTTCGCGTTGCAATTTGAAATTTTTCAGATCTAAAAATCATTGAAAATAATCACACTGAAAGTTTAAAATTAAATTTCAACCTTTTTCATTTGGTTTTGTAATCAATTTTTCCAAATCTACATCAAGTTGCAAAATTTTTTGTAAATCAATCATTTTTGTTCGAGAGTCTTTTTGCAAATTTTCCAATTTTGATTTATTCTCGTTAATTTCTTCTGTCAGTTTTTTAATCATCTTATCAGAAGAACCCAATCCACCAAATCCAAAGCCCGAATCATCGAGCATTGACAACCTTCCTTTCAAATCCGTGTTTTTTGCCCTATCAGCAAATCGAAGCGTGTTGAGGTTTTCTTCAAAATTGGCATCAGATTGAATTACATGTGCAAAAAAACATATATTGCATATGGAATTTAAACAATTTTGCAACATTCTTGTTAATTTAGAATCTTTATATGGTATGTTTTTGGTTGCTGTTTGAGCGATAGACAAGAGACACTGGAATAAAAAATTGATTGATTAAAAAAAAAAAAAAAAAAAAAAAACCTTGCCCAATGCTATTAAATTACTGTTGATTATAATATTCTCTTGATTCTTCAAAGCATCGTTGCCTGCTCCTCCCTTCATCAATCTTTCACAACCTGCCAAATCAACAAAAAAAATGGAAGAATTGACAATTGGAAGGTTTTCATTTTCTCTATCCTTTTGAGTTAAATTAAGTGATAGAAGCTAATAAAAACAATATTATTTTAATCCTTCTAAAAAACATTAACAGTATGAGCTCTGTTCGAAATTTGACTTCCTTTGGCTTCAGCTTTCTCTCTTAGTGAAAACTTTTAAATAATTTGATTATTGAATTAATTTCAAACATTATGTAAAATATTTATCTATTTATAGTACCCCTGCTGATAAAAGATCATATAAGTCATTCATATGCTTTATTGGAAATGAGGATAGTCCTTTTACGGAAAATTGGCCATTTGATGAATTCTCAACAATTTCCAGATTTTCGCTTTCGTATCCGTTAACTTTTAAAATTTCATAAATCATGACAATCTTGAGATATTACTTGCATTATGTTTATCGGATAATCCTTTGCCCAAATCTCTCACTTGATCCAGATAAAGCTCAAAAAATGAGGCAGTGATCACAAATTCTCTGATGTCCTCCATATCTTTGGCTTTTCTCAAAATTGCCTCCAAACATCTTGAAACGATGCCTTTTCTATCTTTCCTCATATCCATACTTGTTTTTCCTGTTGAAAAATGTTCATCCTCCCCGAAAATTGTATAAGTTTTTCCAGAATTAGTTTGTCCGTAGCCTAGGATGCAAGAATTTTGACCTTCGATGAATTTGCTAACACAATGCTCAGAAACCAATTTAAAAATCGAATCTTGATTTGTGTTTGAATCAAAGACGGAATTAAAACTAAATTTGTATTGGATTTCTTCTTTTTCTTTGGATGGAGGCATAGGAATATTCATTTGACTGTTAGATTGAGGAGGCTTATCTTTGAGAATTATTGTGTTGCTTGTAATTTCTATATTTTTGGTGGGAGTTTCAGTTGGTTTGAGCCGAATGATGGTTTTATAATTTGGATTCAAAGGAACACTATTGGAATTTTCTTGAGCCTTTTGATTTTGGTCTTCTGTTGGAGAAGCAGACATATTTTGTTGGGATAAGTTATAAAATATTTGGAAATTTTATAAAAGTTTTTGAAAGAAAAATTAAACTATATAAAAAAATTATTTTGTGATTAGATCTCTCTCTTTATTAACCAAAAAACTATGACATTATTTTTTAATTTTTTACACTTTCAGGGTCTCAATGAAATTTTCGAAATTTTTGTCTATAAGTTTCATAAATCTTTGCACTAAATAAAAGAACCTCATTTTAGATGTTATTCCTGATGCTGAATTTTGTATTTTTAGAATATCGTTTAATATTTTATAATAAATTCATAATATAATAACAACGTCATTTCATAATTTGTATTTATAATTTAATGAACTACCTAATAAAATAAACTCAACATATTTTCACTTATAACTGAAATTTTTTGCAATCTTATATCAAAAAAATGAAATGCTATAAATTTTCCATAATAATTTTTTTAAAATTTGGGATATATATTTCGATGTTATAATGTCTTAATTCACGAACTAAATTTAAAAATTATTCAAAATATTTCAAATTTGATTTTTTACCTTTCTATTATTTGAATTATTCTGTGGCTTTTTCTCCCCAGGCTTCAAAATCTGAAAGGAGCACATTAAAGATTCATCAACACTCATCATTGCTCCTGCGAAAAATATAAATAAATTAATAAAATACTAAAACTTCTCATTTTGTTATTACCTGCATTGTCAAACTCTCCACAATAATTTGGAGCTGAAAAGACTGTCACCAATTGTCTTTTAGCAAAAAATTCATAACCATCTTCTACAACCTTTCATCCATTAATTTTAATCAGAGCAAAAAAGTGAAAACTTTTAATTAATTTAAATAAATGGTTATTACCTGATGGGCTCTGCAAATTAAATCCATATCTTGTTTTTTCAGGAAGCTTGCACAAACATCAGGGCCGAACACATAAGAAACTCCTCGTTCATTGTCTTGAATGATAAAAATTGATCGAATTAATGGGGTTTGAAATTGTGAGCATGAATAAATAAAAAAAATAAAAAATTTAATGTATTTACCAACCCATCCTTGAACTTCAGCTTCTGGATCTGACCATAAAAGATCACAAAGGATTCCTGTTATTGATTGGAAAATAAATTAAAAAAAAATATATTATTTCATTTAAATCAGGGTTAAACAAAACCAGTATCAGGCACTTCAATAGGTCTCATAATACGATGAATTTGATCCAAGTTGGTCAATTCTGGGCTCAAACCTCCATGCATGCAAATAATTTTCTCATCAATGAGACCCAAAACAGGTAAACAATTGAAGCAATCGGTGAAGGCTTTCCACAATTTGATGTTATATCTTCTTTTACCTGTAAGAGTTCATATAAAGATCATTTAATATAAAATTTAAAAATGTTTACATTCATCATAAAAGCCATAGATTCTATTGATTGAGGAACATTCATGATTTCCTCGCAAAAGGAAAAAGTTCTCTGGATATTTGATCTTGTAAGCCAATAACAAGCAAATCGTCTCTAGACTTTGCTTACCTCTATCCACATAATCCCCCAAAAATAAATAATTGGATTCTGGTGGAAACCCACCATATTCAAAAAGTCGCAACAAATCGTAATATTGACCATGAATATCACCTAAAAAAAATAAAAATGACACAACGAAAATCAGAAATACCACAAATTTTGATAGGGGCCTCCAGTTCTAACAGCATTGGCTGATTTATGAATATGTCTCTGGATTTCGCAATAAGGCCTTTGATTTCATTTTCGCTGAGGTTCACTTGCTTGCCTGGTTTGGAACCTCGCACATCCAAAAGCTTTTCCAGGATTTTATCAACGTCAACATCAACAGATTTTTCCATTTTATTGATTTTGAATTGTTTTTTCTAATTTCTCGAGTTCTAGTTATTTTATAATGATTTGGTTTTATTTAAAATAAAAAGATAACATAAAATTTTGGAATTTTTGTTTTAAAAAATGTTTTTGATAAAAATAATTTTCTCCATATTTTTTATGGAGTCTTGGCTTTTAATGTAAAGCCATAAATTAAATTATTTTAAATTGGTTTTTTCTAACATTTATTAAAAAGAAACTTTTTCTTTTTTAATAATTTATTATAGAGAATGATTAGACGGCATAATTTAATTTCTCTCTAGTTAATTTGGACGACTTAGTTCACAAACTAGATATTTTAATAAAAAACCAAAATTCATTTTAATTTATAGTTACCTTCCTATTATTAGCATTGTTTGGTGGTTTTTTCTCCCCAGGTTTCAATATTTGAAATGAACACATTAAAGATTCATCGACACTCATCATGGCTCCTAGAATTTTTTTTAACATTTTTTTTTCCATTTTTTAAATTTTATTTATTACCCGCATTATCAAACTCCCCACAGTAATTTGGTGCTGAAAAAACAGTCACTAGTTGTCTTTTAGCAAAAAATTCATAACCATCTTCTACCACCTTTAATAAATACTTTAAATTTGTTTTCATATAAGTTAACAAACTTGATGTGCCCTGCAAATCAGATCCATATCCTGTTTCTTGAGGAAACTCGCACAAACATCAGGGCCAAACACATATGAAACTCCTCTTTCATTATCTTTTTTTTTTATAAAAATTAGTTCTAACAAAATAATTTTTTTCTCACCAACCCAACCTTGAACTTCGGGCTCAGGATCTGACCAGAGTAAATCGCACAAAATTCCTATATTTAAAAAATTAAGATGAAAATTTCATAATTTTTGTAACCTGTATCTGGAACTTCTATTGGTCTCATTATTCGATGAATTTGATCTAAATTAGTGAGTTCAGGACTCAAACCTCCATGCATGCAAATAATTTTTTCGTCAATGAGTGCCAAAACTGGTAAGCAGTTAAAAGCATCGGTAAATGCCTTCCATAATTTGATGTTATATCTTCTCTTGCCTGTATTTTCAAAGAAAAAGAAAAAAAGTCAAAAATACAAGGAAAAAATAAAGGAAATTTTTAATAATTTTTGGAAAATTTACATTCGTCATAAAACCCATAAATTCTGTTGATTGAGGAACACTCATGATTTCCTCTCAAAAGGAAAAAGTTCTCAGGGTATTTGATTTTATAAGCCAAAAGCAAACAAATTGTCTCTAAGCTTTGTTTTCCTCTGTCCACGTAATCACCCAAAAATAAGTAATTTGACTCGGGAGGGAAACCACCATATTCAAAGAGTCTCAATAAATCGTAATATTGACCATGAATGTCACCTGGGAAAAAATGAATTTATGGTTTTAAAGGCTCGTACCACAAACTTTGATGGGAGCTTCCAATTCTAACAGCATCGGTTGGTTTATAAAAATATCTCTGGATTTTGCAATTAGTCCTTTGATCTCATTTTCACTGAGATTCACTTGCTTTCCCGGCTTAGAACCTCGCACATCCAGCAATTTCTCGAGAATCTTATCAACATCAACGTCCACAGATTTATCCACCATTTAAAGAGTTCCTGTTTTTTATAATTAATTTTTTCAAACAAAAAAAATTTAAATTTTTTGGTTAGAAGCCTTGAAATTCTGAAAAATCAAACAAAATATTATCAAATGATATTTCTTGCCTTTAAAATAAATTATAGTTCGTATTATTTTTTTTTTAATTTTCTATTGCATATGTTTTTTTTTTAATTTTTTAAAATGATTTGTTCCCTCTAACGACGGATAAAAAAAAAATGTTAATCTGACCATTCTCTGATATTATTGGTCTCATCTTGACCCACACTCAACAATGAACCATCCTTTTTGCTCAAACAAAAATCATTTACATATGTTTCATGAGCATGATCAAACTTTTTCATGATACTCCCTTTTTCAATATCTATAAAATAAAGATTCTGTCCTGAACCAGCCACTATCACATTTACCTTGAAATATATCGTTTTGAGCACCCAACCATCACATTTTATTTTTTTCAATAAAGAAAATTCATTTGATTCGCTATTAAAACTCCAAAGTTTCACAAAACAATCAAAACTGCCAGTGCTAATCTCATATACTGCATTTTTCTTTAAAATACTAAAACTGGTGATCCAATCATCATGAGCATCATCAATAGATTTTAAAATTTTTTTCAGAAAAACATCAAAAAATATAATTTCTCCCCTCGCACTTCCAATTATTATTTTATCGCTTCCTTCCAATCCAGCGATGCTTGTAATTCCAAAATCTGTGATCTTTAGGTTGAATTCATTTTGGAACAATCCAAGATCGTACATTTTTAGAATCCCAGCATCTCCTCCCATGATCAAAGATCCTTCACATAATTTCCCTCTTATCATCATGCATCTCATTTTATCATTTTGGGTTTCAATTTGACTAATTAGTAATGGCTCATTTTCAAGATTCCAGACTTTGGTTTTGCAATCATCTGCAGTAGTAATAAATATATTTGGTTGAATTTTGATAATATCTCTGATGGGAAGAACATGGGCTTCGAAATTCATTGTGGTTTTTTTACCCAAAGCGTTTGTTACGTTTATTCGACCATCCCAACCGCATGTTATGTAAAAGTTCTCTTTGAAATGGATGATTTTTAAAATGGAAATACCACTCGGACTAAACATTTCCTTGTAAGTTTTTTGGATGTGATTAGTTGGGATTTCCTTTTTCTTTTGAAGGTTAATAGGATTTTTGCTTGAAAAAAGCATGTCTAAATTTGTTGATGGGATTGGAATAGACAATGCTTTAATTTCATGTAAAATTTCTTCAAAATTATGAGAAGATTTGGAAAAAGAACTTAGCTTTTCTTGGGTGATTTCGAAAGAATTCAATATCAAGGAAAATTCTTTTTCTAGTTCTAATTCAAAATTTACCATTTTGTCTGCTTTTTTTAATGATTCGCTTAAGAAATGTTTAAATTTTTTCATTGAAAGTGGAGTGTTTAACAACAAAAAATTTTCTAAAGACTGTTTTTCATTGAAAAAGCTTTGATCGTCGGCATTGTTTAAATCATTAAGAAATTTGGAATTATTGGATTCTAAATCTTTCAGATTGTCTTGTTCGTGTTTAAAATATAAAATGAGAACATCAATGTTTTTAAGTTCCTTGTCAAAATCTAGAAAGGAATTTTCTAAATTTGACTCAAATTGACGTTTTAGCTTCTCCCAAAGAGTGGTGAATTTGCCCAAGAGTGTTTTTTGAGTAAGAATTGACTTTTGCTTAAGATTTTTTGAGAGATTTTCGAGAATAACCATATTTTTATCTATTTCAGTATAGAGAGCAGCGCATTCTGGAGATTTTAATATTTGTGAGAGGTTCTGAAGGCTTTCTTTGAATTGATTATGTTCAGTTTTTTTCATTTTTGCTTTTGTATAAATTTCGAAAAAAGATTTTTTAAAATAATAGGTTTTTATTTTGTTTAAAATCAAAATATTAAATAAATTTGCATTTTTTCCAAATATATTATGTTTTTGAAAATATTTTCCTTTTATTTTATCAACTTATTATATGATATAGTATTTGCGATAGATGAAAGAAATTTATGCTATGAGCGTTGTGAGTTTTGCTGCCGAGAACAAATGTGTCGCTCAAAAGAAGTCTGTGATGGCACTCTTATGCCTTTGATGATTATTTGTTTTTATTAATTTTCTTTTTAAAAATGTAAAAATATTAAAAAAAACAGTTCTCATCATTTGTTCATTAGTTTGCTTGTGCATTATCAAAGTTCTTATACAAAGATTGCTAAAGCACATTCAACAAAAAAAAACGATTACCATAACAAAAAAAACAAAAAATCTTAAAAAAAATGTTTCTGAATAGTTTTTTTTTTAAACCCACCCATTTTTTGAAAGACCAAAAACCCGGAACAACCCGAAAATGTGAAAAAGAAAAAGAAAAAAATTGTTAAAAAAACCAATGAAAAGATAAACAGAGAAAAAAGCACTTTTGAGGGCTTTGATATATTGGAAAATACGATTATATCAGAAGAATTCAGGGCCGGTGAGATCGCTTAATAAAATTAATATATTCATGTTTAATGTTTATTTTTTTATTTTCAATGAGTGAATCTAAAAATGAGTCCTCTTAAATATATAATGTTGAATTTAATATTTTTTCGTAATTAAAATTTTGATTTTGTTAATATGAAGTTTCTCAAATTGAGCAATTTTTTTAATTTAAAATTCAAATTTACAGCGTTTTAAAAAAGCAAAAAAAAAAAAGAAAACAAATTTCTTGAAATAAAAAAAGCTGGTCTCCTGGTCCTTTTCCAACATACAATATAAATAATATTTTAATTAACATTAAATCAAACAAAAAAATAAACACCATTTTATCCTAATGGAACATATAAATTGCCTTCCTTTACTCGTGAATCAATTCCATCTGTATCAACTTTGACATGAGTAGTTTCATTTTGTCTGATCTCCAGGAACCTTGGCACATTTGGGATTGAAAGGCCAGCATGAACGAAATGAAAAATAAAACTAATAAATACAAGAAAGAAGAAAATTTTCATTCTGTTTAAAAGCAATTACTAAAATTTTAATTATAGAACATTAATGGTTTAGCATATTAATGAAAAATTTATTTATTTATTTAAGAACCAAATGTATTTTTTTTCATCCATATTCTTTTTAATAAACCTCAAAAATCATTAAAAAAATTTTAAGTTTGAATTGAACCAAAAAATTTGTTTTTTTTTGAAAAAATCCAGAATACTTACAGTTTTTTATTTTTATTTTTCCATTTGTCGACTCACTCTGACAAAAAATTAAAAAAAAAATAATCTATTTAATTTTCCAAACAAAATTAAAAAAAAAATATAAACCCTAATTAATTAAAAAATTTAATATTTGAATTGAACAAAAAAAATTGTTTCTTTCGAAAAATTCCAAATACTTACCGGTAATATTTTTTTTAATTACATATCCTCAAGTTTTCTCTATTGAAATTTCCTTTCTTATACCAGGGGTATTCTCCTCATTTTCTTTCCCTTGTTCTTTCGCTCCCATCAACATCATCATTAGATTTTCATAATCCACATAATTCGTAAATTTGTCAAATTTTGCATTTGAAATTTTGAATCTCTGAGCAGCTTTCTCACTTTTCTCTAAATTCACCTTACAAAGCATTTTGACCATCCTTTCCACAACATTTCCACTGTCGATCTCCATCACATAATTGAGAAGTTTTTCAGCTAATTCTTGTGGTATCAAACCAACATGATACCTATCCTCCCCCAGAAATTCCCTTTCCAATTTATCATACTGTTCTCCTTTCAATCTATCGCAAAGTTCATCAGTGATTTTCTTCAAATTTTCCTCATTTTCAAACAAATCGAAAGCATTTTTCCCTACATCATAGTAGGGATGATTTCTGGTTCCTTTGCTTTTATGATAGTTCTCGAAACATGAGAAACAAAAGAAAGCATCTTTGCATTTTCGGCAAATTCTATCAACCTCTTTCTCCCCCCTGTCAAACCGTTTGCAATAGATGCAATAATGCTCCAGATTACCCATTTTCAATTCTGTTTTGGCAACCTGTCTTTTCGCTGCATTCCATCTGCCTCTCAATTTCCTTTGAATGGTCAGAGCTGAAAGAAGATATTCATCTTCTAACTCTTTGTCTAAGATCTTGCTTGCAGAAATTGGCAATAATGCTGAATGGTCAATATTTTCCAATGTACCTTTATTCGGATTCAAACCCGGACTTAAATCAGGTAAATATTGATCCCCCTTGTCAATTTCTTTATCTTGGAAAAGGTCATCATCTTTTTCTTTTTCTTTACCCTCATCCTTTTTTTTCTCATCAGGTGAAAATTGTTTTAGTTTTTTGAAAAAGTAATCAATTTTGGGCTTGAAACATAAAAATATCTTACGATTGAACATATTCACCCGGCATTTTTTCAGAAGTTTATGTAATTTACCGACAATTAAAATACGAACTGCTAATGATCTTCCCCTTATACTCACAAATCTTCTCTTTGCCAGCTTCATTCTGAACATCGATTGGATTTTGATATAGCAATAAGTACTATTCACTGCGAAATAAAGCTGTTTTAAAGCTCCATTATTTCGAGTGGCTTTGATCTGAAGATTTTCTTGAATATGCTTATTAAGCTGTAGCTCATTTTCATTTATCAATTCAAGGTCTTTCTTAACTTTTGCGGAAATTTTCTCATAAGTAAGTTGCTTGATTTGTAATTTCTGATATAGATTCTTTTGAATTTCCAAAAGATCTTTGGCTTCTAAGACTTTTTCAGCTTTTATAATAAGTTCCTTCTGCAAAAACTTTAAATTATCATCTATTTCCTTTAATTTATCATTATAGCCACATTCCAATTTATCTAACTTCCTCTCTAATTCGCCCACGATAATTTGCAGACTGGTCAAATTCTTCTTTGCTTCGTTTTTTTGTTGTTCAGTGTTTCTGTTACTTTTATTAAAGATTTGCTCATATTTATTGAGTTTTTTCACGATTTTTTTATAATCCGTCTGATTTTTTTGGTATTCCTTTTCTTGCTTAGCTATTTCCTCCAAAACAAGTCTTTTTCTTAAATTCATGTCCATCTTTCTTTCCTCCATGATCATCGGATTATCAATATCTTTGATATTTCCCATTATTTGATAATACTCCTGCTCAATCTCAAAGGGTTTCTCTAAACAATTTATGAACTCCTCCTTATTAATCACTCCATCGGTATTTGAATCCAATTGTTTTAACAACTCCTTTACTTCTTCCTTTGTTAGATTCAAATTTAATTTAGGTATATTTGTTGATATTTCATTCATTGTCAAAATCTTATCTCCATCATAATCCAATAATTCAAACACCTGAGTCAATGTCAATCCGCCCAGAGCTATTTTATTCACTATTCTTCCTATCACCGAAAGGTCCAAAGCTTTGTTTCGTTCCTCAGAATTTATGCTCATATTTTGACTGACGTTTTGAGAATTAGCTTCACTTTTCTCCATGGAATTATCTTTGGTGGAGATTTTGCTATCATCAACTGAAGGAACCAAGCCGAAGGATGTGAATTTACCGTTTGGCAAACTAACCACCTTTTGATTTTTCTTCATTTCTTCAATTTTGTTATCTATGGTGCTTTTGTCTATCAAAACACTTTTCAAAGCTGATTTAAGCTCTTTATTTTGTCTTATCAATTCATTCAATTCCGCTTTAAAGGATCTCATGCTTTGGGAATCAATTTCCCTTTTCTCCACATTTTTTGCTTCGTTCTGGATGTTCGCAGGTTTATCTAACATTTGTTTATCCTTAGCTTTTTCTAACGCTTTTATTGGCTTGGCGATCTGAGCATTATTTTTCTGCTCTGAGTTGATATCCTTTTGTTTTTTCCTCAATTCCTTCTCAATTTCAAGCATTTTTTGCTTTTTAGAACTTATATTTTCAGCTTGAGTCTTTTTTATTTCCGTGGTTTTCTTTTTATCTTCCTTTTCTTTGACTTTCTGAGTTTTTTCATATTCAGTCTTCTGCCCATCACCTACTGGATATTTCCAAGTGTTTTCCTCTGGTTTTTCTTCTACTTGCTCTTGTTTATCTTCTTTTTTCTCATCAACCTCTACATTTTCATCCTGTTTTTCTTCTTTCTTTTCATCTTGATTTTTGTCTGGATTATCTTCTTCATTTTTATCTTCTGGTTTTTCAACTTCATCTGAATTTTCTAGTTGTTTAGGCTCTTTTTCATTTTCCGCCTTCAAATCAGGAGGTAGCAATTGATCCCCTGCCTCATCATTTTCTTTTTCCTCATCAAATACATCATTTTTTGATTTCTTTTGATCTGGAAGCAATTGGTCCCCTTCTTCTGGTTTTATCTCTTCGAACATTTCATCATTATTATCTTTTTTGTTAATTTTATTATCATTATTATTATTGTCCTCCTTCACGTAATTATTCACTTTTTTTTTATCCATTTTCATTTGAAGTTGTAAAAGGAACTTTTCAGCTTTGCTTTGAGTTTCAGCAACTGTTTTCTTCACGAGTTTTTTATGTTCATTTATATCGAATTTATCAATTTTGGTTTCGGTATTCCATGCTTTTTTGTCGTCTTTATTATCATCATTTTCCTTTTTCTGATCTTCATCGTTTAAATGCTTTTTCTCCATTGTCTCCAAAACAAATAAATCAGCTTCTTTCTCCTTATAAGATAGCTCTTTCTTCTCATAATCTTCCATGATTTTCTTTACCAAATCCTTATGATTTTCTTTGGAGCTCATTTTCTTTATCAGGAAACTTTTTGGTTTAGCATCCTCATTTTCCTTTTCAACATCCTCCTTTATTTTCTTTAAACTCTCAGGTTTCTTTATAGATTTCGCTGAATGAGGGACTTTCTTTGGTTGTGTAGGAGGCTTTATTTTTGATTCTATTGGTTTTTCTGGTTTTGATTTTGGAACTTTTATTATTTTAGTTGGTTTTTCTTTACTTTCATTATTTTCCTTCTCTTTTTCTTTATCAATGGCTTTAGAACTTTGAGGTCTAGGCTTATTTATTTTAATACTGGGTCTCTTTTGGTCTATGGGAATATCTTGAGGCTTTTCTGATTGCTTGTTGATATTATCTTGATTTTCCTTACTATATTCAAAGGAGAGATTTGAATTTGTTGGATCAAGATTTTCGTGGAGAGAAAAACTGATGTTGGAATCTGAAACTTTAGAAATCATTGAGAAATTCAAATTTGATGATAATTTCCTCGCTCCTTCTGATAATTCCATGAGATGAGTGAGGTTAGAATCATTTCCAAGATTCTTGTTTTCCTTCTTGTCTTGAGAAGATTGGTTTTTTGAGTTATTAGCAGATTTATTGGAAAGTGAAGACTGATTGTGTTGAAACTCTATATTGGAAGCATTGGAGCTGAGATTTTCTTCATTTTTTGTCAATCTTTCGAATTTGAAGCTGATATTAGAGGTAATTTTCTGATTTGAGAGAAATCCTGAAATATTAATATTTGAAGAAAGTTTTTCTTCATTAGGGTCAAGAACTTTTTTCGATGGAATATTTGAATCAGAAGATTGATAATTTTGGGGTTGCTTGTTGGTGTAGACTTCGTTTTCTTCTTCTTGGGTGTTATTGTGAAAGTCAGAACCATAATTTTGAGATGCTTCTTTAATGTTGAAACTGTCATTATGAGCATTTTTGATGTTTTGGTTGTGGAAACTTTCAACGAGACTTGAAGCAAGGGATTCTAGTTCTTTTTTATTATCAGAAGGATATTTGGGGGGAATTTGAGCGAGTTTAGCCTTGAGACTTTTTATTTCTAAATCGTCTTGATCTTCAGGGATCTCCTCATCGATGACTGAGGACATTTGAATTTTTGTTTCCTGGGTTATTTTTATAATTTAAGAAAAGTATTTTTTATAATAAGAAAAAATTCATAAAGTTTTTTTCAAAATTTAATTGGATCTATTTATATTCGAATATGCATTAATATGTTTTTTTTTATGAAAAATTCTTGATTTTTGTATTTTTGGGAAAAAAAATATATTTCGTAAAAAAATATATTTCGTAAAACGAAAATATAGAGAATTTCTATTTTTACAAGCAAAATTCGAATTTCTGAAATTTAAATTTCTTATTTTCACTGCTTCTTGAAGGAAGTGGTTATCCAAAAATTTAAAACTTGACTATAATTAAATTAGTTTCAGATTTTTCTTTAAAAATAATAAAAAAAATTCCTTAAACATATCAACTTAAATGAGCTTCCATGAAAGATTCAAGGGCCGAACATCTTTAATTGACAAAGAAGGAATAACTGGAGTTGTGAAATCACAAGCACTTCCCATTCGAAAGCCAGAGAGCCCAATTGGTGAACGGAAAAAGAAAACTATTTCAATGGATGTAATTCATGAAATTCATGAAAAAGAAGGTAAAAAGTATGAAAAATGATGCGAATTTCTTTAAAATTATTTTTAGATGCTCTCCCTCAAAACAACTATAGGAAAGTTTTTAAGATGCATGGCGAAACAATTGGGCCAAATTCTAATAAAGAGATTCTCCCATTTAAACTAAGAGTCGATATTGACAAGCAGGTCTTTAATAAAGGATACTCATATGATAGTCCTTTATTGGAAAAAATGAAGGAAGAAGAAGAATTAAAAACCCTAAAATCATATAAACAACATAATCTAAGTTATTCTCAAAATCAGAGTCGGCTTGAGATGTCTCCTCCAATCAAAAAGGATTTATATTCAAGCAATATTTTAGTATGTTTGACTTTTCATTTGTTAAAAATCCATATTTATAGGATAATGTGAGCACCAGCAAATTTAATCAACTAAGAGAAGAGATACCCAAATTTCCATCCATCTCTTTGAAAACTGCTTTCAAGGAAAAATCCAAAAAGTAATTTTTTTAAAAAAATATTGTTTAATTTTTATTTTGCAGCATTATGCTTATGCAATGTAATAATTGAAATTTTTGTTTATCTTCTTAAAAATATTTTTTTTCAATGACCTCTAATGAAATCAGATTCACCAACCCACAATTTAAATAGCAATACAGATTTTAATGAAGTAAATTTTTATTCGCCAAAATATCAAAATAGTCTCACCAAATCTCAAAATCTCAATAATTATCTAAAAAACGACAGCATTTATGAGAATTTAGGAAATAATTTGGTCCTTCCTTCGATTAACCAGAAAAAAAATCTATCAAATTCTGGAAGAAATATAGTTTTAACAAAGACCAAATTTTTAGAAAAGGAAGATGAAATGAAAAATAGTTTGAATATGAAAACATCCAATTCTTCACCATATGGGAATTTTTCCAATTTTGCCACCAACCTCAGTCATAATTTCGGAAACGGCAATACCGACACAAAACACCATGAAAAGGAAAAATTAGACTATGAGTTAAGCAAATTAGAAGATCAATATAAAGACATTCTCACAAAATTTACCATATTATCAAAGAAAAGAGAACTGCTTAATTAACTTATTTATTATTAAGTTAAAATTGTATGATTTTATCACACATTTACATAAAAATCAAATTTATTATTATTATAAGATTATTTTAGTTTTTATTAATTCAAACGAGTCAATTTGCCTCCTTCGCTTATTTTTATTTTTCCTTCATGGTAATTCCACAACCAATTTTGGAAAGGACGCTTCCATGATCATTTTTATCTTCATCTATTTAGAAAATTATTTTTTTTATTAAAAAAACCAAATGTATTTATATTTCAAAAATATAAATTTTTTACCATAATAGTTCGAATATTCTCCAAAAAAACAAATAGGAATTTCATTTTGATCTATATTCAACGAAAATCTAAAGCAATGAGGAGATTCTTCTGCTATTTTAAATACAATGTCCATATTGCTCGTGATAATAAGGCTCTCTAAATAACCTTTATTTGAAACTGAACCTCCAACCGATCTTACATAATCATTCTCATCGCAAACGAATTCTGTTGCTTCAACCTTATCCAGAGATTCATCAATAATAAAATTTTTTGCTCCTTCTCTGACAGTTGAAGTGTTTTTGCTTATATAAGTAGCTTGAAATCCTTTGATGAATTTGTTAACTTGATCCAAAAAAATTTTAATTTTGATGATTCGGAGGTCGTAAAAAGAGCTCATCAGAGACCTATCAGAGAAAGGAGTGGAATTCGGTAGTGATTTTCCGTAATAATCAGATTTTACTATGTTATCTATTGAAAAAATACGGTTTTCCTATCAATTGAAAAAATAAATGAGCACAGAAACATTTTTATTTTAAAACCTTTTTTTTGGTAAGGTTTTTCGTAGGAACTGCTCCCCCTTCCTTTTTTTCTTCAAAATCAGATTTTTTTGAAGGCAAATTTGATTTAATTTCGTTATATTGTTCTTTTAATTTTTCTAAATTCTAAAAAAATTTAATTAAAGAAAAAATGGAAAAAAAACTTGTTTTCTTGTTAAAAGATCCTCATCTAATTGCGAATTTTCTTGCTTGAGGTTTCGTTGCTGTTTTTCAAGCTTTTTTAACTCCCGATGTTGAATTTTCTCCGTGGTTTTGAGCAGGTTCTTCAAACCTTTGACTTTGTCTTTCAGCTTGTCGAAGTCGCTTTGTCGAGCTTTTGAATGATTTTTCACACTTAATTGAGGCGTCGAAAAATCCTCATGTAAATTTTTCGTTTTTAATTCGCCTTCCATTTTTTGAATTTTCTCTTGTTTTTTCGTAAACAGAATTCTATTTTTCTCCTGTTCTTGCAAAAGATGCTCAATTTTTGAATTAATCAACAATTTTTTTGTCTTTATGTCCTTTATCTGATGAAAAATTTAGATTTTTTTTCCTTAGAAATTTACCTCATTTTTATAATATTCCTCATCACTAATGACAATAGTTTTTACGTGAGATCTTTGAATTTTTTTCAAAGTACTTAATTCGAAATTTAAATCATTGATCTCCTGGTCTTTGAGTTTATTCGATTTTTCTAATTGGTTCATCCTTTTTTATGTTTAAACAAATCAATGATAAAAAAAATGCCTTGCTAAATCCTCAATTTTATTTCTTTGGACTTTCATTGCATCATGCTCAGCTTTTGCACTTGCGATATGAAACTTTATGTTCTCGATTTTTTTTCTTAAGATTTCTTTATTCAAAATTCACATAAAGTTTTGATTAGAAATAAAAACCCTTTTGAGATTCCACGTTGATTTTCGGAACATTTTCCTCCTTCTCTATTATTTTTTTCTTCATTTTTGCAAAGTTTTTATTGATCATTTCATTCAACTCCGTGTTTAAATTTGAAAGCTTTTGTTTGAGTTGATTATGAATGTGTTTCAATGAAGAAATTTCTTTTAAACTTCAAGGAAGTTATATTTTACAAAAATTTTATTTAAACTAAAGGTTTTCATTTTGTTTCGTTTTCTTTAACCCTTCAAGATCATCAGCATCTTCTTCAGGAAAGGATGTATTGACGGCCGTCGAAACTTGAAATTTTATGAAAAAGTAGTTTTAAATAAATTGCTACTTTTGTTCAAATCCATCTATCGTTTTTGAAATTGAATTTCCTAAAATTTTAATTAAAAATATAGCATTTTGTATAATAAATTTGAAATATATATAACACACCATATATTTTATTTTTTTGGGTCTTGGGGACGTCCCGAATTTTTATGTTTTATTAAAATTTGATTTTCATTAAAATACAAAAATAAAATAAGAATTATAAAAAAAAAAAAAAAAATATTTATTAAATAAAGTAAATTATAAAATTTTATTTTTAAGGGACAACTAAAAAAAAATTTTAAATTTTTTGCACAGAAATTTTATCAAGAAATTTAAGTTTATAAATTTTTTTTAGTTTTTGGTAAAAAAGAAAAAAACCAAACTGGCATAAAGTAACAAATATATATCAAAATCTTTTCCAATTTAAAATGGGACAATGTGTGATTAAGGATTGTGGATTTAATGTTCAAAAGCTCAATGAGCCTGAACGGCAGAACCTCAATAATTTTTTAAAAGAAGTTTTCTTTCTCAATTTTTTTGGATCTTTATTATTTTTTTTTTAGAGAATCAAAGAAAGATATAGCACTCTTGAGAAACAAAAGCAAACTATTTCTCAAAAAACTCATTCTTCTCTTGCAACTGATCAAATTTATAAAAAAAATGCAAAAAACACGAGCAATTCAATTACTTCCAATGAAGAAGAAAATGGTGACGATGGACACTCTAATTTTCAAATGGGTTTTTTTTTTATTTTAAGAAGAAAAATTATTTTAAATTTTAAGAAAACGAACCCCAACCTCAAGTCAACACCAATAAATCATCAGGTCCTTCCTCACCTTCGAGAAACCTGAAAAAATTCAAAGATTTAACCCTAAATGAAACATTCTTGCAAAACAAGCATTTTTTCACTCCGAAAAGTTCTGAAGAAGAGGCGTTTAAAAACATCCCCAAAATCAATCACGCAAAGAACCCAAGCATCGACTTCCAGAAAAAAATTGAACCATCTCCCAAATCCACTGCTATGAAAACGACTGAAACAAATAATGAAAAAAAGTTTCAAAATGGCTTTCAAAACAATTTCTTCAACCCGATTCAAATGCATATTGAAAGTCCTGAGAACCGAACCCCTACAAAAATGGAATTCGGGAACATTTTTACTGAAGAAGAACTCTCAGATGTCAGCGGTGACATGGAAAATTTCGAGAAGAAGTTCCCTCAGGAAATAATCGAGAAATATAGTAAAAAAAGTAAGACGAAAATAAACTAATGTTCTACTTATATTAAAAAACTTGGGCATTTTGGTAATTTTTATATCAGATCTCTCTCGCTATAAAATAAATAATCTGGGGTTTTTCGAAAATTAAGGGACTTTCCAAATTTTTGTAAAATCATAAACAATTTTTACTATTAAAAAAATAATAGTTCAAAAAATTTTTAAAAATTATCAATAATGAGCAATTGAGCATTTTTATTTTTCTTGAAAAGCAAGATATTTTATACTTTATTTTAATAAAGCAAGTGAATATTAGGGCAATTATAATAAAATTTCGAGAAATAAATTTTTTTTGAAATGATAACCACTCACCTCAACTAATTTTGGCAACCCCTCCCGTCAAAATGAAACCAACAGTTCAAATCACTCCAGGGAAAGTCATTTCTCAACGTTTTGTCATTTCGAAGAAAATTGGTGAAGGTTCTTTCGGATGTGTGTATCAAGGGTATGATATTCAGAATGATCAGAATGTTGCAATAAAATTAGAAGAATTTGACAAAAACGATGATAAAATGAAAAAAGAAAGCCTCCTGAAAGAAGCGAAGCTTCTTTATGAGTTGAAGGGGGAAAAAGGTATTCCCCAAATGTCTTATTTTGTGAAAACAGAGACAAAAAGGATTTTAGTGATGTCTCTTTTGGGAATAAATTTAGAAACACTGTTTCAGAAGCAAAAAAAACGTTTCTATTTAAAGACTGTGATCTCATTGGCCGACCAGATGTTGACAAGATTGGAACAGATACATGCAAAGGACATTATTCACCGGGATCTCAAACCAGAAAATTTTCTAATCAGCAATGACCCGTCAGATGAACTCATCTATTTAATTGATTTTGGGCTATCGAAAAAATATAAAGTCAAAGGAGGAACTCACACCCCATTCAAACAAAACGTGGGCCTCGTCGGAACTGCTCGTTATGCTAGCTTGAATGCACATATGGGCAACGATCAATCCAGAAAAGATGATTTAGAATCCTTGGGTTACATTTTAATATACTTTTTGAAGGGATCCCTACCTTGGATGAACATTAATGCCTCTAATAAAGAAGAAAAACATAAAATGATAATTGAAAAGAAAAAGAATACAGTATTTCAGAAATTATGCGAAGGGCTCCCATTCGAATTTGAACAATACCTGAATTATGTGCGAAGTTTGAGATTTGAAGAAGATCCAAATTATAATTATATGAAGACCCTTTTTCGAGGTGTGTCTTTAAGGAATCATTTCGAAAATACTTTTGAATGGAGATCGGCAAAAAATATCAGCGATAAAAACATCGAGGAGAAAGAATGTCAATTAATGAATTTGGATGATAATACCAGCAGTTCGAAAAAATCCCACTTTAAATATCAAAGATCGAAAATTTTCGCTCATTCTTTCTATCAACCGGTAAAAAATTCTTTTGTTATTTTGATAAAAAATGTTTATTAAAGAATTGCTTTAATCCACGAATTTCTAAATATTCTGATCTCACTAAAAAAATTGAGAAATTAGATGAGGCAGATTTTGAAGATGAAGACCCTCAATATGAAGATTTGGGAGTCAGCAAAGGCTATTCATCTAAAGCAAACAATCATCAAAATCAAACAAATTTCATTGATGAAAAAGATTATGATCAATTTCAGCTTTTGGAAGAATTTAATATGGGTTTTGATGATGATGTAACCATTTTCACTAAAATGGATTTCCTCAAGTTGAATCCTATTGAAAATAAAAGCTTAGGAGATCTCAACAGAAAATTTTTTCCTCATTCTGTCACATTTTCGCAATTTTTAAATGATGAAGAAAATTTCGAAGAAACGAATGAATATAGTGTTAGAACTGAAAAACTGATCGACCGAATTAATCTTTTAAGCGCCAATCACATAAAGTAGAATAAATAAACTCAGGGAAAATTCTCTTTTAATTTTTAGAAAACATCTGGGATTCTAAGAAGAGAAAATTACTATTTGGTTGCAAAAGGTGTTTATTTTTTTTTTATGAAAATCAATTTAGTACCAAAAATCATGTTATTATGACTTTGATCTTTACTTAATTCGTGAAGTATGGAAAATAATCGATTTTGTTTAAAATGAAGAAAAAATGTTGATTTTTGTAAAAATATTTTTGAAAAAAATGTAAATTTTTTGGAAAAATTCAATTAAAATCGAGAAGAATTTTAATTTAAATTTTCGCAAAAAAAGTTTCCTCCCATTTTTAATCAATCCTTGAAATTTTTTTGCTTTTTAAAATCAAAATTTAATTAAAATTATTTGGTATGCGCAATATAATAATGATATTAATTCAATTTTTATAAAAACATAGTTTCTATTTTTTTAAATGAAATGAATTCCACATTTCTGTCTAAAGAAGACTCGGAAGATTCCGAATTCCAATTCAAAGAAAATTTCTTCGCATCTACCCAGTTTATTTTTTATTTCACATTTCTATAATTTTTCCAAAAATGCAAAATGGAAAAAAAAAAGGTTATTTAATCAAAACAATAAACCCT
>Ga0302320_10005157_pt1 | contig 29389 bp, 24 predicted proteins | sample Bog_T0_3_FD_202130 | JGI IMG/M metagenome (GOLD analysis project Ga0302320, IMG submission 202130) | Peat permafrost microbial communities from Stordalen Mire near Abisko, Sweden - Bog_T0_3 | ecosystem: Environmental > Terrestrial > Soil > Wetlands > Peat | place: Sweden: Abisko, Stordalen Mire...
AATAACATGCAACCAGAACCACTGGAAGCCAACCATCACTGCTGCATCCGAATCCGCAACTTGCAAATGTACCCTGCGGCACGGTAAAACAATCACGTCTCAGGCCATCCAAAGTGGCCGGTTTTAAGGTGACCGCCGAGGTCAGGGAGGAGACAAGCGACCATGCCCCGATCGATCGAAAGACAAATCAAGGATACCTACTTCAGTTTGCGGGTAGGCGTAGCGGTGATCGCATTCCTTCTTCCCCCGCTTCTTTGGGTTGGCGGAAAGATCGCGGGATTTCCCCTGCGCGCCTCGATGAGCGCCTATTACTATGCGACTCCGGAGCATCCGCTGCCGCCGGTCGGACCGTGTGCAAAAGCCGATGCCGCGGGAGCTACGTCGGCAGACCCGGGAACTCTGCCGGCAGGCACAATGCGCAATTGGTTAGTTGGGCTCCTGTTCGCAGTCGGAGCCATCCTCTATGTCTACAAGGGCTATACCACCAGAGAGAACATTGCGTTGAACGTGGCGGGCCTGTTGGCGGTTGGGATCGCTCTCTTTCCAATGCCATGGACCTGCGGTCCAAGCCCCAGGTTCACGATGCACGGAACTGCGCGATCTTATTCTTTGTGCTGATTGCCTATGTCTGCGCGTTTTGTTCCGAATCCACTCTAGTCCTCATCACAGAGCCAGCCTTGCGTTCCCGCTATCGAGTTACCTATCGCGCACTCGCCATTGTCATGGTCGCCTCACCCGCGACGTCCTACATTTTCAACCTGATCACCGCGCAGGACAGCTATATCTACTGGGCGGAACTCTTCGGCATTTACTCCTTTGCTGTTTATTGGGTAATTAAGATCCGGGAAGTTTCATCAATTGGATCGGAAAAGAAAGTTTTCGATGGGCTCGCCTGATTCCTGAGTGCGCCCAGCCCAGTGAAGACCGTAACCATGACTCCCCCTCGTACGGAAGTAAGCGCAGACGGATACCGTCCGTCTGGCACCGATCGGACCGCAATCGATGCCGATCTAGAAACCGATCTTAAAGTTTCAACTTAGAATTCGTTTCGATCTCGATCCCGCCCCCTTCAAGAGCAGCCCGCCCCACAGGTCGAAGATCACTCCATCACATTCATTGACATAGTTGCGCCGCGGCTTCCGTATACCGGATGAACCGTCATCCGTTCCATTCCCCTGCTCGCGAGGAGACCCCACTTGAAGTGTCTTTGTGCCTTTCCCCTTCTGTTACTGATTCTCTGCGGAGCAACAATGGCTCTTGCGCAATCTACCGATGCAACCATAAGCGGTGTTGTCGTTGACCCCACAGGAAAGGTCATCCCTGGCGCCGGAATCGAGATTGTGAATGACGCTACCGGTGTGCACTTTTCAAGCGAGACAAACGGTGCCGGAATCTATTCGGTGACCATTCTGCCCCCGGGCGAGTACCGTGTTCAGGTATCGAGGGCTGGATTCAAGACCTTGATCAAGCCTGGAATCGTCTTGAATGTGCAGAGTGCTATCGCGCTCAACTTCACCCTTCCTCTTGGCGCAACTTCGGAGACCATCACGGTGGAAGCAGGAGCATCCGCGATCAATACCACCGACGGCTCCGTCAGTACCGTGATTGATCAGGCCTTTGTCGCAAATATGCCGTTGAACGGTAGAAGTTTTCAGGACCTGCTAACGCTTTCTCCCGGCATCTCGCAGATTCCGGTCAACCTTTTCGGAGGCTCTCTTGGCGGTGTCGGGTACAGCGGGGAGATTGTGGTCAATGGCCAACGAACTGAGGCGAACTACTTCACGGTGGATGGGGTAAGCGCTAATACCGGTGTTGCCGCCAACCAGGTTGGAGGGGGAGCGGGATTCGCTGGCGGGGTTCCGGGCGAAACTGTTCTGGGCAGTACACAGAGTCTCGTCTCTGTCGATGCCCTCCAGGAGTTCCGAGCCACTACATCAACGTATTCGGCAGAATATGGCCGGACTCCCGGAGGGCAGTTTTCCTTCACGACACGCTCTGGGGGGAATGACTTTCACGGCAGCGTTTACGACTACCTGCGCAATGACGCGCTCGATGCAAGCAACTGGTTCAATGATTATCTTGATCAACCAAAAGGACGGGAACGGCAGAATGATTTCGGTGGGACGCTCGGCGGTCCCGTTATGCTTCCCCGAGTCTCCGACAGTAAACACAACACATTCTTCTTTCTTTCCTACGAAGGCCTGCGTCTCGACTCACCTCAAGCGGCAATGAAAATCCCTGTTCCAGACACCGATACTCGTACCAATGCATCCCCGGCGCTGATGCCTGTGCTCAACGCTTTCCCGATAGCCGACGGCGGCCCGGACGGACTCAACGATGGCCTCGACTACTTTATTCAAACGGTGTCTTATCCCGCGGGACTGAATAACACAGCTATAAGAATCGATCATCATTTCGGGCCCAAATGGAACGTGTTCGGCCGGTACGCATACACCCCTTCGAACACGAGCGCCTACAACGGCGCGCAGGAAAATATTACGACAGGAAGCGTAAGCAGTCTCACGTTAGGATCGACGAATGTCCTTAGCTCAAGCCAGACAAACGAGATTCGCTTCAACTTCACGCGCAATCAAACAGCAGTCAATAGCAGTCTCACCCGCTTGGGAGGCGCGATTCCTTTCGACATAAGCACAATCCCCGGCCTTGGCGCAGGAAACGCGGCATTCCTGTTCTGTCTTTGCTACGGTCAACAGGCCTACATAACGCTCAATCAGTTTCCTTCCGAACAGGATCAGACAAACCTTACGGATACCTACAACTGGCAATTCCGGCAACACAACGTACGCGCTGGAGTTGATTGGCGACGTATCGAGACGACGCTGAATGCGCCGAGTCCCACTGCGGAGATTTATTTTGAGTCTCAAGACGAGCTATTCACCAATCAGGCGGCTCAGGGCCTCGTCGAGGGACAAACGCGCGCAAAGCCGGTCTATCTCAATTTCTCCGCTTTTGTTCAGGATGATTGGAAGGTTCTCTCGAGATTGTCTCTCTCGATGGGCCTTCGCTGGGATGTTAACCCCGCGCCTGGAAATGCTGCCGGTCTTCCTCCGTACACCCTGAATCAGGTTGAAAACCTGGCAACGGCGGCACTGGCTCCTGCCGGCACGCCCCTATGGAAGACCGATTGGCATGGTTTTGCTCCGCGCTTCGGGCTTGCCTATCAGGTGAATCCGAATCCCGGCCGCGAGACCGTTCTGCGTGCCGGCTTTGGCCTCTTTTACGACATGGGCAATGTCGACGGATCGGCAGGATTCGATGGCGTCGGATTGACATCTGACGTAGTCTACACGAACGTCGGTTTTCCGTTCACGCCATCTCAATTGCAATTGCCTGCACCGAGCGTTGCGCCTCCCTACTCTGCAAACGTTTGGGCATTCGACCCAGGGTTGGTCCTGCCCTATTCGCTGCAATATAGCGCCGCGATTGAGCAGGGACTATCGAAGAATACGACGTTCACGGTGAGCTATGTAGGCTCGGGCGCAAGGAAATTGCTTACGCAATTAGGCTATTTCCCGGGCCAAATTGGTAATCAGAATTTCGGCAGTTATGGATTCCTCACCGTAACCGAGAATCGGGCGTCGTCTTCCTACAACTCGCTTCAAGCGAAGTATCAGCACAATCTGTCCAAGGGTCTGCAGGCGCTGTTTTCCTACACATGGTCTCATTCGATCGACGATGCCTCCGCAAATGTTCTCATCAGCAAGCTATTGCGGGGAAGCTCGGATTTTGATGTAAGGCATCAATTCCAGGCCGCGGTTACGTTCGACGAGCCTGCTCTCGATCTGCCGCGAGCCGGTTCCGCGCTTCTCAACCACTGGAGTGCCGATTTCCGCTTCCAGGGCCGCTCGAGTCTCCCTCTCGATGTTGGCGATTATGACGACATTGTTCCCTCGACTGGAGCTGAGTACCAATACCAGCCTGACTTCGTTACCGGTCAGCCTGTCTACCTGTTCGGCCCCCAATATCCTGGACGGAAAGTTCTGAACTACAACGCATTCGTTGATGCGCCTCTGGGAATCGAGGGCGATGTGCCGCGCAATTATGCCAGGGCTTTCGACGCCGTTCAAGCCGACGTGGCAATCCGGAGGTCTTTCCCGGTCAGGGATAAGGCTAAAATCCTGTTTCGTGGCGAGGCCTTCAACGTTCTAAATCATCCGCAATTTGGTTCGGTATACACGATTCTGAGCGACGGACCGGGCCAGTTCGGCTATGCCTACAACACCTTGAATGGTCAGCTCGGAGGCCTGAACCCGCTGTTCCAAGTAGGAGGCCCCAGATCACTCCAGATGATGCTCAAGATCGAATTCTGAAGGATGCTGGCGGATCTGGTCACCGAGAACAAGGCAGCGCGCGAGAAGCGTTGCTGCTTCCCCACAAGATAAAAGGATACAGAGTGTTCAACAGGAATCTGACTCCAAGCAAGTCTATCGGAGGCCCCCGCGTGCGTGGCCTTTTCATCGGCTTTTTGGCGGCGTTTCTTCCGGTGATGGCTCAGGTTGCGCTTGCTCAGAAACGGTCGGTCAGTGTTTCAGACTGTGTTTGTCTTCGCAGAATTGTGGAAGGCCCAATTCTCTCTCCCGATGGTCGCAATCTCGCCTATGTTCTGAAATCACCCGATGCCGAAAGCAATAGAAACAAATTCGAGGTACGCATTCGCTCGTCCGTCGGGACGAAGGAACCCTTCAATGGTCGCGTGGTTCTCAAGGAATTCGCGGAGATCTCCGGTGTGAAATGGCTCCGAGATGGTATGCGTCTTGCCGCGCTTGTTGGCATGAATGAAACTCTCCGAGGTCCCAGCAGCATTGTCATTGTGGACACAAGATCTGGAGCTAGTGACAAGGTCACAATAGCGAGTGGCATCATTCAATACTCGATGAGTATGGACGGAAACACGATTGCATACAGTACATCTGTTGCGCTCGGACCTGAAGAGAAGCCATACTCGGATCCCGTCTTGGTATCGCATGGTTTTCATCTGCCATCCGATTACGCCGTGAAGGTTGGATACGGGAAGGGTGCGGTGTACCCTGTAAGATCGGAAATCTGGATTCTCCGGCGAATCAGCGATCGCGCACGATGGCGTAAAGAACGAATGTCGCCTCCGTCAGACGCACTTCCCAATCCGGACGATCGACATGCACTTGCTCAAATCAGAAGCATCAGCGTTTCGCCGGATGGAAGGTATCTTGCATTTGGTTATGATCTCGAGGCCCATCTCGATGCATGGGAGTCGAACAGAACGGTGAAGGCATTTCGGGAAAGGTTAGCTGTCAAACCTGAGTCGCTGGGAGTCTATGATATTGACGCTCAGGCGTTTCAGGTCATTCCGATGATCCCATTCCCTCACGACCCGCTCTGGTGGTCCGATGATAGTCATTCGGTCGGAACGCTTTCTGCTGCTCCGATCAGCAGCCGTTGGGCGGTTGAAGACGCGGCCAAAGCTACCGACCCAACAGGTCGTTCCAGTTTTCATCTCTTTTCCGTAGACTTGGTTACCCGAACAGTCTCAGAGGTGCTGAACTCCGACAAAGCGAATGATGGCGCGTCCATCGTGTCATGGAAAGACGATTCGGGAGGAATGATCCTCAACATCGCGAACGAAGACCGGCTCGTTCGATTGCGTCGATCGGGCGACAGTTGGGATGAGGTAAGCCGAAGCGAAAGCAAAGCAAGCATTTCACTCAACCCCAGCGCAACGATGGACGGCCAGCATTTCGTTGGTGTCCATCAGGAGGCAAAAGTGCCCCCTGATATTTGGTCCATTTTAGATGGGAAGGGAACTACTCCGGTTCGACTTACAAATCTTAATCCGGAAACCGCCGATTTGGCGTTTGGTGATGTCAGCAATATCAGTTGGAAAAATAGGTTTGGCGCCTCAATATCCGGACAATTGATTCTCCCAGGTGGAGCTGACAAGAAATCCAGATACCCCCTGGTTATTATGTTGACCTGGCCAGACGAGCAATTTGTATGCGATGGGCACTACGCTAATTCCTTTCCGCCCGCATCGCTCGTCGATGCCGGCTTCGCTGTGGTGATTTTCAATGTTTACAATGCGTTCGGGAAAGGATCAGATCGGCCAAGCGGTCCTCCTCTGATCCAAGAGGCCGAATCGACCGTCGCAAGTGTGGAAGCTCTCGTTGACTATCTGAGCAACGAAGGTGTTGCTATGAAAGACAACGTTGGAATCATCGGTTTCAGCAGATCGAGCTGGAAGGTCGACTATCTGATTACTCATTCAGAGATGAAGCTCCGGGCGGCATCATCCGCCGACGGAGGAGTGGGTAACTATGGAGAATCCTGGCTCAATGGCGAGTGGTGGGGGGGCAGGCAAGAGGATGCAGGATACGGCGGGTCTTTCCTTCAGGCAAAGTCGGCGTGGCTGGCTGGCGCCCCGGCCTTCAATGCGGATAGGGTGAAGACTCCCCTTCTAATGGAATACTCAGGCGCCTCGGGCCTGGAGGATGAGCCTCGCTTGGCATACGAGTTTCATGGGGCATTGGTTGCGCTCAACAAGCCGGTCGAGCTGTTCTTCTATCCTCACGGTGATCATCCACTCGATACGCCGTTCGAGAGGATAGCGTCATTGCAGCGGAACCTGGATTGGTTCAGGTTTTGGATGCTTGACCGAGAAGGAGAGGCCCCGAGTTACGATCCCAACCAATTCCTCCGATGGAGACTACTGAAAAAGCAGCTGACGGACAATGAAGCGGGTGGCGAAAACGGAACAGCCATCAAAAGCACGCTTGAAATGGGCCCAGATTCCTATTAGTGGCGGCACATTCAGATTCTTCTGTTCTGCAGGGAATAAAGGTGACAGGCGCACGCAGTGCACTGCGTACGCCTGTTGTTGGTTTGAAGCTCAGTCCAGCTCGTCGAGATCGTAGGCTAGGCCGGTGCTGGGTCGCAGCTCTGGACCGCCAATGTCAACGAACATGTAGTTGCCCTTGTGGTTCCGGCCCTGGATCGCAAGCGATGCTGCACCCAGGACGGCCACAGACGGTTTCTGATAGCTTCTCATGCTAGTTTTCCTCCTTTCCTTCAGATTTGACCCCAATCGAAAAATCTGGTTGGCTCGCCCCTTGATCGCGGCCATCGAACGAATCGGATCCGACCGTTCACGGCGTCGAACGTCAGCCGGAAGGCGATTCCTCCGGATTCAATCTGGCAGTCTTGACATCTTGAAGCGGAGGGATGATTCCCAGCGCGATCTGTCTGCGGACCCATTGTTCAATCGACAACGCAATGAGAACCAGGCGAGCTTCGGGAACAAGGCCGTGCTGAACCGCTCGCAGGCGCTCTCGAAGAATAGTCACGTCGAATAGGACTCCATCTGATACCCATCCGCCGTCGACCATTCTCTCGAGAACCTCATGGTGATCGCGAATCCGTGCGGAGAAGATCCGGCGCCCGAACCATTTCGTTTTCCGAAACAAGACCTGGTCGGGAACTAAGTGCCGAAGGGCACGCCGCATCAGGTGGCGCCTGCGGTCTGCCTGGATAATCTGTGTTCGCGGAATCGACGCGAGAAACGAGTAGAGTGATCTGTCCAGATACGGATAGCGCTTTTCGGAGATCCCGATGGCAGGAACGTCCACACAGCTCAGTTGACTGGCAAGAACGTAGCGAATTGACTCGCTGAATAGATGATTGGGTGAGAGCGCTCTCCATGAAGAGAAGGACTTTAGCGCGAAATCCCGAAGCGGCGTGTGTACCAGAATCCACGGAATGTTTGCCGGCGTCCGCACGAAGGAATCCAGCATGTATCGGGCGGTCGCCAGTGTCAGGATGTTCTTGGCGACATTGGTGACGGGCTTTCTCGCTGTGATACTCCATCGCGCGACCGATTTCGTAAACGCTGCCAGGTTTCCACTGAGTAAGTGCTCAAGCGGCTCAACAGCTTCATATTGGACTCCTCCCAGCAACTCATCTCCGCCGAGACCTGAAAGGATGACACGCGATTTGGCAGTTTGCTGGATCCCTTCAATGGTCCTCGCCCATTCGATTGATGGCGCGAAATGTCCCGGGCTGGCAGGCAGATAGGTGCCTGGTACGGGGGAGAAGGAATCGTGTTGGGTCCGGGAACGGAAGTCTGCCATTGATACATGGTGGCCAACCTTCCCTCGGTGAAGCTCGATCGCCTCGAAGTAAAGACGCTCGTCCCCACCTGGTTCCTCCGTGTCGTAATAGGAAAGAGTTTCAACGGCTGGGCCGGACTCTGTCCTTCGGACATCGTCGGCCATGCAGACGATGGAACTGGAATCGAGACCGCCGCTCAACTCGGCAAGAACTGGCCGATCCGACCTGATGCGTTGTCGGACAGAATGGCGAAACAAATCCAGGAAATGCTTCTCGTAATCCCGATCCTGGGAGTAACGAATCTTGCTGTGAGGATTGAGTGCCCAGTATCTGGTCAGTTCATTTTTTCCGCCGTACTGGAAGCTGTGGAAGTGCGCTGGTTGGATGACCTTGATCTCCCTATAAGGGGTAGTTCCCAAGGGGGGATAAGGATATAGACAACCTGCCAGGTACTCGTTGTCGAGACTGAGAGTTCGATTGCCGCCGAGAACGAGTGGCTCAATTGCACTGCACCAGATGAGGCGGCGGCTCTCAAGCGTGTAAAACAAGGTCCGAATTCCGAAGCAATCTCTGGCGAGGAAGAGAGTTTGCTTCCTGCGATCCCACAGCGCCAGGGCCCAGTCACCTAACAATTCAGAGAAGCAGCCTGTTCCCCATTTTGCATATGCCGCGTGGACCAGGTCCAAGTCAGTCGCCAACCCCGCAAAAGTCCGGCGGACCCGAGAACTGATATCGTCGCGGTTATCCAGCCGCCCGTCCCAAACAAGGACCGTGTCTTCACGGATGAGAGGTTGCGTCTCGAGTTTTGATTCGATGGTAGTATGCAATGCCCGGAAAGCCATACCGATATTCCCCTCAACATGTTCGGCGCCTCCATCGGGACCAACGCGGTCGATACCGCGCGCCAGGTCCATCAACTCAGAATTGCTGACACGGTCTCGTGGATCGAATTTGAAAAGGCCGGCCAATCCGCTCATCAGCAGACCTCCAGGACAAGGAACCTCTCCCGTGAAGCGAGCCGGTCGCCGACGATCGCGCCGTCAACTTCCACCCATGCATGTGCCTTAAATGGCAACTTTTGAGCGCCGATCACCATGTGCGCGGGCGCGCCCCGTCTTCGGAGCATCTTCACAAGGACGGTTGAGCGTTGAAGGCACAAGACTTGTCTTGGATAAAGGGCGCAGGCAGCATCCAGGGCACCACATACAAGTTCAGTGTCCTGGCCGCGCATCGTTGCGGGCCGCCGCGGGAAATCCCTGATTTGCTTGTGGAGAGCCGCCAGATCATGTCGGGACATGAAGGCGTCATGCCCAATGAGCCGGAGATATGCTTCAAGAAAGACGAGTAGGTTCTTCATGACGTTCTCTCCTCTCGACCGAGATCACTCAGTTCCGCGATCAAGAAGGTCAGCCGGTCCGCGAGCGATCGAATCCTCTCCGTTAGCGGAAGGGCAGGTTTGTGCCCTCGATGTTCCGTGTAGTCAAGCAGGATTCGATCCTGCGAGGACGCGGTTTCGCGCAGTTGCGCGATCATCTTGCGGGCATGTAGCGAATCGCAGCGCTTGTCGCAATCCCCGGAGATGACAAGTGCAGCCGGATAGCGTGTTTCCCGGCAGATGCCGTGATACGGCGAGAGGCGGTAGAGCGCCGCAAATTCCTCCGGGTTGTCGGGTGATCCCAATTCCGTGACGAATCCGCGAGCGACTCCAAAAAGGTGAAAACGCGTCAGATCCGCGATTGGCCCGATAGCCAAGGCCGCGCGGAAGAGTTGGGGTTGCTGAACAATCGCGCAAAGCGTTAACAGAGCGCCATTGCTCTGTCCCGCTACCCCCAAATGCTGCGGGGTTGAGTGCCGGTTGTCGATCAGCCATTCGGCAGCGCCGATCAGGTCATCGACGGAAATCTGCTTGCGCTGTCTCTGGGCGGCGACGTGCCATTGCTGCCCGCCTTCGCCACCTCCCCGCACATGAGCCGTTGCAAACGAGAATCCGGCTTCAAGCAAGATGGTAAGAAGGGCGCTGAATTTCGGTGTGCTGCTTACGGCTCCTCCTCCGTATGCACTTAGCAGCAAGGAGTGTGGACCAACCGTTCCCTTGGGACGCACCAGAGAAATCGCAACCGGAACGCCATCTTTCGCGGTAAAGGTGTGACTCTCAATCTGGGGCTTGACCTGCCTGCGCGATGCTCCTGGCTGCCACCAAGAAACAGATTCTCCGCTGGCCAGGTCGACTGTATAGATTGCCGTTGGCGTCGTGAAATTGCTGTATGAGTAGAAAAGCCGGTTATGTGTCTGGTCGACCTGGCCGAGCGTTACGGTGCCGTCTTGAGGATAGAGAATCTCCCGCGCCGGTTTCCCGGACCCTGAATAAACGCGCGTGGTTGTGAATCGGCCGTCCAGGTAATGCACGACGGTCGAGTCGTTGCAGTGGTCAAATCCGTAGATAACATCGCCTGTTTGTGGAACGATGTCGACCCACGCACTCGGTTCGGACCGATCTGGACAGATCGACACGATCCGTCCAAGCGGAGCGCCCAATGTTGTCACTGCTTCGATCCCAAACTTGCAGAAACGCGCGCGGAAACTCACTCCGCTGATGTCAACGATCTGATTCGGCCGCTGACTCAGAGGGTTCGAGTGGAGTAGAAAGCGGGTCCTCGGCTTGGACTCCAGGGATACGATCGTGTATCCGAGACGGGAGCCGTCTTCGGATCCCTGCAAGATGAGCCGGAGCGAAGGGTCATCTCCGCCGCAGAAGACCTCGTCGTCGGCACGTTGCTCCTGTCCAAAGATGTGGTGCCTCACAGAGCGGCGGGTTTGAAATCTACCCTCGATCTCGTCATGGACATAGTAGAAACCGGTGCCGTTGGCCTCGAAGACAAGTCCCCGGTAGAAACCGGAAGGGAGGCGGTCCAGAAGTACACATCTGAGATCAAGATCATAGATGCCGATTTCCTGAACATCTTCTCCACCTGTTCTGATGGCGAATACGAGATAGCGCCCATCCGGAGACACCTGCACAAGGGAGAGAGATGTGAAAGTGTTGCGGCCTAAAGCCTGTCCCGACAGCAGGAGCGTCTCGACGTCGGAACCATCAAGGTGGTAGATCGCTTTCTGTTCTTCTTCCGGCTTCCGTTTCAGATACAGCAGGCCGCCCCGATTGTCAGGAATGGGAAGATCCATGCTTTCGACTGTCAGCAATGCCCTCACGCGCAGTTCAATGGATGCGCGCAATTCACAATGCTTTCTCAAATACACCCTGTATGCGTCTTGCTCTGTGCGGATGAAAGAACGTGTTGCGGGGGAATTCTGGTCCTCGAGCCAGCGGAATGGATCCACTACCTCAACGCCATGCAGGAACTCGCGTACAGGCTTCGCCACTGACCGCGGTTGAAGCGGGTTCGAGTTCATGCGGCAACCTCCTTTCTCATTTCAAGCTCCCGCCTTGTCCGGCGCATCATGGACCGGATCAGAGGCCACACATACGTGGGATCGCGTTGCCGCGCGCACGCCTCCCAGGCAAAGACTGCGTATGAAAAAGCCGCAATCGCGGGCGCCAATTGGATGAAGTCCGCCAAGGTTTCCGGACTGGCATATTCGCGCCAAAAGCTGGCATAGGAGCGGCGGAGGGAGTTTCGTTCGAGAGAGAGTTCGGGACGGCAGCGTTCAAGGTCCGCCAGTAAATGTTCGGCGCACAGGAAGGGTTGGCCTATAAACGTTTCTGCCCAATCGAGAAATACCGGGCCATCCGGAGACATGATGATGTTTCCATGCCCAATGTCTCCGTGAATCAGAGTTTCGGGTATGCCCGAATTTGCTTGAGAGATGAGCGCGGCGTCAACGTCCTTTTGCAATCGTTCGAGTTCATCGCCAACCAGCGGCATCGCCTTTGTCGAGGTCTGCGCTTGCATGGCGCGCTCTACATCGGCAAAGAATGGTTTTGAGAGTAATCGAAGGCGAGCGCAAGTCCAGTCTTTCGCTCCGGCCGCACGGAGGGAAGCTTTGGTCTCTATAGAATCTCGTTGCATCATGGCCAGAGCCTTGAGCGTTTGCTCCCACGCTGTCTTGTCTCCCGATTGATTGAGCGGGACTCCTTCAACTCCTTCCGTAAGCCATCCATTCCATTCGGGAAACGTGGCGAGCATCCTGGGCAAATACTCGGGAAATCGCCGAGCCAACTCAACAGTCAGGGCGTACTCGCGCGTGTTCGGTTCTCCGACCGCCTTGAACCATGTTTTGCGCCCTCCAGTATCCGTCAGGGAAAGCAGGCAGAAGTCTATGCCCTGGTTCAACTGCCGGATGGCGGGCATGGTGCCCCCATCTCGATAGCTACCGGTTTTTGCAAGCAAATCGTGGATCCATCCAAGCCGTGCAAAATTTCCCAACCCGCTTGCCTGTCCCTTCATGATTGCGAGAACAATCGCGCGCTCCTCGCCGCTGAGTTCACCAGGTGCCATTTCGCCCAGTTCCACCAGTGAGAGCGATCGAGGTACAGATTTTCGCAGAGCAATGATTTCGTGTACGGCGCAATAGCTCTGGCGCTCTGCTCTTGGCAGGAATGCTAGTTGCATCGTGCGGAGGCCATATCTTTGTTCGATGGCGTCGTTGAGAGCTTCTGCGACTCGCGTATATGCCGCTATCGATTCGCGCGGAAGCAAGGGTCTCGGAGCGGCGGTGGTCGTCAGGATTCGCATAGAATGTGCGTCGATCATGACTAGGCGGCACTCGATGCGCTGTGGATTGTTAAGTGAATCCGTCATTTCGCTATCCTCGTGGCGCGCGGTTCGATTCGTCATTGAGGGAGGTGAAAAGGTGCTTGCTCTTTAAGTCGGCGACGAATTCATTGACGTCGGCCATTACGACGGTGATCTCCGCTCCTGATTCCTCGGCAAGTGCCTTTGCGATCTGGTCCAAGTCCTCACCCTTGAGAAGTCGTTCCCAGATGTAAGACCCGACCGGGTTCAAGCTGAAAAACTGATCTCGCTCGATATCGAGAATGACCGCGCCATCGTGGTCCACGATCGAGCGGAGATGAGATGGCGTGATGACCATGTTGTTTGCCTCCAGACGGACGAATGTGCTGCGTGCAAGAGCACGCAGTTTTCCTTGCCGCTCTGCCCGCTCCTATCGCGCGCGCAGACGGCTCATGTAAAGCAATTCAGATGGGTCGAGTGGATGGTTCTCAGACAGGCCGGGGGAGTTCGCCACTGGTGAGAATGGCGGCCGGTGTTCCTATGAGCGCAGGCACCAGGAATCCAACTGTGAGGCGAGTCTGACACTTCCCATTCCGAGATGCAACAGAAACCGATTCGCAGAAAGCGACAAAATAAAGGCGCTGGAATTTATTTCAGTTCCGAGTGAGGCCGCAATGAACGATCGGCATCTTCTCAGTCTCGCAATGGTCGCTCTTCTTTTCTGGCGATTCTCGCGCGTTCCTTTCTGCTCCATTCCTTTGGTGACTGGTGCATGTGCTTTTTGAAGAATCGGTTGAAGTCTTGCACGACGTTGTAACCAAGGAGCGCTGCGACCGCACTAATTTTGGCAGGTGGGAAAATGCTCAGCAGCCGCTTTGAATGAGCGAGCCGTGCTTCTACCTGGCACTCGGCCATAGTCATCCGGTATTCGTCGAAGAAGGCTCGCTCGAGCGTTCGCATTTCTGCGCCGAATTCTCGAGCGATGGTTGCAAGGCGAAGTTGCACGTTGCCGTGCGAGTCAAGGATGAAATGATGCGCGGCGCGTGCAGCACTCTCAAGAAGAGAGGCATTGAGGCCGTCTCCAGGCGAGGCTCTCATTGCTCGTATCTCTCGAATGACCTCAATCTCGATCGTCGATAGCTTGCCGGCGGGGAGGCTTGCCACAGCTGTTCCCTCCAGGCAGAGGGTCACTCAAGCGCAAATGAGCGCCGCGATATCAGTCCCGTTCAATCGCCAGGACGAGACGCCTGCCAATGTAAACAGAAAACTATGCTCTCCGCTGAAGGGCAATCGTTGACCCGGGTTTGTTGCTTGTACGAAACATTGGGCGGCAGGAGCTGATAAAGCCTGATTGTTTTCATGTGCCAGCATCACCGCGATCCAGTCGACTTCACGTTGCGCACGCGGAATTCTCGTATTGCCCTCCTACGCTGGACAAATGGGTCTGTGCGATGCTTCTTACGCGTCTGGCCTCTGCGCTGTATAAATGGCACATCTCGACTCGAATGCCCCAGCAAGGCGGTTCTGCCTCAGAAACACTTCGAGGTTCAGATGACTTGAATCGCCTGTCTTCGCAAATCTGCTATGCGGAGTTATTGGAAGCCCAGAGTTTCAATTCAGAGTTCTTCAGGGTGGCGTCACTTCCATGCGAGGAATCGCGGAGGCTGCTGTGCATGCCAGGAACGACTTCAGTTGGTTGTTGCTGCGTCTCGGGTCGATGCGCTGGCGAATTGTGCTTGGCTTGGCCTGCGTGTCTGTGGCAAGTCTTGTCGCCACCATTGATCCCTTGCTCATGCGCGCCTTGATCGACCGCGCGCTGCCTCAACGCGATCTCCAATGGGCGTTGGAACTGGCAGGTGGGATCGGGCTTTGCCTTATAGGCCGGTCCGCTCTCAGCGCGGCGGGATCGCTGGTCAATTTCTCGATTGCCCAGCAATGTGTGCGCGATCTTCGTGTTGCGCTCCTCGATCAAATCAACCGTCTTTCCGCCGACTATCACGAGCAGACGCCGACGGGCGAGAAGCTGACGCGGATCGAGCATGATGTGGACGAGATCGCGAATTTGGGCGCAGACACGGCCAATCAGAGCGTTCGGGCGATTCTGTTCTTTGCGCTCAATCTGGCAATAATGGCCAGATTGAATTTGCTTATGACGCTGATCGTTCTGCCTCTGATGCCGCTGTTCGCCATAGTCCAACGGCGCTTCAGCGTCCTATTGAAGATCAGGGCCGAGGATGCTCGTAGCAGTGTGGGCCTGGCCACCAGCATATTGACAGAGCATCTTGCGGCTGTCCCGCAAATCCAGTTTCTTGGCGCTGAAGAGGCCAGCGCGCAACGGTCTGTCGCCGCGTGGGACGGGATGCTGCGGACTCAGAAGATTCAACGGCAAACGCAAATTGCGTTCAGCCTGTCAATGGGCGCTATCCTGGCCGCCTCGATCTTTGTCGTTCTCGCGTTCGGAAGCGCAAAAGTTCTGGCTGGAGCTTTGACCATCGGCGGGTTGGTGGCTTTCTATACCTATGGAACTCGCGTCTTCGAGCCAATCAGCTCGGCCATGGACCTATTTGCGCGGGTCCAATCTGTCGGTGCCAGCATTCGCCGGGTACGCGAACTTCTTGATCTTGAACCGACCGTGCGGGATTTGGGGAAACAGCCTTTGGAATCCAGTCGGTTGAAGAGTGGTTTCAAAATCGAAGACGTATCCTTCTCCTATGGCCGCAAGGTCGCATTGAGCAACATCGCTCTTCAGATACACGACGGAGAATGTATTGCGATCGTCGGAGCGAGCGGATCAGGTAAGAGCACCCTGGCGCGGCTCCTAGTACGTGCCGCCGATCCCGACAGTGGACGTATATTGCTCGAAGAACACCCTCTCACCGATTACTCGTTGGCGTCTTTGCGTAGCACGGTCTGCTATGTGCCTCAGCAACCCGTACTGTTTCAGGGAAGCATCCGAGAGAATCTGCTCTACGCAAAGCCCCAAGCGGAGATCGAGCAGATGCACCGAGCGATCCGGGCAGTACAACTGGAGTCCGTTCTCGACAAACTTCCGCAAGGCCTCGATGCTCCCCTCGGCCCGGGAGCGGTCGGCCTCTCCGGAGGGGAGCGCCAAAGGCTGGCCCTAGCCCGGTCGCTCTTGAGAGAATCGGGAGCGCTCGTTCTCGACGAAGCGACCTCGGCTCTCGATGTTCCGACCGAGCTCGAAGTGCTTGAATCCATCGCGAATTTCCGAACACATCGAATAATCATCGTGATTTCGCATCGCCTCAGGTCGCTCGCGTGGGTAGACCGCTTCGTTCTTCTCGATCGCGGCCGAATTGCCGCGGAAGGCACCCATTCTGTGCTGTACGCGCAGTCCGCACTTTACCGTTCCCTTTTCGACGCGTCGGTTCCGGACAGGAGCATGTCTCTCAATTCGGAGGTTCAAGACCAGGTGAAAAACGGTGGTCCTTTGGAACGCCATCCAGATGCGCGTTAGAAATTGATCGTTATCCAATCTGCTGAGCCAACTAGGCCGTGATTTGCCGATCAAACCCGAACTGGCCGGCGCATCTCTAAGCTCATCGTAAAGTGGAACGAGAGACCGCTAGGATCAAAACAAGGCCTTCAATGACTCATTGGTACCGACTGCCCAGCCAGGTTTCTGTAGCAAAACTTCTTTTCAACCGGAAGCAGCAATTCATCGTCGACCGTGGATTGCCGCCTGAACTAAAGAGGAGTCTTCCCGTGGACGCTCGATTTCTTGACGATATTCCTGAAGCCGATTCGCCATCGCGCGAAGAGGTGATCGAACTCTGCCGAGAAAAACACGGGATTCTCGTGACGTGCGACGAGGATTACACATCCCCATTGAGAATCGATGCGAGAGGCGCATGGGGCGTCATTCTTCTGCCGAGCGACGTCGAATCTCAGATTCGACATTGGCGCAGAATGGCTTCGGGAGATCTGACATTTCTCCCGACAAATGAAACCATGGATCTTGTCGAATATGCTAGGCGCAATAGAATGCTCCTCGACATTCGAAATGATCCGCCCATTCTGACCTTCCATTCTCAGTGTCGCTGGATAAGCCGTGACTCTAAGAGTCGTTAAGCATCTTACATGGACTTGGGATATGCAGCGATAGCGGTCAATTAAGCCATTGCAGCAATGCGACGCCTCAAGGACCCGCTCGACACTTGCGCAGATTTTGGCGTACAGCTTTTAGAAGAGCTTCGTTTTGAAACTCAGTTCGCACCGCCACGCGTAGATGTCCGTCGCCAAGGCCTTCGTAGTTGCGGCAATTGCGGAGAACTATGTGATGGTCGACAATCATGCGCTGCCAAAATAGATCGCTGTTGATGCCGCTCGGCAAGCGAAAGAGAAGGAAGTTGGCGGCTGAGTTGTAGCTTTGTATCTCGAGCTGATTGAGTCTTGATTGCATCAACCCTCTTCGCTCCCGGTTAACAAGTCTGCTGCGATCTGCATACGCCCCGTCTGCAAGAGCCGCGATTACCGCCTGTGCCGCCAGCGTAGTCACTGGCCAAGGCGGTAGTTCTGACGCGACCAACTTGTTCAGCTGTGAGGAAGCAACTGCGTAGGCGATCCGCAGACCCGGAATGCCATGAAACTTGGTGACCGAGCGGAAGACGATCAGATTCGGGAATCGCTCAACATACGGTCCGAGCGATTCGGAAGGTACGTAGTCGATGAACGCTTCGTCCAGCAGAACTACGATGTTTTTGTCGGCTGCCCTCGCAACAAGTTGCAGCAGAATTTGCGAACTGCACAGAACGCCAGACGGGTTCTGGGGATTAGCAAGGAGGATCGCATCGTGACCGCCGGCGAGCATGGCTTCAATGTCATAGCCGAAATTCGAGGCCGGCGCCAGGAGGTGAGGTGTGATCTTGACCTGGGCGCGAGTGAGTGCAGTCCGATATTCGACGAACGCGGGGACCGGCATGAGGCAGTGGCTAGTCTTCAGAGCGCGGAGGGCTGCATCGAGAATCGGCACAAATCCGTTCGCAACAACGATGCTGTTTGGGCTAACGCCCGCGTAGCACGCTAAGGCCCCTCTTATGTCGGTTTGCTCGATGTCGGGATAGGATGCCAGTGAAGCAGGGTCTTCGAGGCTCGCCTGCAAAGTCGGAATTACCGCGGGGGGAGGGCCTTCGGGATTGATGTTGGCACTGAAGTCGAGAAGCTGGGACACGGGGATGCCGAACCGTTCTGCGATCTGGCAAAGTTGGCCCCCATGAGTTGGAAGCTTTTCGATCATCGTGAAGTCGACCTCGAGGAGCGCCGCCCGGCGCATGCGCTGAAAAGGATTCCGCCAGCGAGACCGAGAAGCGCAATGAGGGAAACAACCCGGATAGCTTTTTTCGCCTGCTCAAGGGATGGCGGCGGGAATTCACGGCCCATCTCCGGCGACGGAACGACCTCACCGTCATACACGTTGTCGCCTCCCAGTCGGGTATGGAGCGCGCCCGCCATGGCGCTCTCAGGCTGACCCGCATTCGGACTCTTGTGCTTTCCTCCGTCACGTTGCCAGATTTGCCAGGCGGACTGAGGTGAAGCTTCATCGATGAGGCGTGAGGCCGTGACGATGCCGAGCGCTGTTAATCGTGCCGGAATGAAGTTGGCGACGTCGTCAAGGCGTGCGGCTGCTTTGCCGAAGTAGAAGTAGCGAGTATCCGCGTGGCCGATCATGGAGTCAAGTGTGTTGACGGCCTTGTAAGCCATGGCAAGAGGAACACCGCCGAGCGCCAGATAGAAAAGCGGAGCGATGATGCCGTCCGAGGCGCTTTCGGCGAGAGTCTCGATAACTGCGCGGTTGATTTCGTTGGTGTCAAGGTGCTCCGTATCTCTTCCAACGATGCGCGCCAAACGCATCCGGGCGAGCGCCAAATCGCCTGCTTCGAGCGCATCTGTAACACTTGTTGCTTCTCTGTCAAGGCTCCGGGCGGCCAGGCAGGTGCAGCCCAGGAGCAGCTCTACAGTGTCGCCGAGGGCGCGAGATTTGCGGTTGGCCGTGCGTATGGCTTCTCGGGAGAGGTAGTAGCTGGATGCGACTACAGCGAGAGTCAGGGCTGCGCCCGTGATGAGTTCCGTGCGGTCGCTTTGGCCCTCATGACGCATCGCGGACTCTCCCCGACTGATGGCGAACCCTATCAGGCGGACAGGATGCGGAATCCATTCCGGATCGCCAAGAATTTGGTCCACCAGCCAAGCTGCGGGCAGCAGAAATGTTCGTTTCAACGGCTTTGCTCCAGGATTTCAGGGTGTGATTCAGACGGAGAAGGAAGGCCCACCCAACTCAGGATCTGCGGGATGTCCAGAGCTTTCCGAACGGCGTTCGCGAGCCGGTCGAGCGAATCTTCGCGTCTCTGTTTCCAATTGTCGAAAGACGATGCCGGTGCCAAATGAAGAAAGCCACGCGCGGCTGCAATGAAAGTGTGCCGAAAGGGATCTTCATCGAAGATGCCGTGCAAATATGTACCAAAGATTCTGGAGTCGGCTGAGATGCAACCGTCGGCTTTTCCATCGGCGAGCACGCAGAATGCCTGAGCGTCGGCCTCGTAGGTGGTCTCGCCAATGTGAATCTCATAGCCGCTGACGCCGATTGATCGTACTGGTTGACCAAAAAGGCTCCCTGTGCGGAGGCAGCCGGACATCTGCCTTGTCGTTTTCTCTGAACTCATTCGGGTGAGAAGAGGAAGCAGCCCTAGTCCCGACGCCGCCTCAGAATGTTCCATGTCGTCGGGATCGATGATTGTTTGGCCCAGCATCTGCATTCCCCCGCAGATTCCAACGAGAAGACCTTTAGCGGCGCGCGCGCAAATGCCAGTGTCGAGTTTTTGCCGCCGCATCCACAGAAGATCATCCACTGTCTGTTTGCTTCCAGGAAGAATGACTACATCGGCGCCAGCCAATTCCGTCGCGTTGCGACAGAAGCGGAGCGAGACCGAAGCTTCGCCGCGAAGAGCGTCAAAGTCGGTGAAATTGGAAAGCGACGGGAAGGCGATTACCGCAATGCGCAGAGGTCGATTCTTATCCGTTTCGCCGCCTTCGTTCGCAGCGGGCCACGGTCCATCGCTGGTTTGATTGTTCCCGGGTAGGCCGAGGCTGTCTTCTTCATCCAACGTAAGGTCAGGTAAATAGGGAATTACGCCGAGGCAGGGCCTTTGAAGGCGATCTTCGATCATTCTGATCCCCGGTTCGAGGAGAGATACGTCGCCGCGAAACTTATTGATGACGAAACCGCGAATGCGCTCTTGCTCAGCCGGATCAAGTAGCTCGACTGTGCCGAAGAGCGAAGCGAAGACACCGCCTCGATCGATGTCGCCAACAAGTATGCAGGCTGCGTCGGCCATATCTGCCATGCGCATATTAACGATGTCGTGTTGCTTCAGGTTGATCTCCGCGGGGGAGCCTGCTCCTTCAAGGACAATCACTTCGTATTGAGAGGCAAGAGTCTGGTAGCTCTCACGGACCATGGGCATCAGCTCTTCGACGCGGCGTTGATGATAGTCAGAGGCGCTGAGTCTTCCCCAGATTTTGCCGCGCACGATCACCTGCGAAGACATGTCACCTGCGGGCTTCAGCAGAATTGGGTTCATGTGGACCGAGGCCGGGATGCGGGCGGCTTCGGCTTGCAGGGCCTGGGCCCGGCCGATTTCCAAACCCTCGACGGTCGCAGCGGAATTGAGAGACATGTTCTGCGATTTGAACGGCGCGACGTGGTAACCCGCATCGGCGATGATTCTGCAGAGCGCAGCGGTGACTAGGGACTTGCCAACATGCGAGCTGGTGCCTAGCACCATAATGGCCCGGGCTCTCACGACTTCGGCTCCTCAGGAAACCCGTCATAGAAGACAACTTCTTCAAGAGAGACGCGCTTCTCCCATCCGTGCCTTTCGAGTTCCGGTTCAGATGCAAATTGAGAAACGTATCCGAGGCAGAGGTAGGCAACAGGAATGATGTGTTCGGGAATGTTAAGCACGCTGCGAAGCCTGCAAGGATCGAGAATGCTGACCCAACCCACGCCAACGCCCTCCGTGCGGGCCGCCAGCCAGAGGTTCTGAATGGCGCAGACCGTGGAATATACAGCGGTCTCCGGCATGGTGTGACGGCCAAGTTTGTGACCGCGAGAGCTTGTCGGGTCGCAAACGACGCAGAGGTTCTGCGGTGCCTCAAGGATGCCCTCCAGCTTTAAAGTCGCATACTTCTCTCGCTGGTCCCCAGTGTATGTCGCCATTGCTTCGGCATTGGCATCCCGGAAGATGCTGTGGATGGTAGTTCGCACCGCGAGGTCCCGAACAACAATAAAGCGAGACGGCTGCATGAGACCGACCGACGGAGCGCTGTGCGCCGCAGCCAGAAGACGGTGTAACAGGTCGTCTGGAAGCGGTTCATCGAGAAACCCGCTCCGAACATCGCGTCGGGTCGCAATGGCGCGATAGACGGCGTCTCGTTCCTGCTCGCAATACGTGGAATACTCTTTCATTACCAGGCTCTTGACCATTTGGGTCCTGTCTTATCTTCGCCGCGAAGACGGGCATCGACACCTGCGTTGAACTCGATAAGGCGGCCAAAGATCCAAAGTACATCGGAGAGCCGGTTGAGATATGCGAGAACCTCTGGCTTCACAACGCCACCGCTCTCCACAAATCGCACAGCATTGCGTTCCGCGCGCCGGCAGACGGTGCGAGCAATCTCGTAGGCTGCCGACTCAGTGTGAGCGCCTGCAATCGACCAATCGGAGAGGATGCCCTCAGTGGCTTCGATCTTGTGGACCAGTCCAGTAAGAGAGTCGACGTCTTCAGTCGAAATAACAGGTGGCTGCTTTTTGCTTTCGGGCGGAGTTGCCAGTGCTGAGCCGAGGCGGAAGAGCGTGCGCTGAATGGATTCCGTCCACGCGGCGATCTCTTGATTCTTGCAGATACTGCGTGCAAAGCCAAGGAACGTGTTCAACTCGTCGACCGATCCATAGGACTCGACGCGCAGGTCAGCTTTTGAAACCCGAATACCGCCGGCGAGGCCTGTCTGACCAGTGTCGCCTCGTTTGGTTGAGATACTCATGTATTCCCTCCTAGGGTGTTTGGGGCGCGAGCGACTCCTCAATCCTGACACTGATTGTCTTGATGAGAAGAGGCCGGTTGTATTCGAGGACGAGCGCATCGTCGAGGAAATCGATGACACGCGGCGGCGTGGATGAGAGAAGTGTTTCTTCGCTGAAGAACCAAGGCTGGGTAGCGCCAAGCTCTTCAAGTGTTCCGGCATAGACAATCACGGCTGGGATACGGAAGATGTTGGCCCGGAGAAGATCGTAGGCGCGGTGATAGCCGTCGCGAAGGAACCATCTGTCGCGATATTGAGCTACCTCGCAAAACGGACTGCCCGCATGAACTTGGACAGGAGACGACAGATCCTCAAACAAACGAAGGCTCAGGTTAGGATTGCAGGATCGGAGAACGATCGTATTCGTGTCCGGGTTCCGAATCATCTCGTATTCTGGTGGTCTCGAGAGGCCGAAGGAAACTGCTGTAAGAGCTTGCCAATCGTCAACGTTTGGTGTCGGTAATGTAGGCCGCGATGGGTTGGTCGCAATTCGGCGTTGAAATGCGATAAGCCTGCGAAGGTCGACAACACCCAGTGACCAGGTGAGCCCCGTCATTTCTGCCAGAAGGTCCGATCTCGATGCGTGCTGCGCGAGCAAGTCCTGAACGGCCGCCGTCTCAACTTCGAGCAAGGCGCTCGAAGGCTCGAACCGCGCACGCTGGGCCACCAACCGTTGAGCGCGAGCTTGCTTGCCGCGATCATAGGTCGTGGGACGGTATTCATCCTCGTCGAGCGGCCATCCAGCCATCTCTCGTATGTGGACACTGTTCTCCATTACTGCGCCACCACATCCGGATATTTGAAAAAACTGCAATAAGTCTTGGTCAGTTCCCAGGCTTCATTCTCCGCGAGACCGCAGATCGCCTGTAGAAAAACTCGCATCACTCCACCGTGAGTCACAACGGCTACTTGTTCCCAATGTGGATCTTTGAATATCTCGGTGACCTCGGCAATCACTCTCGCCTGGAAGTCGGCGAATGCTTCTCCCCCCGGTGCCGGCAGGCTGGGAAAAGACTCGGACCATCTGCGAGCGTAGGATTCATCGAGTTCTTGAATTTGCTGCCATGTGAGGCCTTCCCAACCGCCGAAGTTGATCTCGCGAAGCTTGGGTCGTTCAATGCAGGGCACTCCCAGGGAATTGGACATTGTCCGCGCAGTGGACGCCGCCCTATCGAGGTCGCTCGTGAATATGCACTCAATTCCCTCACCGTTGAGTTCACGGATAAGTTGCTGAATCTGCTCCCGACCGCGCGCATTGATGGGCGGGTCCGAGTGGCCGCAAAATGTTCTGGCCAAATCGGTCTCTGCGTGGCGAATGAAGAAGACACCGTTCATACGATCCACGCTCCGCATAAATAAACAGCAACTTCAGCGATCTGGTTGGCTGCTCCGAAACAGTCTCCGGTGACACCGCCAATTCGTTTCTGAAAATAGAGGCCGCTGGCGAGCGCAACAACGATGGCGGCTCCTATGGCAAAGGCGGCTCTTGCGCGCAAGAGCGCTATCACGACCGCAAAACTGAAGATCGTGCCAGCAATTAGGGTGCCGAGAGAAGTGATTCGGGCAATGCGAGCTCCTTGACCATCCACCCCGTCTTCGGTCTGGGTCCGGGCGGATGGGAGGTAGAAGCTGAGAGGCAACGTCGTCCACTGGCCCAGCACGCGCGTCGCGATGAGGTATTGCGGAACCAGCGCGAGCGGTAGTGAGGAAAGCAATAAAATGCGGCTCACCAAGCTCAATGTGAGCGCCGCCGTCCCATAGCTTCCGATTCGGCTGTCTCGCATGATCGCCAGGACTTTTTCCCGATTCCAGCCTCCGCCAAAACCGTCTGCGGCATCGGCAAGGCCATCCTCGTGAATCAATCCCGTGATCAGCAAAAGGAACATCAGAACTAGAAACGCTGCAACAGTTCTTGGTAAATGAGGAGCCAGCAGGAGATGCAGGAGCGCGGCGCCAGCGCCTACAAGAAGTCCTACAACAGGAAAGAATTTGACAGCGCGTGCGAGTGAATCCGGGCCGTACGTCGGCGTTGGGACCGGAACACGCGTGAGAAATTGGACCGCCGCCAGGAAGTCGGACCCAAAGCCTCGAAGGGCGGAGAACAAGCTCATTCCGAGGCCTCACTCACTCCCGCTGAGGTGAAGGTAGCCATCTGGCTATAGAGGCGGATCGCAGACTCCACGATGGACATGGCGAGGACAGCGCCTGTGCCTTCGCCGAGTCGCATATCGAGGGCAAGAACAGGATTTAAGGTGAGGTATTTGAGTAGAAGCGCGTGGCCCGGTTCTTGCGATCGATGGCCGGCGATCAGGTAGCCCAGCGTATTCGGTTCGATTGCGACGGCCAGGGCCGCGGCTGCGGTCGAGATGAAGCCATCTACCACGACCGCGAGCTTTTGGCTTGAGGCCGCGAGCACCACCCCAGTCATGGCGGCGATCTCGAACCCGCCGACGCAGCGAAGAATTTCAAGGGGCGATAACGGCCGAGAGTGCCCGTGAAAGTGCTTGGCCAGGACGTTCCCGACCAAGCGAATCTTGCGCTCATGAGCCGCGGAATCGAGACCAGTGCCACGGCCAGTTGCTTGGTCCGGTGCGATGCCAGTGAGAGCACAGGTGATTGCGCTTGCCGAGGTGGTATTGCCGATGCCCATCTCGCCGATTGCCACAAGGGTTTGGCCAGCAGCCGCAGCCTCTGATGCGAGCTGCGCTCCCACAAAGAGCGCATGCGCCATTTCCTCATTGGTCATTGCCGCTTCTTGGAGCATGTTGCGCGTGCCGTTCGCGACCTTGTGATGATGCAGACCAGCCACTCCCTGGAAATCCGCGTCTACTCCCACGTCTACGACATGAAGATCAACAGCGTGAAGGCGTGCGAGCACGTTGATTGCTGCTCCGTGGGCGAGGAAGTTGAGAACCATCTGGTGGGTCACTTCACGTGGATATGCGCTTACACCCTCGGCCGTAATACCGTGATCCGCCGCAAAGACGTATACGGACTTGCCAATCGGGCCTGAAGGTATCGCGAGCTTGTCTTCGCGAATCGCAACAACCTGGGCGGCGATGTCTTCAAGGCGGCCAAGACTGCCGAGTGGTTTTGTCAAGGTATCGAGGCGCGCGCGTGCCTTGGAACGCCATGCTTCGCTCGGCGGTGTGATGCCGTGCGTCAACTGCTCGATCGTATCTGCGATATTTGAAGTCATTGAAGTCCCTGGCTTGAGTTGATTGCGGTAGCTTCCATCAGTAGTGGGTGTCTTCCGAGCGAACAGTTGAAGGCGTTCGCGATCCGCTCGGGAGTCAGGACATCCTTAGGAGTGCCGCTGGTGAGTGAATGATCGGGTCCCATGAGATGCACAAACGAGAAGTTGTGATGGACAAGGTGAATGTCATGGATGGAGGCAAGGATGGTGATGCCTTCATCGCGCAGAAAGTGAAGCAGGTCAATCAACTCAACCTGCCGTCCGATATCGAGATTCTGTGTCGGCTCATCTAGCAGAAGGAGCCTCGGTTCCTGAGCCAGGCCCAACGCGATCTTGACTCGTTGGCGCTCGCCGCCACTCAGTTCGTTGAAGATGCGGGAGCGTAAACCGGAAACATCGGCGAGGCTGAGAGCGCGATCAACAGCTCGGCGATCCTCGTGCAACATGCCCCTTAGTAAGCCAAGATAGGGGCTTCGACCTTGCTCCACGATCTGTTCGACGGTGAAGTCGAAAGAGATGTCAAGCTGCTGAGGTACCAAAGCTACGAGCTGAGATCTTTGCTTCAAGGACATGGTAGTCGGAGATTGTCCCTGGAGTTCGACTCGTCCAGAAGTGGGTTTGAGAGTACCGGCGGCAAGGCGCAGCAAAGTCGTCTTCCCAACCCCATTGGGGCCAACGAAGGCGGTGCAGTTGCCTTCTTGCAGTGTGAGGCTTACTCGTTCAAATACCGGGCGCTCCGGGTAGCGGAAACCGACGTTCGTCATGTCCAGGATGGGAGTCATAGTGTGTACTCCCGTTTGTTTTTGCGAAGCAGGTATAGGAAGAATGGACCACCGATAAAGGCCATGAGAATTCCCACGGGAAGTTCCGTGGGCGCGAAAAGAGTCCGGGCGACAGTGTCTGTGATGACGAGGAAGATTGCGCCGGCAAGAGCGGTGACAGGAAGGAGACGAACGTGATCGGGACCAAGCAGTAGACGGGCGACGTGGGGAACAATAAGCCCTGCGAAGCTGATGAGGCCGCCTAGAGATACAGCGATGGCGGTGAGAAGGGAGCCAACAAGAATAATGAGAATGCGGGTTGTTTCTACGCGGACGCCGAGTTGATGCGCATACTCGTCGCCAAGCGCGAGGGTATTGAGACGGCGCATGAGTGGATAAGCAGAGAGGGAGCCCACCGCCAGCAGGACAAAGGCAACGGCGAGCTGTTTCCACTCTGGGACTGAGATGACTCCATGCAGCCACGCGGCAACAATCCTATGGCCAACCTCTGGATTAGGATCGAAAATCTCGAAGATGTAAGTTGAGTTGCTCAGCATTGTGCCGACGGCGAATCCCGCGAGCAGCAAGGTCACGCTGTTTGTACGACCACGCGCACGCGCCAGATAATAGACCGCCGCCATGGTAAGGACTGAGCCAAGGAAGGCAAGCAAAGCGGCTGCACTGTATCCGAATATGGACCACTCCGCGAGGAAAACAATACCAACGCAGGCTCCCACAGCCGCTCCCCCGGACGCTCCGATTATGTATGGGTCAGCCATGGGATTGCGGAACAGGCCTTGGAACATCAATCCCGCGATCGCCAGCGCCGCTCCTACAAGAGCTGAGGCAAAGACGCGGGGAAGCCGAATAGACAGCAGAATAGATCGCTGCGTCTCGGAGAGAGGGTTATGTCTAAGGATTGCGGCGGCAATTACGCCTACCGGTACATGAATCGCTCCGATTGAAACAGAGATCAGGATAGTTATCAGTAATGCGACAAACAACAGGCCGACTATTAAGGACAGACCGGGCTTTCCGCCATTTTCACGCGAGGAGGGACTCTGTTCACGCGCACTGCCTCCAGGCCTCCGCTCGGTGGATGCGGCGGCCTGGTGAACGACGGCAATTCCTTTTACTTCAGCTTCCACGATTCTCCACCGAGGCTTAGCTTGATGCCAGACCGGAACGTAAATGGTAAGGATGGATAGCCAAATGCTTCGCTGTAGTGCTCACTCAGTAAGTTCTGGAAACTGCTTTCGAATGAAACGAACCGGCTCGCTTGATAGCTAGCGGTGAAGTCCAGCCGCTGATACGCGGCGTCCAGATTGCGGTTGGGTAACAAGAGCGAATTGCCGTAATTGGCGTCGGAGTCCTCAAGAAAGTCGCTGTCGTCTCGACGGGAGACCAGTGTGCCACTGAGCGAGGCGAAGAGCTTTGCGTGGCTATAGCCTGTTTGGAAATATCCGGTGTGCGGTGCAATGCGGAAAGGCCGCGCACCGACCAGAGGGGAGTAGGCCCCGATCGGGATTGCAGGAAAGTCCGGATTGTCACTCGGACCAATGGCGGAGCTCGAAAACGACTGCTGAATTCGCGCATCCACATAGGTATAACCGGCGCGAACAAACCAGACTCGCATCAGCTTTGATTCGATTTCAGCCTCGACTCCTTGCGCGCTATAGGCCTTCGAATTCACTTCTGCCCCGTAAGGCCAGTATGCCAAGGCGGTGGCAACGCTGATGTCGGGATCGACGAGCGGCAACTCCTGCGGCGCGACGTATTCGACGCCATGCGTGAACTCGTTGTGAAACAGCGATAGGCTTATGCGGCTGCGGCCATTAAAAAGAAATTGATCGATCCCCCCATCGTAGGATCTCGATTCTTCAGGGCCGATAGGAGCGATGTGATCTTGCGCGATGGTCTGGATCCCGCCGGGCTGGGTTTCAAGAGTCGTATAGAGTGACTCCAGTTGGTCGGCGAGCGCCGGCTCTTTGATTCCTTTCCCGAAACTTGCTCGCAGCTTAGTACCGCCCGCCACCTTCCAGGCAAGCGAGGCGCGCGGAGTGCCGGCGAATCCGAAGAGGCCGTTGTCTTCAAGTCCTCCGCCAAGGGTATAGAACAAGCGATTCTTTATATCGCCCTGAATCTCGAAGGTGTAACTGTAGTTGCCGCGCTCAATCGAATTGCCTGGGCCCGGAGCGACCGAATACCCACGCTCATTTTCGTAACGAAACGCAACCAGTCCGAGGATTTGCGGATTGAACCGATAATCCGATTGGGCATAGACGAAGTCCTTATCCGTCGAGGTTGGGTAAGTGTACGGACAAGCCGGCAAGTAGTCGGAGTTCGACGCGCAGCTGTTGTACTCCACCGCTTGACCGCTGACGGTATACCCGTTAGCCCCTTGAATCCTGACCGGGGCTCCGAGAGAATAGCCGGACTCTACAGTTCCAGCGGCGGCAAACTGCGAGTAGTTTGAGCGCAGCCTTACTCCTCCGTAGCGAATCAGATTGTTCCACTTGGGGGTGGTCGCATCTTCCCAAGTCACGCCAAAGTAGGCGTCTTCATTGGCTTGTTCGGCTTCGGTTGGAATTCCATAAAGCTGGAGCGCTCCCGGTGTTCGGGATGCGACCTGGTCGTGATGGACCGTCGCACGCAGGCTGGATGTTGGAGTAAGTGCCCAACCGAAGTTTCCCGTGAATGTGCCGTTGTGATATTTACTATCAGGGACTGAGTTATCCGAGGCAAACCGTGCATAGTCGGTAAAGTAATCAAACCTTTTCAACTGCCCGCTGATTGAGCCTTCCTGACGATAAGTAGCGAAATTGCCTCCATCGACCAGGTAAGTGATTAAAGGGTGCACAGTGCTTCCCCTTGGAGTGGTAAGACTGACAACACTGGCCAGGGCATCGGAACCGTAAAGGGCGCTGTTGGGGCCGCGAAGAACTTCCACCTGAGAGATTGCAGCGCTGGTTAGATTGGCAAACTCCACGTTCCCTCCGATGTCGTTCATCGGAATCCCGTCAATCACCACCTTATTCGCGTCGCTGCCGCCGCCGCGGACATATAAGCCGGTGGTTCCTCCCGCCTGGCCGGTCTGTGTAGCCTGCACTCCTGACACATAGCGCAGTCCCTCCTGTATGTCGCGAGTTCCCTGATAATCCGAGGAATCGGACACAGTCACGGTTGCGCCCAACTGGGCTTGCGGGGTAGGAGAACCCGTCGATGTAACCGTTATCCTCTCCGAGAGAGACGCGATCTGAAGGACGATGTTCAGAGTCAACTCCCGGTCATTGCTTGTGGAATCGATGGCTTTGTCCAAGGTGTCGAATCCTGGAACCGAAACCCTGAGCCGTGAACCGGGTATCAGACTCCGCGGAATGCGATACTGGCCCGTCACATTGGTGGCAACGGTTGCTACCGGAGCCCCGTTTTCGAGCAGTTCGACTTGAGCGTTAGCGATCATTGCGCCGGAAGGATCGGAAACATTCCCGCGGATGGTAGTGGTCTGGGCGGCAAGAGAGGTGGCGGCGATGGCGAAGATG
>Ga0302320_10005158_pt1 | contig 29387 bp, 21 predicted proteins | sample Bog_T0_3_FD_202130 | JGI IMG/M metagenome (GOLD analysis project Ga0302320, IMG submission 202130) | Peat permafrost microbial communities from Stordalen Mire near Abisko, Sweden - Bog_T0_3 | ecosystem: Environmental > Terrestrial > Soil > Wetlands > Peat | place: Sweden: Abisko, Stordalen Mire...
AATCAATCAGCAAGCGGCAGTAACGAAGGAACGCGCAACCCAGCGGTGAATGTTTTCGACCGTGAGAACTCTAGCCAACTTCATCTGGGAAGCCCAGCCGCGGCGCGCTCAGCACGCTTTTGGGCGAACTCTTGTGCTGTAGGGATCGGCGTCAGGTTGCGGCCAGCAAAGAGGTCTTTGAAAAGCTCAACCATCTCGGTGTGAATCAATCCGTTCGTAGCCAGGACTTCATTGCTATTCAACTGGAAGGCTCCACCCGCAAAGTCTGTGACGTGCCCGCCAGCCTCTTCCACCAGCAGAATCCCCGCTGCTGTGTCCCAGGGGTTCAAATTGAACTCCCAGAATGCTTCAAGGCGGCCGGTAGCTACATATGCCAAATCTAGCGCCGCCGAGCCTGCCCGCCTCACACCGTGAGACCGCAGCGTGAACTCCTGGTAGAAATGCACGTTGGGACTGTCGTGACGTTTGCGGCTGGGAAAGCCCGTGGCCACCAGTCCTTCGGCCAGATCCTGTGTACGCGAAACCCGCGCCGGCTTTCCATTGAGCCACGCACCGTGTCCACGCTCGGCCGCATAAAGCTCGTCGCGCATGGGGTCGTAGATCACCCCGGCCACAATCGTGCCATCCCGATCCGGCGCGGTGCCGGCAGGCCTCTGCTCCAGGCCCATGGAAACGCAAAATTGCGGAAATCCATGAGCAAAATTCGTGGTCCCGTCCAGCGGATCGACATACCAGCGAAACTCGCCTTCCATGCGTTCCCGCGTTCCCTCTTCGCCAAAGACTCCGTGCTCGGGAAACACCTCTCCCAGCCGCGTGCGAATCAGCTTTTCCACCGTCCGGTCGGCCACCGTGACCAGGTCGACGTCGCCTTTGTACTCGGTCTCAACGCCCTTCGCAAAGAACTCGCGCAGCCGTGCACCCGCCTCCCGCGCAATGACGGAAGCTTTGGGAACCCAAATCAATTCTGCTGACGAAGCGCCGCTCAAGACGCCGCTCCATTTGAAACTGCGCCACTCGCCGGCGATTTGCTGGGGGGAGTGGTGCGTGATTCGCGCCGTCGCCCAGCCTCAGCGATACTGCGAATCTGGTGCTTGTAGATGAACAGGTTCGGCTGTCCCTCCCGTGTCAAGCGCAGCATCGTGTCGTCGAAGTACTCGATCCAGCCGCGCACAGTTTCTCCATCGCGCAGTTTGACGGTAACGACCACCTGGCGATCGCTGAGCGAGCGCAGATAGAGTGCCTCCTGGCCGGTATCACCCGGCGGAGGCGCCTTGGAACGGCGGCGCGACGAGAGAGGAGAGGTCATGATTCCATTTTAGATGCAATGCGGGAGGCGAAGGCCGCATGGATAAAAAATCAGTTGGCTATTCGTCCGAACCTGGAAACTCTTCTCCGAAAGAGCCCCGAAACTTTTGAGTTAGTTCAGGTCATCACGACCAATGCTAGGATTTCAGAAGTGAGAAACTTGCCTATAATTCTTACTGCCGGAATTGTAGTCGCTCAGGTTTTGGGCCAGTCACGGGTCGGTGCTCCTAAGGGAGTCACCCTCACGAATGAACCACACCATTCCTTGGTGCTCGAAAACGACGAAGTTCGGGTATTCAGGCTTATTCTTGGGCCGAACGAATCGACACTGCCTCACCACCACGAAGGCCCTTACGCGTACGTCAGCGTGAGAACGGCGCGCATCGAGAATGTCGTGCGCGGTCACGCACCGGTTTTAGTCGAACTCGCGCCTGGCGAGGTGCATACATCGAAAGGCGGGTTCACCGTTGCCGAAGAGAATGACTCCACCGAGCGGACGGATCTCGTTGTAGTTGTGCCCAGGAAGACCGCAAGCGCTGGATTTGATTCACCTATGGGTGGGTTGGTCTATCACGATGCCGCTTTCGCTGAGTTGTTCAGTGAATCGATGATGCGTGGCTACAGTATCGCGATTGCCGCAGGTGGTAAGTTCGAGCGCCACCAAGAAAAATTCGACCGGCTCCTCATTGCCGTCTCCGACCTGGACATCCTTGAGACGGAGGATGGAGGAAGACAAGTGGGCATACAAATGAAGTCAGGCGAGGTGCGTTGGCTCCCGCGGGGTACAACGCATAATGTCACCAATGTAGGACAATCGCCAGCGGCATTTGTCATATTAGAATTCAACTGAATTGAATGTAAGTTCGCAGACGGTTCATTGCTTCCTCGTAGGCGAGTCCCCGTAATAGCCAGTTTTATGCCGAATATTAAAGTCCTGCGTCGCGGCCCTCGGTACGGTCACATCGATGCGGTGGAAGATCAATCCGGGCTCCTGGTTGTGCGGGTAGTAGCCAATCAAATACTGGGTTCTGAGGTCTTCACTGACCAGGGCAAAAGCCTTGTCGAGACCGACCTCGCTCACGTAGAAACTCTTGCCGCCCGTCTGCTCCGCCAACGTAATCAGCGCGTGTTCGCCGCCCAGATCGCGTCCGGCGCTGGCCTCAATGGGCACATCGATAATGGAATAAATCATCACTTCATGGCGCAGTGCCGATTCTACCGCTTGCTTATATGTGGTGCTCTTGGCCGTATCGCCGCCGTCTGAAACAAGCACCAGAACCCTGCGCCCATCCTTCGAGCCCAGTCCTTCGGAACCGAGCAAAATCGCGTCATAAAGAGCCGTGGCGTGATCGGGGTGCAGGCGGTTGAGCCCGTGGTCAATCAGGGCAATCTTGTTGGTGAACGGCGTCAGTTCCGTAACGTCTGTTGCGAATTGCAGCAGGCTCATCTGGTCTTGCGGGCGAAGAATTGCATGAACAAATCGGTGCGCCGCATCCGCCTCTTCCGCCAGGTCTTTCCTTACGCTGCCGCTGGTGTCGATCGCGAGGGTCAAGTTCAGCGGCAACTCCGATTGCCGCTCAAAAACCGAAATGTCCTGCGTCCGCCCATCTTCGGTCACTGCAAAGTCATCGCGCGAGAGTCCGCCGACGATCGCCCCATTACGATCCGTCACGTTAACAAAAACGTCAACGAGCTTAACGTCGACGTGCAGAGTAACGTCTTGGGCAAAGAGCAGCGGAGAGCACACCCGAGTTAGCGCTGCTATCACGAACAACCCTATAAACAGGATCAAAGCGAAAATGCTGGGTGCCCCATCCTTGCGCCTTTTTTCTGGCACAAGGATGAGAGAGCAGAAATGCAGGATGCCGCAGGTATCAACTTTCATGCGACCCCTCCCGCTCCATAGCGAGCCCTTCGGGAAAAGGCTCCCCATTCGCCCAGACAGCCCCATCTGCAAATGTCTCCTTCTTCCATATCGGCACTTTTTTCTTGAGCGTGTCGATCACCCAGCGGCAAGCCTCAAATGCCTGCGCCCGATGCGCCGAAGCCACCACGATCAGCACGCTCGTCTCGCCAACCTCAAGACGGCCTAAACGATGCAGGATAGTTACGTGACGCACACCAAATTTCTTTCGCGTTTCAACCGCAAGTTCCCGCATCTGGTTTTCGGCCATCTCTTCATAGGCCTCGTAATCTAAATAAAGCGTCTGGCGGCCGCGCGTGTTGTTGCGCACAATGCCGTCAAAGACCACGACAGCGCCGTCTTCGCCGCGCTTGATTGTCTCGATCATTGTTTGCGAATCAATGAGCGAACGTGTCAACCCGGTAAATACGACCAAATCCGGGGCGCTGAGTACAGAGAGATCCAAGGCGTCGTCACTTCCCCCCGAAACCGGCGGCAGCAGCCCCACTTCGTCCCCATCGCACAGTACATGAGTGGACACCGCATACTCCGCATTCACACTGACAGCGATGCCGCGGAGCGGTTGCAACTCGTTCCCGCCAAACGGCTGCAGACCGCCCAGTTCCGAGACCGCCGCACGCGTCTCAGCCAGAAGTTCAAGCAAATTCGCAACTGTGGCACCCTCCGGCAGCTCCGCCGCCATCGCTTCGCCACCAAACCAGTCCTTCAACACACCAAATGAGAGAACTCTGACTTGCATCACGCTTAAAAGAATACCGCCTGCTACTTAGACGTGGGAGGAACCAATCAGTCGATCAATCATTCGATCACTTCGCCATTGGGTAGCCTTCAAACCAACTTGTAGAGGAACCCGGTTGGCGTGCCCCACAGATTCCGGGCCCGATCCTCGTAAAAAATGCTGAATTCAATGCCCGCCATGTCGTAGTCGAACAAAGGAACGCGGTCAAATGTGTAATCGCAGCGCACAGAATACTCATCACCGCTGCAGTCAATCATCAGAGTGTCTCCGGTCGAGAGACGCTCTGGGTGCGTGAGGAGCATGCACCCAAAAGCAAACACACCTATGCCAAATTCATTGCCCGCCATGGCGACACGTGTCCGCCGCGCTGAAGACCCACGATGCAGCATTCCTGCCTGAGCGCCCACCACCAGCAGATCGTTTCCCTGCTGCTGCTCTGCAAGAATCTTCTCCGCCAGCATCGAGCGTTCGCTTTGGCGCAAATATTTCTCGCCCAGCTTCCCTATAATTCGGTTGGAAAGCTTACGTTTGGAGGCTAGAACCCCCAGCATCAACTCGACGGCGTCGCTGTATTTGGGCGCCAGCGCCTGCCAACGCGGAATAGCAAACCATGCCTCAGCACCCTCTGGCAATGCCCTGCGGGCGAGCCGCTCCTGGCAACTGCCCAGACCAGGAAACAGCTTACGCAATTCTGTTACCTGCGCCTCCACTGGCCGCACGCGATAAGAGGGGGGATAGACGCGGTTCGACCCCACTTCCTCGTCCTTGTATTTGTCGCTCACCGTGTTCCGTTGAATGATCTCGACCACTCTTTCGACCACTTCAACCTTGAGTTTCCGATGCATGTCAAGCACTGCCTGAGCGCTCTGGCGGTCCAACTGCTCAATTGCCTTCCGGTACGCTTCCTGCACCGCATCGCCCAGAAACTCCTGCAACAACTTGTTCTGTTGTTCAGTCGTGTTTCCGGAAAGATGCAGCGGAACAATCTGATGAGCTGTTACTTGTGAGGTTGCCATGGTCGCCGCCTTTGCGCGCATTCACGCACTGGATTCTTCACTTTTCATCGGCGGGAGTGGACATTACTTCAGTGCAACTGTTTCATGCGGCGAGGATCCCCGCTATCTCAGATTAACCTAGTCCCATTCAGGGATTATGGGCGCCTTCAGGGTCGGAATGGGAAACCAGAAGCGGCCTGGCTTTACGCTGTCCAATCGTCGGATGTGCTTTTCGACTTAGAAACATTCGTGATTGCGATCGACTCGAATACAAGCTGGAACTCCTCCAGCTCCTGAGTACTGGGCCTGGACACGCCCCCTCCAAGCTTTGGTTGATATTTTGGCGGGACAATCACTCCGTGGTAAGTTTTGTATCCGGAAATTGTGGCGTTGGTCAGCTTGATCGTCGCAACAACCTGTTCCTTCCCCTTTGGATTCCCTTCGGTGAAATTCAGTTCCACAGAAGACAACACTTCGTTCGTGCACAAAGCGCCAAAAAGCTGAGGCGAGCTTGCATTTTTTTCCTTGGAGATGACAAGCGGCTGATGCTGGCTTTTCTGCGCTGAAGACTGGCCTGTCGATCCAGGGATCTCATTCGCGACATGAAACGCCGCGTTTCCCAGGTTGCGTGGAGTTACGGTCAAATTTCCGAAGGACATTTTGTGAACACGGCCCTTACCGGTATTCAGGTTAATCGCTGGGGCTGCAAATTGAATGTAAATTGGCATCGGAGACCTCCAGACTCGAATTCAGTGCGGGATTCTCGCTCCGGCTCGCCGGATCAGGCAAGATACTACCACCAGGCTTGTGAGCCGCGCTATGCAATTCGCCAATGACCCTCAACCTGATCCACGGGCCCGAAAACGCCAAAGGGCCGGCATTTGGCCGGCCCTTCGCTCGATCGATGACAATCTGCTTATGCCAAAGCGCCAACCACGATTTCCGCCTCAACTGGCTTGGTGTCCGGCCTCGCCTTCAAGAGCGGTAAGGCCACTGCCAGAACATCTTCGATTCGGCTTGCATAGTGAATGCTGACCCCTTGCGTCAGTTCCGGAGTCAAATCTTCCTCGACATCCTGGCGATTTTCGGCGGGCAGAATGATGGTTGTCACTCCAGCCCGGCGCGCTGCCAGGAACTTTTCCTTGATTCCGCCCACCGGCAGCACATTGCCGCTGAGAGTGATCTCACCAGTCATGGCCGTCAGTGGAAGCACCGGCGTGTCAGTCAAAAGCGATGCCAGCACCGTGGCCATGGTTACACCAGCCGAGGGACCGTCCTTCGGAATCGCGCCTGCGGGCACATGAATATGCAGGTCGATATCCTTTGTGAAGTCCTCCGCCAGCCCAAGGCTCTCTGCGTTCGAACGCACCCAGGTCAGCGCTGCCTGCATTGACTCCTGCATTACCTCGCCAATCTGCCCGGTCATGGTGAACCCGCCCTTGCCCTTCATCTTGTTCGCTTCAATGAACAGGATGTCTCCACCGGCCGGAGTCCAGGCAAGTCCGACCGCAACGCCTGGCCGCTTCACGCGCTCGGAAACCTCGGTCTCGACACGCACCTGAATGCCGCCCAGAAATTCTTTCAGCACATCGCGCGTGATCGTGAGCTTATCCGTCTTACCTTCAACCACGCGGCGTGCCTGCTTGCGGCAAACAGTACCAAGTACCTGTTCCAGCTTGCGCACCCCGGCTTCGCGCGTGTAGTGGCGAACCAGCCAGCGTACCGCATCCTCGGGAAACTCAATCTGCTCCGCCGTAATTCCGTTCTCCTTGATCTGCCGCGGAATCAGGTATTGGAATGCGATGTGGACCTTCTCTTCCTCGCTGTAGCCTTGCAGGAAGATCAATTCCATTCTGTCCAGCAGCGGCGCCGGAACCGGATCAAGCTGATTGGCTGTGCAGATAAAGAGCACTTTTGACAGATCGAACGGCACATCCAGGTAGTTGTCCCGGAATGTGTTGTTCTGCTCCGGATCAAGCGTTTCAAGCAGCGCCGAGGCCGGATCGCCGCGGAAGTCCCTGCCCAGCTTATCGATCTCGTCCAGCATGATCACCGGATCGTTGCAGTCCGCCCGCCGTATGCTCTGAATGATCTGGCCCGGCAATGCTCCAATGTAGGTTCGGCGATGGCCGCGAATCTCCGCCTCGTCGTGCATGCCGCCGAGTGAAATGCGCTGAAATTTCCTTCCCAACGAGCGCGCAATCGAACGGCCCAGGCTGGTTTTGCCCACGCCCGGAGGCCCGACAAAGCACAGAATCGGCCCCTTCATGTCCGGCTTCAATTCCAGGACTGACAGGTAGTCAAGAATGCGGTCCTTGACCTTTTTCAACTCGTAGTGATCTTCGTCCAGAATCTCCTTGGCCTTGCCGATATCGATCTTTTCACCCGAGCTTTTCGCCCAGGGCAATACAGCCAGCCACTCAATGTAATTGCGAGTGAGCGAGTAGTCGGCAGCCATCGGAGACATACGCCCCAGCCGCGAAAGCTCCTTCAGCGCTTCCTTCTTCACATCCTCAGGCATGTTGGCTTCGTCGATCTTCTTGCGCAGATCTTCGACCTCGCGCTGGCCTTCGTCCTGTTCACCCAGTTCCTTCTGGATGGCTTTCATCTGCTCGCGCAGGTAGTAATCGCGCTGCGACTGCTGCACCTGATCCTGGACCTCGGTCTGGATCTTTGTGCGCAGCTGCTGCACCTCGATCTCCTTGGCCAGATGCTTGTTCAATTGCTCAAGCCGGTCCACAATGCTGGCCGTCTCAAGCAGCTGCTGCTTATCGTCAGTGGTAAGGAACGGCAACGAAGAAGCGACGAAATCCACCAGCCGGCTGGGCTCATCGATATTTGCGGCAATCGTCCGCAACTCATCGGAGAGCGTCTGCGACTCAGCCACAATCTGCTGGAACTGGCCAATCACGTTGCGTACCAGCGCTTCCACGCCTGAACTAGCCTCGGGCTCAGCGTCCGTCAGCGTCTCGACTTCAGCCAGCATGAAGGGCTCGGTCTGGATATAACGGATCAGCCGCACCCGCTCCACTCCTTCAGTGAAAACAAAGCGGCTCTGGTTGGGCATGCGCACAACTTTGTGCACAGTGGCCAACGTGCCTACCGTATGCATATCCGCGGGCTTGGGAGAGTCGAGGCGCGGGTCGATCTGCGCGGTTACTACAATCGTTCGCTCATCCCCAAGTGATTCAATCAGTTGGATGGAACTTTCCCTGCCCACCGTCAATGGCAGTACGGCATGGGGAAACAAGACTGTATCCCTAACGGGCAGCACCGGAATTCTTCGTATTCCAGTATGTTTTGCGGATTGACTCTTATCAGGAGGTGGGGTCGTAGACTGGTTCGGCATTGAGTGTCCTCGTATCAGGTTTCCTTCATTAGACAACGCAGGCTTCAAAAAGTTTCAAGATTCCCCTTTTCGGCTTTCCGGCGATGCTGGCCCTCGGGCCAGTTGCTTCTCACCTTTGCCCATACGGCCAAATCTCCGGCAAGGTTCCCTTCCATAGGCGCTCTCATTTCGTTAAGGCCGTCTACAGGCCATGCTAAGTTGATGCAAAAACCAGCCAAGGAGTACAAATCCCTTTCCACCCTGGCCCGAGTTTTCCCTTTGGACGCTTAGCCAGCCACGTGCGCTGTCTTACTAGACCTATATCGACCAAAAGCCGCGACTCGATGAGGAAGATAAGGGATGTTCGATGGATTTTCCCGTAATGAGACACAACTTCAGAAGCTAATGGCCGGGAATACCCAAAGAATCAGAAAGATAGAGCCTGCCACTCTTGCATCCGCGGCGACAGGAGAAGAACATCCGTCCGAAAGTCGAAGTCCCAACCCTCAGATGAAAGCAACAGAATCGATTTTGCCAGGGGGCTCTTGGAAATGACACACGCTGAACTCGACACCGAGCAAGCCAAACTTGGAAGCCAAAAGTTCCAAGATTGTCCTGCCGGACTTTCCGTTTCGCTTCAACGGCCAATATTCCTAACTCTGAGCCGACCGGTTTGGACTGCTGTAGCCCGCCCTATCCTTTGTCTTTCTTGATCGCGGACTCGATATGCTCCCAAAGTTCGTCCGGCGGATCCACGACGGGGAAAAGCTGTCGCGCTGCTTCGGCAATCGTCTCAAGATCTGCCAGCAAAGCGCGGCACAACTCACAATCCTTGAGATGCGGATTATCGGCGACGGTTTCGCCCGATCCAATAAGATCCGGCAACTGGGCCTGGAAGACCTCACATGTCACTTTATTTTCCTCTTCCCTCATCGCCGGCCCTCCTGCGGATGGATGCGAAGCGCTGCACGCAGTTTCAGACGCGCCTTGTGCAGCTGCGACTTGCTGTTGCCTATCGAGCAATCAAGCATGATGGCAATCTCATTGTGCTCATAGCCTTCAATATCGTGTAAGACAAAAATCAGTCTGTATCCGGAAGGCAGGTCGTCAATAGCCTTTTGCAAAGCCATCCGGTCAATGGCGCCTGATAGAGTCAGGTCCGGTTCACCAAAACTGCGTCCCGGCCGTTCTTCAACTGCGGGTTCCATCGCCTCATCCAGCGAAATCAAGGAAAGGCCCTTCTTGCGCAATTGCATCAAGACTACGTTGATCGCCAGGCGGTGCAACCAGGTCGAAAAGGCCGAGTCACCCCGGAATGTCGCAATTTTTCGGTGGAGCTGAAGAAATGCCTCCTGGGTCAGGTCCTCGGCTTCCGAAATATTGCCAACCATCCGCAAACATAATGAATAGATGCGTCTTTTGTGCAAAGAGTAAAGCTCTGCGAATGCCCGGTGATCGCCGGCCTGAGCCCGAGCCAGTACGCCGGCCTCAATTGGATTGGCGGAAAGCACAGGCGCAACATCCTGTGGCGCCTCAGGAGGCGGGATGGCGAGCTGCGCAGGCACACCCCCGCCGAGCGCTTCGGGGAGGGAATCGATCGGGCGTGCGGGGAACTTCGACTGGGGCATACGCTGCCTAACCTTGTTCGCAACAGTTTGGGGACTGCTGCGCGGGGGTTGTTTCCTAGTTAGTATAAGGGGAGCCGGTCGGTAGGGCGAATTTGCGAGAGAAGATATCCAAGGCCAGCCACTTGCAGGCTTTTGCAACTTGGTCGCACGGTCGTGCAAACGGGGTTTGGTTCGATTGATTTTGGGGAGATTGATGATTCTCGGAACGGGACCGTCGAGGTTTTGCGGCAGCTTGAGGGCTCTCCGGCAAGCCGGAGCCCCGGCGGCTTTCCTGATCATCGTTCTATCTGGTGGAATCCTTGGCTGGAGCCAAAATCCTGAATCCGTCCCCAACCTCACTGTCCTTGCTCCCGCCCCGAACCAGTCCGCATCCACTGCTGAGAAAACTGCCTCTGATCCTGCAAACGAGACCCTCGACAAATGGCGGGGAATACCCGTGCGGCACATCACCTTCGAAGGCATCGACGCTTCCCGGCTTGACCCGCTTCCCGGTCACCTGGCCCAAACCGAGGGTGCACCTCTCAATCCCGAGGACGTGAGGAAATGCCTCCGTCAGCTCTTTTCAACGGGCCTCTTTGAAACGATTGAGGTAGAAGGCGTTCCGCAGCAAGACGGGGTTTCACTGGTCTTTCATGGGACACCGCGCACTTTCATCGGCACCGTGAGCGTGGATGGAGCAAAGGGCGCGACCATCAATACGCAGTTGGACCGCGCCACCCAGCTCGCTGCTGGACATCGATTTACAACCGCCAAACTCACGCAGGCGCTTGAAGAAATGCGTCGCGCGCTGGCCGACAACGGCTTCCACGAACCGCAGATTAGCCAGAACCTGACACCCCATCCTCAAGACCAGCTTGTCGATATCGCTTTTCACGTTGCCAGTGGTCCGCAGGCACGCATCGGCACCGTCGAGGTGACAGGCGACCCAGGAATGAGTGCGGAGGAATTCCGCCGCTACGCCCATTTGAGGACCGGCGCCCATGTTGATCACGACACCGCCAATCGCGCCCTGACTGGGGTGCTGAAGCATTACCGAAGCCAGGAAAGATTGGAAGCTGAAATCAAGCTCGAGTCGGCTGAATATGACACCGCCTCCAAGCGCACCAACTTCCGCTTCGTCGCCGCACAGGGGCCAAAAGTGAAGGTGATGGTCCAAGGCGTCAGCATGAGCCAGGAGCACGTCCGGCACGTCATCCCGATATACGAAGAAGGCACAGTGGATGAGGATTTACTTCTCGAGGGCAACCGCCGCGTGCGCGACTACTACCAGCGCCTGGGATATTTCGATGTCAAGGTCGATCACCGGCAGCAAAACAGCAGCGTCGGCTCCAACACCGGCACGGCCTCCAGCACAGGATTAGTTGAGATCGTATACAGCGTGCTCCTCGGGCCGCGCCGACGCGTAGAGCAGGTTGCCGTAGTAGGAAACAAATACTTCGACTCCGCGACCTTGAAGGAGCTGCTCAGTGTTCACGCTGCCGGCAACCTCGACCACCACGGAGCGTACAGCCAGGCCCTGGTCTCCGCCGACATAGGCGCCCTCGAAGCCGTCTATCGGAACAACGGCTTTTCCAAAGTCAAAATCACGCCTGAAACCAGCACGCCTGAAACTGTTCTGGCAGACAACAACGCAGCTCAAACGCCCGCTCCTGTGCCTGCGCGATCCTCATTTTCAGGACAGAAGACTGCTCCGCTGGTCGTCACCTACCGCATTGAAGAAGGCCTGCAGCAAAAGGTGGGCTCGGTCAAAATTGAAGGAACCGAACACGTCGATACGGGTCAGCTGACACCGTTGCTGAACACCACCGCCGGTCAGTTACTTTCGCCCCGCAGCCTGGCAGGTGATCGCGACGCGCTGGTCACAAATTATTTAAGTCGGGGCTTCGAGAGTCCGCATGTGGATGTAACGCAGGTCGCAGATTCCGCCGATCCCCACAAAGTGGACATCGTCTTTCACATCACGGAGGGCCAGCAGGTCTTCGTCCGCAAAGTGCTCCTCACCGGGCTCCAGCACACGCGCCCGGATACTGTGGCGCGTGCCATCACCATTCACGCCGGCGATCCACTCGATCAGACGGCCCTGATGGATACGCAGCGCAACCTGTACGAATTCGCGCTCTTCAACGAGGTTGACACCGCGGTCCAGAATCCGAACGGAGGCGACGCCAAAAAGACAGTGTTGATCCACGCTGTCGAGGCTCGCCGCTGGGCTCTGACCTATGGCTTTGGCTTCGAAGCACAGACCGGAACCCCACAGTACAACTGCGGCGGCATCATCGCCGCCGGCGAAAAGTGTAACCCCGAAGGCAAGACCGGCGTTAGTCCCCGCGTGCTTGCCGACATCACCCGGAACAACCTGTTCGGCCGCGAGCGGTCAGCCTCACTGCAATTGACTTACGGCCTGCTCGAGCAGAAGGTTGACCTGCTGTTTCAGGTCCCGCATCTTCAGGTAAACCGCGACTTCGGCCTCAACTTATCCGGCAGCTACGCCAACAGTCTGGATGTGACCACCTACGTAGCATCGCGTTTGCAAGCCGGTATGCGGATTACCGAGCATTTCAATGCGCCGCCGAGCTTTCTTTCCAAGGCCAACACGTTCATCTATGAATTCAATTTCCGCCGCGTCAAGGTGCAGGCGAACAGCCTGCAGGTTGCACCCGACGAGATAGCTCTGCTCTCTACGGCCGTGCGCGTTGGCGGACCCGCAATCACGTGGATTCGTGATACGCGCGATTCGCCCCTTGATGCTCATCGCGGCACTTATACCAGCTTTCAAGAGTTCTTTTCCGACAAGATCTTCGGTGCGCAAGCTGTATTCAACCGTCTCGACGTTTCGAATTCAAGCTATTGGAGCTTCGATAAAGGTCGCTTCGTTCTCGCGCGCAACACCCGCTACGGCCAGGAGCGCGCTTTCGGCCGCGGTGACAGTGAATTAATCCCGCTGCCTGAACGGCTCTATGCGGGCGGAACAACCTCGTTGCGCGGTTTCAGCCAGAATGCCGCCGGTCCGCGCGATCCAGAGACGGGCTACCCTGTCGGTGGTGCAGGCGCCCTCATCAACAGCACGGAATTGCGCCTGCCACCGCCCGTTCTCCCCTTCTTCGGCGACTCTCTCAGCTTTGTCCTCTTTCATGACATGGGCAATGTCTTCGCCAACGCATCAGACGCATGGGCCAGCGCGCTGCGGGTTCGCCAACCTGACCGTGCCGCCTGCGAGGCTCCTCCGACTATCCTTCCCTCAACCACACCAAGCAATTCGACCGGTCTGATCGGCCCTTGCAGCTTCAACTACTTTTCTCATGCGCTCGGAATCGGTTTGCGGTACCATACCCCGGCGGGTCCCCTGCGCCTGGATTTCAGCTATAACCTGAATACGCCAGTCTATCCGGTGTACTACGATTACTCGCTGACACACCCGGATTCCAATCCCCACACCGGCGAAGCCGGCCACTTCAACTTCTTCTTCAGCCTGGGACAAACCTTCTGATGGCCAACCAGTTCCCCATCCCGCTCACCGGCATCATCGCGGCAGCACTGCCAGCGCCCGCGACAAGAGTCGGGTGCCCCATCCTTGCGCGTGCTTTCTGTCGCAAGAGTGGAAGAATACCAATCCAATCGAACCGGGCATTCATCAGCGGCGATCAAATGAGGAACTATCATCCCGAGCGTGATAAAAAAACGGTCATCCTGAACATCATGACTTGCGTCGCAAGTTACATCTGCAATGAGCGTCCTCCGCATTCGCCACAAATGCTCCGTGCCCCGTTCTTGCGATTTCTTTTTATCGCAAGGGCGGGAAACCTCAACTCTCAATCAATTCCGTTCATCAGGAGCGACCGGAGCACAGCGAAGGGAGTCGAAGGACCTGCATTTGATCTTCGGAAGCCATCCTCCAGCCTATTGGTCGCGCTTTTATGCGTCTGCGCTTTCACGCCCGCCCAAATCGCTGCGCAAGCCACCGAACCCACATCTCCCGTAGTCCTCGATCGAGTAGTCGCGGTAGTCAACAACCAGGCCATCCTCTCGAGCGATATCGACAATGAAATCCGCCTCTCCGTTCTCGACCCGGGCCGCGGCGGCCTCGGTGTTCTCACCCGCCCGCGCGCCCTCGACCAGTTGATCGGCCGCGCCCTGATCCAGCAGCAGATTCGCCAGGAAGATCTACAATCCGCCGACCCAACCCAAGCCGAGGTCGAAGCCCGTCTCACCGAGATTCGCACCGAAGTCCCTGCCTGCGTTCACCGTGACTGCGCCTCCCAGGCGGGCTGGAATGCATTCCTCTCCTCCCAGGGCCTGACCCAGGAACACGTAGAAACCTATCTCCGCTACAGGATTGAAATTCTGCGCTTTATTGAGCAGCGATTCCGCCAGGGCATCAGCATCGAACCAAAAGAGATTGAAACCTACTACCACGACACGCTTATCCCTCAGTACGCTAAGGGCGAAGCCATTCCACCCCTCGATCAGGTTTCGGCACGCATTCAGGAAATCCTGCTCCAGCAGCGCGTGAACGTGATGTTTGATGACTGGCTCAACAACCTGCGCAAACAGGGCGACATCGAAGTACTTGATCCAGCACTTGAATCTCCTTCACCTGAAGCGCCGGCAACCAGCAGCGGCCCCCAAGCCGCCCCTGCCACCAACAAAAAAGGGAGCCAATGAGCAAGCCTGCCTCCAAGCTTCCTGTTTCCCCACCGCCGCGCCGCCGCTTGCGCCGCTTTTTCCTCCTCGGCGCCTGCGTATTGTTCGTGCTCATTGCCACCCCGATAGCCATCTATCTTTGGGCAAGTTCCGCCGCAACACAGGAGCTTGTTCGCAGGCGCATGATCGCCACGCTGGAGGAAACCACCGGCGGCCGCGTCGAAATCGCCACCTTCCGCTGGAATCTGTTCGACCTTAATGCTGACGCGGGCGGCGTGGTCATTCACGGCCTTGAAGCTCCCAACGAAGCGCCCCTTGCTCAGATCGACCACCTCAGTGCGAGCATCACGGTTCTCGGAATATTCAGTCCGCACATCCTACTGCGCAACCTCGAAGTCCAGCATCCCGCATTCCACCTCCTCGTCTACCCCGATGGAACCACCAATGTGCCGACGCCGCGCAAACGAAAGACTCCGAGCACGCCCGTACTCGATACGATTTTCAATTTCCAGGCCGGTCGTGTCGCTCTCCAGCAAGGCGAGCTGAACTTCGAGAACCGCGCCACCGAGTTCGACTTCCAGAACCGCTTCACCCTGCTCGAATTCGATGCCCGCGACGTCGGAGTGCTCATGCGCTACATGCCGGCCGACGGCGGCAGCCCGGAAAGCTATCGTATCGAGGCAGGCGCCTCCGACCTGAACCTGTCGCGAGCCAAAGCCAAGCCTTCGCTCGGCTCCATGCAGACGACGCTCGACGTCTCGCGCACGGCCGCATATCTTCGCTTCCTGCGCATCACGTCCAAAGTCCCCGCCAGCAAGGGGCACCCGGAAGAACATCACACGGTGGAAGTCTCCGGAACGTTGCAGAACTTCGCCAATGCAACCTGGAATGGAAGGACCACCGGCGAACTCGACATGAGGCTTCTGGACCCCGTTTTCGGTTTTCCGTGGGCCCCTCAAGGCATCGCGCATCTAGACCTCGACAGCGCAGGAGCGGGCGGCGAATTCCGCACCGACGGCAGCATTCACATCGACGGCGGCGCCTACATTGGGACCGGCGTTGTCGCCACCGGCCTTCGCGTCGATGCTCATGTCCACGCCGATCCCCGGCAGTTGCTCCTCACCAAGGTTGTCGCCCGCCTTCGCCAGGGCGGACAACTAGAGGGCGAGATCGCCTTGACCCCCTGGCTGCCCACCAACAAATCGGCCACGGCCCTGCAGCGTTCAGGCATCAACAACGTGCACTCCGTCGGCCCGCTACCTCAGCCGAAACACGTGGTTCCCTCACCCGACGTCATCAACATCCCGGTAAACGGCAAGGTCAAGGCACAGTTCAAAGACGTCTCACTCGACGCTCTGATGGACATGGTCGGCCAGCCGCCATTTCTGCGCCTCGGCTTCGATACGCGTATCAGCGGCACCGCCAACGCCAATTGGTCCAAAGGCGATCAGCAAACCGTGGTCGTCGATTCGTTGCTCAGCCTTACGCCTCCCGCAGAAAGCATCGCGGGTGAAATCCCCGCTTCAGGAGCCATCGATGCCACCTACACGCAGGCCAACGGGGCTGTGGATGTACGTAAGCTTGAACTGCACACGCCGGCCAGTGAAATCGAGACGCACGGAAAACTCGGCGCATATCCACTCACCAGCCCCTCAGGGCTCGACGTGGATTTCCACTCGCATAATCTAGATGAGTTCGACGCCGTCCTCCGCGACCTTGGCCTCAACTTGAACGGCAAAAGCGGAGCAGCAGCCCTTCCTGGGAAACTATCCGGCCAAGGCGATTTCCAAGGCACGTGGACCAGTTCACTCGTCGATCCGCACATTGCTGGCACCGCAAAAGCCACACAACTGGCCATCGAAATTCCATCAGCGCCGCCTAAAAAGACCGCTCAGCCCACATCAAGCCAGATCACAAACACCCAGGTTGTGAAATTTGATTCCGTCGAAGCAACAGGCAGTTATGCAGCCGAACGTATTGCCATTTCACACAGCGATTTTCGACGTGGAAAGTCCGAAATCAGCATTGACGGCACTCTCGACGCAGCTCCCGCTAGATTGCCTGAATTCGACAACAACTCCACACTCCATGCGCACGTGCGCGCAGGCAAAGTAGACCTCAACGATTTGCTCCCACTCACAGGCCAGAGCCTGCCCATCACTGGCGCCCTCGATGCTCAGCTTCAGATCGATGGCCCCATCCATTCTCTTGGCGGCTCGGGGTGGACCGAACTCAATGGCGCCAGCGCGTACGGAGAGCCAATCACCCACTTGCGTGCGCAGGGGACGATGGCCAACGATCTCATCAAGTTGACCTCACTCACCGCAAACGCGCCCCCCGGCGGTCTCGCTGCATCGGGGAGCTATGACCTCAAGTCGCGTCACTTCCAGCTTGACGCCAAGGGGTCTGCGATCGACCTCGCAAAGATAGATACCCTCCATCGCCAGGATTCGGGAGCAAGCGGCAAGCTTGCCTTTACTGTCGCCGGATCGGGCACGCTCGAAGACCCGCTCCTCGAAGCCCACGCCACGCTCAGCGGCCTCACACTTGCCGGGGAGCCCCTTGGTGCCTTGGTCTTCATGGCGCACACCGCCAACCGATCCGCCACTTACACCGCAACCACTCGCCTTGAGGGCGCTGAAGTAGACCTCAGCGGCCAGACTGCCCTGAGCGGCGACTATCAAACCCAGGCCAAACTTGAATTCTCACACTTCGACATCGGTGGCATTCTCAAAACAGCCCACGTCCAGGGACTGACCGGTGAATCGGCGTTGGCGGGCACCGTCACTGTCGCCGGCCCACTGGCACGCCCATCGGAAGTTCGCGGCGAAGCTCGCCTGCAACAACTGGCGGCAACAATCGCCGGCGTCCATCTCGCCAGCCAGGGCGGAGTCCATGCCACCATGACCAGCGGCCTTATCAATCTTGACCCGTTGCATGTAACCGGCGAAGAAACTGATTTGCGTGCCCAGGGCAGCCTGAATCTCAAAGACAAACAGCAGCTTGACTTCGCTGCCAGCGGCTCCGTCAACCTCAAGCTGGCCGAAACGCTCGACCCCGATTTGACCGCCGGAGGAACCACCACCTTCCAGGTCGAAGCGCATGGCACCATGAAAGATCCCGGCCTGCGTGGCCGCATCGACTTCCAGAATGGTTCCCTGTCCCTCGAAGACGTGCCCAACGGCCTCAGCCAGTTGCACGGCACATTGGAGTTCAACCAGAATCGCCTTGAAGTCAAATCGCTTACCGCAATGAGCGGCGGCGGACTGCTCAGCGTAGGCGGCTATCTCGCTTACCAGCACGGCATCTATGCCGATTTATCCGTCACCGGCAAGGGTGTCCGCATTCGATATCCGCAGGGAATCAGTTCCCTGGCCGATACCACGCTCCATCTGCAAGGCTCGCAAAATAACCTGCTACTCTCAGGCGACGTGGTCATCACCCGCTTCACTGTAAGCCCCGACCTGGATATCGCAGCTCTTGCTGCACAAGCCAATGCGGTCCAGACCATCGCCCCGCCTGACGCCCCCTCCAATCACATCCGCCTGGACGTTCGCCTGGCGACGTCGCCGCAGTTGAACTTCCAGAATGCCTACGCCAAGCTGGCCGGCAATGCCGATTTGCGCCTTCGAGGAACGGTAGCATCGCCATCTCTGCTAGGCCGCGTCTCCATCACTGAAGGTAGTGCCATCATCGCCGGTACCCGGTATGACCTGCAGCGCGGAGAAATCACATTCACCAACCCGGTCCGCATCGAGCCCACCATCGACATCAACGCTACGGCGCGCGTCGAAGACTATGACATCACCCTCGGACTCCACGGCACACCTTCGAAACCCGCCGTCACCTGGCGCAGCGATCCTCCGCTTCCCGAAGCCGACGTCGTCGCCCTACTCGCTCTTGGCCGAACGGAGAGTCAGCAGCGGCTCTACACGCAGCAGCAAGAGCAATACGTCGCCAACCCCACCACCGACGCTTTGCTCGGCGGCGCACTCAATGCCACCGTCAGCAGCCGCGTTCAGAAACTATTCGGCGCCGGCTCAGTCAAAGTAGACCCCAACTATATCGGCGCGTTGGGCAACTCTACCTCACGCATCACCGTCGAAGAGCAGTTAGGCAGAAACATCACCCTGACCTATGCCACAAACGTAGATACAACCGGCCAGCAGTTGCTGCAGGCTGAAGTAGCCATCAACCGTCATGTCTCCGTCCTGGTGGCCCGCGACGAATCCGGTGTATTCTCCATGGTGATAAAAGCCACCCGCCGCTACCGCTGACGTCCGAATGACCGCCAGTTGTTGTATGGGGTATCCCGAATGTCAATCACTAAGAAACCAACAACCTATCTACCTTGCTGAGCACTAATACAACTTCGTAACCCGAGTTAGACGCAAATCCAATCGAAAATGTTTACTCAAGACATAAATTATCTGCAACCTATAACTTACATCACATAAGCGAAACAATTCCGGACATCAAGTGTCTATATGACCGGAGCAAAGGCTGATATGCAACCTTCGGCCATCTCCCGCATCTGTTTTGATGTACCGCACGTATAGCAACAAGGAGGAGTTTGAAAATGAAGTTGACCATGCGTAGAAACCGGGCAGCCGTGTTGACAGCCACGCTCGCCGCAGCCCTCCTGAGTCTTCCCCAGATCACAATGGCGGCAGTCTCGGGCATGGGCGCCAGAGCGTACGCAGCCGACGACAGCAGCGCTGCCAGCGATGTGCAGTCCAAGCTGAACAAATCTCAATTCAAGAACGTAAAGGTAGATGTGCAAGGTGGCGTTGCCACGCTAACAGGCACAGTCGATCTTTACGAGTACAAAATGGACGCGGACAAGCGCGTCCACAAAGTCAAAGGCGTTACAGCGGTCCGCAACGACATCGAAGTCGCCGGACCCAACGTCTCCGACCAGGAACTGCAAGCCAAGTTAGGCGAAAAACTCACCTATGATCGCGTCGGCTATGGCAACCTGTTCAACGCCATCACGTTGAATGTTCAGAATGGCGTTGTAACTCTAGGCGGCCATGCCCGCACCGACGTGGATAAGGACTCAGCCCTCGCTCTCGTCAGCACTTATCCTGGCGTGAAAGAAGTCGAGAACGAAATCCAGGTCGATCCCGTCTCCATCATGGACGATCAAACGCGCATGGCTGTAGCCCGCGCTGTCTACGGCTACCCATCGCTGAATAGGTATGCCATCGACCCCGCCAAGACCATTCGCATCTCCGTGCAGAACGGCCATGTTGAGCTCTATGGTGTAGTCGACACCCAGTCCGACAAGGAAACAGCGTTCATCCGCGCAAACGGAGTCCCCGGAGTTTTCAGCGTGAAGAACTACCTGCAAGTAGCCAACCAGCCCTCTGAAAATCCGAAGCAAGCAGCCATCCAATAACAAAAACTGTGGGCTCCCAGGTATCGCTTCTGAGACCTCGGAGTCCACAGTTCCCTTTCCATCGCGCACCCACTCGCGCCCCTCTCTGACAACGGAGCCTTGCAGTGCTCAGCCAGCTTACACAGCGCGCGGTTATACTGGGCATCTCAGGGAGTGTGCTTTGCGCCTTCGTCTTTTTTTTCTGTTTTCGCCTCTTTTTATCTGTCTTCCAGCTCTTCCTTTAGCTGCCCAAAGTCCCCCTTCAGCGCCCTCCAGTCAAACTCCGCTGATTCAGACCAACGCCCAGGCCGTAGCCGTCGACGTGGTTGTCACCAAGGGCAGCGGCGAGCCGGTTCTTGGCCTCGCAAAGCATGACTTTCAGATTCTGGAAGACGGCAAACCCCAGGCCATCGATCTTTTTGAAGAACACACCGCGCCGATCAACGCGCCCTTTCTTATCCCCAATCAGTTGCCGCCACATGTCTTCACCAACCTGCCCGCCGCACCACAGAGTGACGCAGTCAATGTGCTCCTGCTCGATAGCCTGAATACGCCCGAAGCAGATCAGGCCTTCGTCCACAAGCAAATCGCCGACTTTCTGCGCAACATGCAGTCCGGTACACGCATCGCCATCTTTGCGCTCAACACAAAGCTCCGCCTGCTGCAGGGATTCACTGCCGATCAGAGCCTGCTTCAGGTCGCGCTCAACAGCAAGGCAGCCCAACCCGGCACAACCCCGGCGTCGCGTACGCGCGATGACGATCTGCGCGACAAGGAAGAGCTCTCCATCATCGGAGAAATGGTGGGCAATTCTGAGGGCTCAAACCAGGAAGCTGTAAAGTCCGATGCCCGCTCCATGGACCTGCACGTCGCGACCCAGGCCGGACAGCGCAGCTCCCTCACATTGGCTGCGCTGCAACAACTGGCCCGCGCCATGGCCGCCATTCCGGGCCGCAAAAATCTCATCTGGTTCGCCGGCTCGTTCCCCGTCTCCATTTTTCCCAACGGTGCCAGTCGTCAGACGCTGGCCAACGGTAAGGAAATCGGCGACGCCGTTCGCCAGACCGCCAATTTGCTGACGCAAGCCAAGGTCGCGCTCTACCCCGTATCCGCGCAGGGCATCATCGTCGATCACACCACCAACGCTGACTCCGCCGGCCAGCCCAATGGCGATAACTTCGAAACGAATCCCAATCAGGAATTACCCGCTCACTCAGCCAACACAGGCGCCATGGAGCAGCTTGCCCGCGACACCGGCGGCAAGGCCTTCTACACTTCCAACAATCTCAGCCAGTCCATCGCCGGCGCGATTCAGAACGGGTCGCATTACTACACACTTGTCTACACCCCGCCCGACGCGCAGATGGACGGCAAGTTCCACCGCCTCGAAATCAAGCTCACTGAGAGCAAAGCAAATCTTTCTTACCGTCGCGGCTATTATGCCGATCAGGCCAACGCCGCAACTGCGCAGGCAAAGGCTATCCCGGCTTCAGACCCGCTGCCTCCGCTGCTCGCCCACGGCTTGCCCGCATCTACGCAGATCCTCTACCAGGCTCGTGTCGCGCCTCTCACGCCGCAGCCAGCAGCGGACGCAGCACACATCGGCGGCAACACCAACCTCGCCGGAACCCTGATTCGCTATAAGGTGGACCTGGTAATTCTTCCCGCCACGGTTTCACTTGCCCTGGCCCCCGACTTAACCCACAACGGCAAGATCGAAGTAGCCCTGGTAGCCTACGACGCGGCTGGCAAGCCCATAAACTGGACCGGCCAGACCTTTGGCATGGTACTCAATCCGGATTCCTACGCACAGATCAAGCGCGCAGGAATCCCCGTTCATCTTCAGCTTGATTTACCGCAAGCAGACCTGACGCTCGCGACCGGCATCTACGACTTGAATGCTCACCGAGCCGGCACGCTTGAGATCCCCGTCAGCGCGCAGCAGTGACCTCACCGACAATGTGTCATCGCTGAAAATGCACCGTGCCCCGTTCTTGCGCATTTCTTCTGGCGCAAGGGCGGGTGACCTCAACTCTCCATGGGACATTTCCAATTGCTCTGAGTCTCACGAATTAGAAAGCAGTGCACACACTAACTTACTCCTCGATATCGTCATCATCCGGATCAGCCTGCTTTCCTCCCGCAGCAGGTTTAGCCACTGGCGCAGCCGAAGCCTCGGTCGTGCTCTTGGCCGCGGAAGCAGGTTCCGTAGGCAGCGCCGGATGATCGAACTCATATAACTCATTGAACAAATATTTGTAAGTCGCATGCGACTGTCCGCGGAATTGCGGCTTGAATCCAAACAGCACAATTCTTCCCCGCCCATAAGCAAGCTCAACGGCCGCAGCCTTTCCTTCGATAGCCTCGGGATGCAGCAGCAGGCCGCTCTCCAGCGGATTAGTTTGCTTGGGATAACGCGCCAGAACAGCCCCGTGGAATCCCGGCAGCGTCTGGAAAGCCGGGCCAGCCTGGAACATCACCACCGGCGACTCCGAAACTCCAAAATTCACCGGCTGTTCCGCATGTTCCGTCTCTACGCGCAGCAGCGCACCCGAACAGAAAAACTTGTCGCTCTTCGCGCCATCAAGCACATTCTGCACCGGCAATGACATCAACGGAATCAAGCTCGATGCCGTTCTGTTGAACGCAACCAGCGTTCCCCCTTCGCGCACAAACTCGCGGAGATGATCGATGCCGTCCTCGCCAACGCCGCCCACATATTGCCCCGGCACAATGCCGATTGTGTATCCCGCCATCATCTGTCGCGTGGACATATCCGGCAACACAATAACGTCGTACCGGCTTCTCAAATTCGCTGAGCGAATGTCCGCGTTGTAAAGGCTCTTGGGCTCGAATCCATAATTCTCCAAAATCCAGCGCGTCCAGCCTTCATCAATGGATGGCGCCCACGGCCTGTACAAGCCAACGCGCGCTTTCTTGATAGGCAGCGTATGCGCCGGCGCAGTTACCGACAGCGCCGAGACTGCATACTTTTTCACCAGCCCATCAAGCGCCGCATGTCCAAGTCCGCCAATCAGAAACGCGCCATTCTCCGTTCCCTGCGCCGTCTTCACCGGGTCCTGCGCAAGAGAAACAGTGCCGCCCTGTTGCAGCGCCGCATTCACAAGTTCAAACGAGGCGTTGGCCTTGTGACTCACCGCGAACACCGTTCCTGCACCATCCACAGTCGGTTCAGGCAGCTGCACCGCATCGATCTTCGTCAGCATAGCGCGCTGTTCCGCTTCCAGCGGATCGGTCACAGCATCCACGTCGACGCCCATCTGCAGCGGCAACGTCCAGCCTGTTACGTCGTAGGGTAAGTCGATAGCTTTCGAAGTACCATTCTCCAGCGCATCCGGATAGCGTTGCCGCTCGAAAAGCTCCTTAGCCATCGCGGAATAAGGTTGATCCATCGGGATAACCCACGACCCCGCCGGATAACTCACTCCGTTCGCCTTGAAACCGTTCTTACTCGTATAAACATCCAGCCCGTTGTCGATCATCTTCTGCGCCAGCAAGCCTGCTTCAGGAGTATCTGCCTGCTTGTCGCTGATCACGTAAGCAAACGGCGGCTCTTTGCGGAAATGCTGAATATTATCGCGCCCTGCCTGATAGCGGTTATAAAGCAGCGTCTCATGGTTCTTCGCGGCCAGGTCAAGCACCGACATCGACCCGGCCTCCATGTAATCGACCGCGTCCTTCAGATGCCACCAGCCGCCTTCCCATGGAGTGGTGTACATCGTAAGTGCGCGCAGGTCCTGATCGTTCCTTGGAAACTCGTCGGCCGTGTAGAAGCGCGGCGTCGCATAGCGATAGAGCGCCGTCTCGGTAAAGAAGGAAATCTCGTTGCGGAACACACCCGCCCAATCCGTAAATCCCGCATACCAGTTATCGAAGCGAGATTCGGAAATAGCTCCCGGCATGTTATGCGCATCCAGATACGCGGACATGTTAGTGCCCACCACATTCAGCCAGCTTCTGACATAGGGGCTGATGTTAGTCGAAATAGGATCGGAAAAAGGTGGAATCCAGATGCGCGCCGGGAACGGAGCCGTCTGATGCTGGCAATAAAAAATCACCGGGCTATATTCGATCTCGGTCTTAGTCACCACCTGCTCTTCCTTCATGTTCATCATGAAGCCGTCGCGGTTGTTATCATGCCCCACATACTCCTGATAGAGCCACGGCAGCGGACTAACCTCATATTTGCTGCCCAGGTTCTGCCTGTACCAGTGCACCACGATGTCCTGCCCATCGGGATTCAGCGTCGGCCAAAGAACCAGAATCACCTGGTCAAGAATCGCATCGACCTCCGGATCGCCCTTCGAGCTCAGCAGCTTGTATGCCAGGTTCATGGTGTGCTGCGTGCCGGCCACCTCATCCGAGTGCAGACCGCCGTCGATGTGGACAATCACCTTGGTGCTTCGCGCCAGTTCCCTTGCCTGGTCATCGCTCAGGTCTGTAGCGCGAGCCAGCCGCCCCGCATTCTTCTTGTATTCGTCAAGCTTGGCCAAATTTTGCGGTGACGAAATCACAGCCACTTCAATATCCTGGCCGCGCGTGCTCTTGCCCACGGTAAACATCTTGATGCGGTCGGAAGCGGCGGCTAGGGCGTGAAAATAGCGAATGGTGTCACTATAGTCAGCTAGATAAAAATCATCGCCCGGCGTGTGTCCAAGGACAGATGCCGGCGTTGGCACCTGACCCGAGGCCATTGAGGAGGCAACTGAAAGGCAACAGAAAAGACTGAACCACCGCATCGATTTTGAGAAAAGCATCGACTCTCCTAGTTGTTTTGAAAGGACCGTTGGGAAAAAGATCGAAAGAGGGAAAGCGTTGTTCTAAAGAGTAGCGCGCCGGCCAGCCGCTGCAAAGCGCTAATCCAACCCTAATCCGCCACCCCTCTCACAATTCCACTAAAACGGTCCTGTTTGGCAACCGAAGCCATGGCAATTTTGTACCGAGAATCCTCAGCCCGATTGCGTGTTAATGTGAATGCGCGGGGGGCTGGAATCAATGCATGTTCCAAATCAATTTACATTTATCGCGATAGCCTGCTGCCTGGTCCCTTTGTCTGTCCCTTTGCCTGTCCCGTTAGCTGCGCAGAACGCGCCTGAGTTCACTCCGGAGATTGCCCAGCACATTCAGCGCGTCGAGAACGGCCTGATCGGCCCCATCGTCATCAAAGGCGATGCCTATGCAGTCCACACTCTCCCCAGCCGCATGAAGGAGCTCAACGTTCCCGGCGTAAGCATTGCCGTCATTCACCAGGGAAAAATCGAATGGGCGCGCGGCTATGGCGTCACCCGCATCGGCGGCCCGCCCGTCACTCCTGACACGATGTTTCAGGCCGGCTCCATCAGCAAGCCTCTTGCTGCCATGGCTGCGTTGCACCTGGTCGAGCAGCGCAAGCTTTCACTCGACACCGACATCAACGCTCAGCTCAAAAGCTGGAAGCTACCTACCGATCCGATCCAGGCAGGTAAGCCTGTAACCTTGCGTGAACTCCTCACTCATACCGGCGGCACCACCGTTCACGGATTTCCCGGTTACGCGGCGGGTGCGCCCGTTCCCACGCTGGTGCAGGTTCTCAACGGAGCGAAGCCCGCCAACACGCCCGCCATCCGCAGCGAGGCCGCACCCGGAGCACGGTGGAACTACTCCGGCGGCGGCTACACCATCATGCAGCAAGCCATGATCGACGCAAGTGGCGAGCCGTTTCCCAAGCTGCTCCACGACACAGTTTTGGCCCCCATCGGCATGACTCACAGCACCTACGGTCAGCCGTTGCCCAAGGAGTTTCAGGAATTCGCCGCAACCCCCTACCATGGCGACGGCAGGCCAGTTGCGGGTGGAGCGCACACTTATCCCGAGCTAGCCGCCGCCGGCCTTTGGACCACGCCAACCGACATCGCCCGCTATGCAATCGAAGTTGCGAACTCCTTGGGCGGCAAAGCCAACCACGTCCTCTCAGCCCAAATGACCAGCCAGATGCTCACCGCCGGCATGGGCTTCTGGGGCCTGGGCCTCGAAATAGGTGGCGCCACTGCTAACCCCTATTTCTCCCATGGCGGCGTCAATGAGGGATTCGTAAGCATCTTTGTAGCCTACGAAAAAAGCGGCGAGGGCGCGGTGGTAATGACGAACTCCGATACCGGAGGCACGCTGGGCGACGAGATCATGCACTCCATCGCCACCGAATACGCGTGGCCCGATTACCATCCCATCTATCGCACCGTAGTTGCAGTCGATCCCAAAATCCTGACTCAATACGCCGGGACCTACACGCTCGGCCCCAACTTCGACCTGGTCATCACGGACGAGAAAGACCAACTCATGGCCCAGGCAACCGGCCAGGACAAAGCGCCCATCTATCCTGAGTCGGAGACCATGTTCTTTCCTGTCGTCGTCGATGCAAAGATCGAGTTCGTCAAGGACGCCCAAGGCAAGGTAACCAGCCTCATCCTGCATCAAGGCGGGCGGGATATGAAGGCGCCGAGGAAGTAGCCGCGCGTTCCTAAAGTAAACTATTTCCTGAGTCCTATGCCCGGCATCTGGTTCAAGACGCGCACCACCCTGGAGATGATCAAGTGGGAGCACTCCATCTTCGCGCTCCCCTTCGCGCTTACGGCCGTCATCCTCGCCTCGCACGGCCTGCCCGCTGCGCGCATCGTCCTTTGGATTCTAATCGCCATGGTTGCTGCCCGCTCCTGCGCCATGGCTTTCAACCGCTGGGCTGACGCGGAGATAGACGCGGCCAATCCCCGCACCAGTTCCCGCGCCATTCCCGCCGGCCTTCTGTCCCGCCAGTTTGTCTTCGGATTCACCTGCGTTGCCGCGCTCATCTTTGTGCTGGCTGCAAACGAGCTCAATCCGCTCACCCTTTATTTGTCTCCCATAGTGCTCGTTGTACTGCTGGGCTACAGCTATCTCAAGCGCTTCACCCGCTGGTCGCATCTGGGCCTGGGCATCGCTCTCGGCCTCGCTCCTTCCGCAGCCTGGATCGCCGTCCGCGGCTCTCTGGATCCGCGCATTCTGGTCCTCACTGCGGCGGTAACCCTCTGGGCTGGCGGCTTTGACGTTCTCTACTCCTGCCAGGACTACGACCACGACCGCGCCGCCGGACTTCACAGCCTGCCCCAGTCCGTCGGAATCCCTAAGGCCTTTTTCGCAGCCCGTATCATGCATCTCGCTATGCTCGGCCTGCTTGTCTGGTTCGGCCTCTTGTTCAAATTCGGGATCATCGGCTGGCTCGGCATCGCCGCCGTTGGACTGCTGCTTGCCTACGAGCATTCCCTGGTCTCTCCGCGCGATCTCCGCCGTCTCAACGCCGCCTTCTTCACCATGAACGGCGTCATCGCCACCGTCTTTCTCGCCTTCGTCGCTGCCGATCTTTGGCTACGGTTTTGACTTTTATGTCCTCCGACCCTGCTTCCGAAAGATTCCCTGACAGAATTCCAATCGAGTTGTGGTATGGTGCCAGAAAGCACTCCAGTCAAGTCACTTCCAGGGCAACGCCGCCCAACCAAACAACAGGAGCTCATGGTACCGGCATGAAGATTGCCATTCAGGGAGAACCCGGCTCATTCAGCCACGAAGCCGCGATGAGCCTTGTCGCCGATCCTGTGATCGTCCCTTTTTCCCTTTCCGCCGACGCCTTTGCCGCGGTAGCCAATGGTTCCGTCGCCGCCGCCGCCATTCCCATCGAGAACTCGCTCGCCGGCTCCGTCTCGGAGCACTTCGACCTGCTGCTCACCCACGATGTTCTGGTGGAGCGGGAGACGCTGCTGCGCATCCGTCATAACCTGATTGCCATCTCCGGAACTTCAGTCGGCGAGATCGACCGCGTCTTCTCGCATCCCGTGGCCCTCGCACAATGCCGCCGCTACCTCGCCGAACATCCAAGAATGGAGTCCTACGCCTTCTATGACACCGCGGGTAGCGTGAAGCAGCTTGTGGAGTTGCGTGACCGCCACGCCGCCGCCATTGCCAGCGAGGCCGCGGCGCACTACTACGGCGCGCAGATCCTTGCTGCCGACATCGAAGACAATCCTGAGAACTTCACCCGCTTCTTCCTCGTCCGCCGCACCAGTGACGCAGTCACTGACCCCGAGGCAAATAAGATCAGCATCGCTTTTTCCGTCGAAAACCGCCCCGGAACGTTGGTTTCCGCCCTATTAGAGCTATCAACACTCGGCACCAACCTGACCAAGATCGAGTCGCGTCCCGTCCACGGAAAGCCGTGGGAATACATTTTCTATGTAGATTGCCAGATTCACACCCCTGAGGAAGGCACGCGCGCGATCAATGCGCTCCAGCCCCACTGCTCCATGGTCAAGGAGCTGGGCCGCTACCGCGAAGCCTTGAAACCACAGCAAAGCGCGCCATAGAGGTTGTCACATTTCGACCAGGCAGCAAAAAGGGATGAGCCCGGGGCCCATCCCTTTTTGCTGCTTTCAAATCCCGGAAAGACTCACTTTAGAAGTGGTAGGCAACCCCGACAGTCGGGTTGAAGACGTTAAACCACTTGTTGGTTTGAAAAGTAGTATCGCCAAAGTCCGGCACCTTGGTCACAAACCCCCGGTATTCTGCGCGAATGTCGAAGCTGGGACTGATTTCATAGGCAACGCCCGCCCCGTATAGGGCGCCAATGTCGGTCTGCTGCTTCACGTCAAGAGACGTTGTCCCGGTATTGCGGATCGGCAGAAAGATCATCGCCCCTGGGCCCGCTTCCACAAAGGGGTTGAACTTTTTGTAGTTGAACGAACGCACATAGGCAGCCGAAGCCTCCTGAGTGCGGGTCAATACCTTGACCCCGTTGGGAAACTGGGGCAGCACGAACTTGAAGCTGTTCTGGTAGGTGATGCCGTAGTTTGCTTCCAGCGCGCTTGACGGCGTAAGCATGAAACGATAGCTCACCAGTGCGCCAAACGCTGTGTTTGAGTGAACTTGTACATCGGTTTGTGAGGCAATGAACGGTTCAAATAGTGCCGTTCCGCTAATGCTGATATCCTGGCGGCTTTCCTGGGCGCGGCCTGCTACCGCGCTTACGGCCAACAGGAATGCAATGATGGCGATCTTCTTCATTCGGTCCTGAACCTCACAACTGTACTCGCCGGCCGGCTGGCAACGAGCTTGTCGAATCCGGCGCGCCGGTTGATCCGGGCCCCGCTCTTTGCATTGTAACTGGCCGGGGCGGTCCATGGTGGAAGATCGATCCCAAGCCAGTGCTTCGAATTGTTCTTAGCCTATAGACGCGAGCAACGCGAAAGGGGTGCCTTACCCACAACAAACAAATTGAGTCAGGCTCAATAATTGCTGGCTTGGACAGGCCTGCGCATTCACCTTCCACGCATCCGTCCAGGCATTTGAAGAATAACAGTGTACGATGCAAGTAAGTCCTGCGCTCTTGAGAGACTTCAGCAGCGCTGGAAAACATCCCGCCTG
>Ga0302320_10005160_pt1 | contig 29377 bp, 29 predicted proteins | sample Bog_T0_3_FD_202130 | JGI IMG/M metagenome (GOLD analysis project Ga0302320, IMG submission 202130) | Peat permafrost microbial communities from Stordalen Mire near Abisko, Sweden - Bog_T0_3 | ecosystem: Environmental > Terrestrial > Soil > Wetlands > Peat | place: Sweden: Abisko, Stordalen Mire...
CAGCGCCATGTCAAAAGGCTCGAACTCGATCCCCGCAGTGACTTTCTTCCCGCACTGGTAATAAATCTTCGCCAGGATTTCCGCGGGGTCGAATCCCTCGCGAATGTCGACACGTGCATCCAGTGCATAATCGACGGTGTCTAACGTTTCGATGTCATCCAGATCCTCGCAGAGGTTTCGCCACCCCGAAAATATCTCCTGGCTCCTTTCGCCGGATACGCGTATGTCTTCGTGGAATGGCACAAGGACGATCCTGTAAAGGCCGTCCCGCCGGTGGCCAGGCTTGGGTTCAAGCCGCACGTTCAGGATTCCAGGGACGAGTTCATCGCGGAGTGCGGCATTGTAATCGGGTATGGTCGTCGGCCTACACGGAAAGGCAGTTTCCGGTGGCAGCAGACTTTGCTTCTTCCAGTCAATTCGGCCATTTTCTCCAACCAGAAAATCCTCGACCGGAAAATCCGCGCGGTACATGACATCGGTCAGAGCGTAACAAACCTGCTCCAGGATTGTTACGCCTGGATCATGTTCGTTGTAGTCCGTCCAGATGCTTCCGGAGAGTTGCTGTGTCAGATCGATCCCGTGGTCGAGGAGGCCTTCGAAGCTGGCCTCGCCGGGATCGGCCTGGATTCGCGGGATGTACGGTTGTTTCAGGAGACTGCCTTTGCGCACGTGGTTTCCCTAAGCCCCCGATTTCGGTGTCGATGGAGTCGAATTGGACATCTGTTGGTCAAACCAGAGCTGAGTGAGCGAGAATTGAATCCCGATATTGGTCTTGCCTCCATCGGTATAATCCGAGCTGGATTTTATTGCCAATTTGTAGTGATGACTCTCCGTACACTCCGCGTCCCTATACCAGCAGAGCTTCAACCTGTCCGCTTTGGAGAGATACCAGGCATGGTCGCAGCGGATGCGATTTTTCAGATTCAGAAAATTGAAGAAGAACCCCGTCGGGTTATACGTATTCATGGCATAGGCATGCAGTAGCGCATATCGGCCCTTTCTTTGACCCATGAGCCCGACGCCAGCCATGACCTCAAAAGCCTGACACCCGGTCAGTACCGGCGTAATGGGCTGCCATTGACCATTAGCCTTCACGAGGCCGCCGCCAACGGCGCCCACGCCCATGCGACCGGCCGATCGGATTGTGCCTGCCACATCCATGAGGAGACCGGCGGGATCCGGAACGCTTGCGATTGCACTTGCGTTCGCGCCGGCAGGTGGTACGTTCTGAGCCTGGCCGACCTTTACGCAGCCCCCCGAAGTCATCGTCAAAATGTCCTGATCGAGGCCACCGGACTCAGCAGCGCGCGCAAAATGAAGGGTATTCTTGTCCGGGTCGCACCCAATCCACCAATCGGGGCTATCGTGCGGTTTGCTAAAAAAGCTGAGCAGGCGCTGCTTTTCCCCGAGCAAAGTGATCTCCACGCCATTATCTGCGGATTGGGAGAAACCGTCATCGGCGATGTTCAGGGTCGAATCGATCAGATCCGCGAAGTGCTCTTCGGTAGGCAACGACCCCTGCCTGAAGAGTTTCTTCAGGGTCGATCTCTTGCTTCGGTTATTGCGCGTCGGCGTCATTTGATCGTTATAAAGGTATTGCCAATTCTCATCTGGCCGATTCCCGTGGCCACCGGCACATCAACGGTGGTCTTATCCGTCAGGTCAATGTCATGTATCGGAGACGATATCGCCAGACTCCACGGATAACGGGGAGAAATTTTATCCGTGACGGGCGTCCGGGCGGTATCCCGCAGCTCATACGATCCATCCAGTTCGTCCTGCGTGATGTGGAGCATGGAAAATTTCGTAATGTCGTCGACGTAGGGCAGGTCCCGGATGTGAGCCTCCACTTCGTTTTCCGTGAAACTCCAGCCAAAGCCGTTCTTCCAGGGCGAGAGGTAGTCGACAATAGACTGGTTGAGGAGGTTCAGATATCTCCCTCGCTGACCTCTGGCAACGTTCGTCAGTGTGACGCTGCAAACGACTTGAATACGGTCATACGCGGGATTTCTCACCTCGATCCGGGCGAAAGGCGACGTCTTATCGCGAAGGAACTCCTGGATACGCATTAAACGGATCGCATCCATCAGGGGAGCGAACATGTCGTAGCCTTCCTGCTGCGGCACCACCACCACCAACACCGAACCCGGCACCGGCCTGACCTGATCCCCCACCGAAGACGACAGCGCGGGGAAACACTTGACTTTGAACACCTCCGGAAACTGCGCCAGAATCAGCCGCTCGTAATCCCAGGGCGTACTGGCGCGATATTTGTGGCGCAGGCGCTCGGAAGTTCGCTCGATCATTTGCCGCCCGGTTTCCACCGCTTGCCCTTCGGTGGATGGAATCGGCTGAGAAACCGAGCGCAAGCCGGGGATTGACGTCACGGGGCCGCGAATGGTGCCGGCGGGAAGTGGTTTTGCCAATACCGGCGGAGTCTTCTCCGCCAGGTATCGAGTGACCTTGACGGCCTGCGCACTGACCCCGTACACGCTGCAGAACGATTGCAGGCTTCGCTGAGCTGAAACCCGAAGCCAGTAAACGTTGCCTGGCATGACGGTGTTACCGGTGGTGATATCGTCCGGCAGATCCAGCGTTACAATTCCGGAACAGAGAAAGCCCTCCGTTGTATCCGACACGACGTGGTTTCTTTCGAGCGGCAGCCATTGATCCGACGCCAGGTAGTGCCAGAAAACGGGCTCGGCGTGGGGCGAAATGCTGGTAGCCGAATCCTCGAAAAGATGGAACAGCAGAGTAAGAATGCCGCCCGCTTCGGTGGCATCCACGCCAATGAATAAACTTCCATCGAATTCGATATCCGGCAGCATCGGCCACTCTTTATTCGTATTGACCGGTTTGATCCCGAAAGGGTGGATGGCGTAGACCTGCTCCGCGTGAGCGTCCGGAGTGTTGAAGGCCCTGCTGCCGCCCCCGATCACCGATTGCGCTCTATACGCCAGCGTCATTTTGTTGATGACTGGTGTGTAGGGCGGGTTAGGGAGCCGCTGTGGATCGCGGCGACCCCATATCGAAGGCAATGCGTTTTCAGTAAGAACTTTGGTGAGGAGTCCGGGATACTCCGCATGGCCGAAGGCCGCCGCGGGACCTGCGAGCGACAGGCGAAAGAAACCATCCCGGGCATCGCGATCATACTGGAATTGCTGTTCCCCGATACCGGAGTCGAGCGGCTTGAGGTAGCGGACGGTTTTGATATCGATGGCGTTTTCGGAGGCGACCAGGGCGCCATCCGTCCGGAAAAGCAACGCAGGGGCGCCCTCGGGTCGCGCCGGCACCCATCGGCCATCGCGCAGCGCCGCCAGGGTAACAACAAACTTGTCGTTCGCGAACGGAGTCTCATAACCCGCGTAGTAATCCGCAAAATCCATGTTCGGCAGCTCGCCCCACTCAATGTTGAGTGTCAGGCTTGTGAGATTCATTCTGGCGCTGTCATAGTTACCGAGCACGAGATATGAATTCGTATTGGGCAGCGGACCAAACGGGTCGAACGGTTTACTGGGATCGAGTTGGCCCTGCTGGTTCCACGCAAGGATTTTTGTCGCGTCCGCCACTTTCGACCGCACTTCGACCTTCTCAACGGCGAGATCCCGCAGGAGCGAGTACGGGCAGACCATAGCGCCGGAATTCAGACAGAATCGCAACACCGGAAGCGCTGTCCCGAACCCCGGACCGTGGATTTTGGGGTCGCAGCCTGCAATCGGCGGCTCCGGCCGGCCGAACTGGATAGTGAAGTCGATCTGGAAGGTCTGTCCCGGATTGTCGCCGGCGTGCGAAGGCATCGACACTTCGTAAGTTTGCGCCGCATACCATCCGGATACCGATGTTATATCGATGGTGAAAGCAGTCCCGAAGACACGGTGGAACATATACAAGGAATCCTGGCGCAGCAGGTCATTGCTGTTCTCGCTGGGAAAGGCCAGGTCGACCCGTTGCCTGAACGCTTTCAGTTCGGCGGCGGTCAGGGAAGCGTGGTTGAGAATCACATGCCGGAATTGCCGCCCTAAATCGACGCGGTTTGCCTCAGCCGGAGTTACGGGTGTCGGCGCGACCCTGGGACTATCCGACATGGGACTATCCGATACGAGTTCGCGAGGGGAAGCGTCGGGATTCTGTATCAGGGGGCTTCCGTCACCGATCCGGATCAGGCATGCGCTTGCCTCCGCGGGCACCGCCGGGCTTGCGGCAATCAGGCCCTGGATCTGCGCCAGAATCCAGGCCGCCGCCGCCTTCGCGTTCATATCCGCGCACCGCAGCACCCGATTCACACTGAGCGATAAAGGATCGACCTTATCCCACGTCAGGTCCTGCTCTCCTGGAACCCGAAACACAACGGACATCGTGATTTCCCTGTCGCCCTCACGGAGCAGGAGGGCGGAGCTCGCGATGGCGAAGCCGACGGTGGCGTCCTCGGCGGCGTTCAGATCCACACCCGGTTTATCGGCGCCGAACAGCGGCCAGGAAAATCCCTGGCCGGAAACCGGCGCTGCAACATCGGTGGGAGCAGCGATCCCGAGAACTCGCACGGCATTCACGTATTGAAGCTCGTATTCCGGCGACACCAGCGGATCGCGTGAGCAATAAAGGGTTCGGAGATCCACCACCCGCGCATCGGTGACGTTGAGTTCCTGATCGGACTTATAGATCAGTTCGACCTCACCGCCCACCTTACCAGCGGTGAACGCCGTGCCTTCGGGCACGTTCAGCGATGTTGTGCCGGCCTCCGGAACCAGGACAAGGTAAGTGGAGTCCGGAGCCTGTGCCCTGGGAGTCATCCCCAGCACATTCCGGTAGTAGAAATCTCTGTGGCGCGCGGTGAACAGATTCAGCTTATCCCGCGCTTTGTCGAATAGCTTTCCGAAAGCCATGAAAAGCGCCATCGAAGGATCGTGCTTCCCGCTCTCCATGCTGCGCGCCAGGCTTCTGATCGCGATGGGCTTCAGCGAGTCGACGGAATGAACGAAGGTATAGAAAGCCGAGTTTAGTATTGATTCCACGTCCGGGTCGTCGCTTTCCGAATCGTCGGGTTTCGGATAGACGGATTGCGCCGATGTGTCGCGGACGTGCCTGCGTTGCGCATGGCCTCTGGATCCAGGCCGGCCTCTCCAATGCTCATGGAACCCAGCCATACGCCTGAGGCCCTCTCGCGAAGCGGCAGGACTCTGGGTTTCCAGTCGGGTCAAAATTTCGCGCACATCGCTCACAGCCGCGATCAGCTTACGGTCTGTGATAGCCCGGCCCAGAACCTGGCTCAGTTCATCTTTGGAATGGAGCAGGCGTCTGTACCAGGAGTCGAACCGGCTGGCGAATCGCACTACATACTCCGCAGCCTCAAGCGTCGAATTGCGGCCGTGTCCGATAAACTCCGATTCCATCAGGGCGTAATCGGTGGCTACGATCTCCGCCATTACAACGGCTTCGTCGGCGTGAAACAGCTTCGCCCAGGTTCCGTCAATTTGATTGCGCAGGTTGTAAAACCGGACTACTTTGGCGAAATCGGAGGTCCGCGAAACCATGTCTTCGAACGTGCGCTCGTCCACGTGGAAGTAATCGTTCTCCAGCGCCGGAGGATAGCGGTCGTCCTGCGCGGCGCCGTCCGTGACGATCCAGTCGCGATTCATTCGCGTGTCCTGCCGCCTGGTGACCCGGCATTCGCCAACTCATCAGCTTGCCAGGGCATACCCCTCGTACTCCGCAACGTTGGTCGCTTCGAAAATATAGAACGGATAAACCATATTGCTTCTGGTATTTGTGGTCCGTATCGTGTAAGAGACGCTGATGAGGACCAGTCCTCCGAGTACATCCTCCGCCTTCACTTCGATGTCGTCCACTGTAATGCGCGGCTCGAAAAAGAGGATCGCCCGCGACACCAGGTCCCGGATTTCCGTTATGGCGCTCACCGTGATCGATTCAAACACCCTGGCCTTCAGCCCGCATCCGAATGTTGGCCGCATCACCCGCTCGCCTGGATTGGTCGAGAGCAGTATCCGCAGGCTCTCCCGTATGTCGTCATCCTCGGAGACCATCGCGATTTTTCCGTTCTGCAGGTCGAAACGGGGCGGGAAGCCCCATCCGGTGCCGAGAAACGATCTGTCTTTATCCGTATCCATTAGTTCTCCCTGTTCGATCACGCTTCGCTAACCGCCGACAATCACCGTAAAACAACCCAGTACGATGTTTCCGCCATGCGCGGTAGTGTCGCCAATCCTCGCAGCCGGCTTTCCGCCGATCAGAACGGTTGCCGAGCCCTTCACAATCGAATCCGGAGGCCCGACACAAACGCAGTTATCCGTCACAACCGACGCCACAAGCTTCCCGATAAGAACAGTGGGAACGCCCGGTCCGACAATCGGTCCGCCGACATGAGGCACGGGCGGAACCCCGGGAGTCACCATTGGGCAGGCGTGCATGTCGGTCAGTCTGGCTGCGGGAGGCATAGTTTATCAATTGATCATGACGAGCGCGCCCTTAACGGTCGTCTGGCCCGAGGCCGACAGTTCGGCTGTCGCGCTGCCCTTTGCGGTAAATCCCACCTGGGCCGTGTTCGAAACATTAAGTCCCGCCACCTTGACATCGGCCTGCGCGGTAATCGAAATTTCTCCAACGGCCGAGACCGCGATTTTCCCTTTCGCGTTCACGGTAATATCTTTCGGGCTGTCGAGAAGAATGCCATCCGGGCTCAGCTGGACCTTGTTGCCAGTCTCGTCCTGGAGCAGGATTGTTTTGGTATCGTCGTTCACCACGATCTTGTTGCTGGCTGGCGTAATAATCGTGACAATCTTCTTCTCATCGTCGAAAATCACCCTCAGCTTGCTGCGAGTGACAATCGCTTTGGTGTAATTCTCGGCAGTGAGCTCGTACGGCGGCTTTCTCTTGCTGCTGTACAGGCTGCCCAGAATCACGGGATGCGAAGGATCTTGATTCAGATAGCCAAGCACCACTTCATCGCCAATCTCCGGGATGAAGAACTCCCCGAACCCATCGGAAGCATAATAGTTCGCCAGCCGTGCCCACACGCCGTCCTTCTCAGCCTGAAGCAGCGGAATGGATACCTGGATTTTATTTTCCGCCTCCGGATCCTCGTTCAGCTTCTTCACCACGCCGATGTGCAGTCCTTCGATGCCGGGCAGCAGGCCGGACGCCGGCGGAGTCACCAAATCGCGCTGGTCCGCAAACCAGTCGGGCGACATGCCGAATTCCACTTCAGTCGTCCAGTCCCCCTCGGCGATCTCGTGATTCACGCCGCTCACGAAAACCGTACCGTTGAAGCGTTCGCCCACACCTGCGACTTCAATCAGCCCGCCGGCCTTGGCCGTGGCATTGCCCGGGAATTTCATACGTCCGCGGATGCGCGCCAGACCCGCCTTGATCTGCCGGCTCTCCGCCCATTGCGCCAGCTCCGTCTGCTCCATGGGCGCCGGCGTCTGCAAACGGAAGGAAGCGGGGCCGGCTACTTTCGCGAGCGTCGCCGAATCCAGATTGCCCTGCTGGTTCAGCGATTGTGGTTTCGCTTCCTTCTCGACGATGGCCTGATTCTTCGGATCCCACGTGACGCTTTTGACCGAGCCCAGCTGCGTTCGGCTGTCGATATCGGCATGAAACTCCATGAGATCCGTGCCATAGATTACCTTCAGCTGAGCGGAGCCGCTGGTCTGCGGCGCTTTCACGGTGACTTTGTTCTGGTCGGCGATCACCAGCAGTCCGTTCACTTCGGCGCGGGAAAGCAGAAAATCCCAGTCGGTACAGAAATGCTGCACCAGCTCTTTATGTTGCGTATTCGTGGAACCTACATCGGACGAGAGCCCGCTATAATTTCCGATCAGAGTCTGGATAACGGAACTGTCCGTCGAATCGATGTAATTGGCGTTTTTCCGGCCAATCGTCATGGCGACGGCTTTATCGCGGGACTCGACTGTCAGCTGCGCGAAATTCCCGGCGCCGATATCCACCCCATGACGGACTACGATGCCTTTAAAGATCGTTGTCGCCTGCCCGGCGTAACCCGCGCTGACTGCTATCTCGCTGCCAGGTTTGAACGTGTTGCCATCGCTGACCGAAAAGGTCTGTTTTGGCATGTTGCCGTCCACGATGGCGATTTCCGCGAAGGGTATTTTGTTGATACCGGAACGGACTCTGACCGAAAGCACCTGAATCGTATCCGCGATTTCCGCACCGTCGCTGGTAATCTTCAGCGTGACCGGATCGCCGGACTTAATATTTGGCGAATCGGGCATGGTTAAACCAGCGGCGGAAATACCAGCCTGGCCCCCGGTATCAGTTCACGAAAATTGTTCAGCTTGTTAATGCTGGCCACTTCTCGATAGTAAGAACTATCGCCGTAGACCCGATAGCAGAGCAGCGGCAGCGTGTCGCCAGCCATGACTTCGACGCGATGACTGAGGTCCGGCGAGCTTCTCCTGGCTACCTGCGCTTCTTCCTGCGGGCTCATCGCGCGCGTGAAGCTCAGATCCACCTTGGCCCGAAGAGGCTCACCGGTTCCCTTAAACAGGGTATAGTTGACAGACATTGCGTCGAGACAGCCGTTAAAAATGAGATTGCCCCACAGCAGCTTGACCCATGGTGGTTCGTGTTTCTCGCCGGAATAGTCGTACACAACGGCGCGAAGCTCGTCTATGCTGGATTTCACGTCTTTTGTTGTCAATACGCCCGTGCCGTCAATGACGATTTCCCTGAAAGAAATCGTTTCATTCATCCCATTGAACTTCGGAAGATAGCCCGCCTTGCCCGGGGCACGCTCTTTCGCGCGCGTGACGGACTGCTTATGCTCATACGCCGCCGGGTTGATCATCACTTCGAAGCTTTTCCCGGTTGGCGTGAAATCGCCGCCGTCGAGGAAGCAGGACTTTATCGTGAGCTTCTGCATACCAAGGCAGCCTATCGCTCCCGCTCGGCGCGCAGCAGATCGAGAAACATCCGCCGGCATTCGGAAAGAACCTCATCCTTCAGCGCCTGCGCCTGTTCCGTCGAATCGAACACGCGTTCTTCCGCGGCCTTCTCACCCACGCCGCATTTCACGTTTAGCTGCCGGACCTCTATCGCCATATTGATCTCAGATCCTCTTCGCAGGCACGGGCCCCAGTGGCTACGGATACACCTGGGCGATATCCTGGTAACTGAGCGTCACCGTCTCGATCGCAATCTCATTCTGCATCGAATTGAAGTTACTCATCTCCCACTTCAGCGGATAGGCATTCGAAAACGACCACGCCCGGACCGGAGTGCCTTCCTCATTCAGAAGACTGACCTGTACCAGCTTCGGTTTGATCAACGACTGAAACTGGGAGTCGAGCGGCTGAATGCACCAGTCCACAAACGGCGAGGACTTCAGCATGACGCCCCGTTTCAGCACCAACGGAGGATGTGTCGCCGTCTTCGGCAACCGCAGCCCGGATTCCCCGCCCTCCGGGATCTCTTCGTATTGAAACTCGGCGGAGATTCCGGAAACTTCCTGGAACGACTCTTTGTAGTTGTCGAACTTCACCTCAAAGTAGAACGACGGTAGCGGGTACATCGAATCTGGAGACATAGGCAATGGTCGGGAAACGGGACCTGAATCACGAATTGGCGATCGTCAGACCTTCGTGCGCGATCTCGATCGATTCCACGGCCACTTCGTTGCCGTCCGATTTCATGTCCGTACCCGTGATCTTCGCCGGCCAGGCGTTCGCCAGAGTCCAGACCATGGTGGGCTTTCCCGCCTCGTCGAGCAGGCTGATCGTGACAGGTACCCGTTTGATGGTATTCATCTTGATCTGGTTGAACCAGTCCCAGAACTTGTTGTCGGACTTGAAGACGCCCTTCTTCATGGTGACGTTTCCGGTCTTCTTGATGCCGGGCATCTTGATCTCGGAGAACTCCGGGCTGTCGCCGTGCCGGTACGGTATCTGCTGAGCTTCGATGTCCAGGCCCGATACCTCCGAAAACGACATCACGTTTGAATCCCATTTCACCTGGAAATAGAACTTCGGTAGCGGCCAAATAGTTGTAGATTGAGCGGACCCATCGTCTGCCATAGCTGTTCTCCTTCGCGATTCGGTTTTCTAAAAACGGCGGCCCGGCGCTAACGGCGAAGTTCCTCGACGAAACTCCGCGCCGGCCCTTCCTGACTTACGATTTCTGCATCTGCTGCTGGAACGTGATCTCGATGAATTCGGCCGGGCGAACCAGGGCCACCAGCACCGTTACCCTGAGAATGCCGTCGAGTATATCCTGCGCGGTCATGGTCTCCCCGAGCCCGCAGAGCACCTGGAAGGCGTCGTCCGGACTCGCGCCGGCCAGCCCGCCGCGCTTCCAGACGCTGGTCAGAAAATTCCGGATCATGCTCTTAATCGTGACCCACGTATTGGCGACGTTATTTTCAAACACGTAGGCTTTCGTTGCAGACTTGACGGATTGCTCAAGAAAAATCATGGTGCGCCGCACGTTCACGTACCGCCAGTCGAGACTGTTGCCGTCGAGCGTCCTTGCGCCCCAGACCAGAGTTCCTTCGCCCACGAAGGAACGGATCGCGTTGATCGACTTGCCTGCAATCGTGACGTTCAGATCCTCCTGGATCGCGTCCGAGATATTGACCGCCGGCGAAACCACCCCGTTCAGACTGACGTTGGCCGGCGCCCTCCAGACCCCCAGCGTGTTATCCACGCGCGTGTACACGCCTGCTATCGCACCCGAGGGAGGAAGCAGGTTAAGCTGGCGCTTCATCTCGGCCCTGACCTTGACGAAGAAGTCGCTCGTTGCAGCCAGCGTGTTGTTCAGCATGATCGTCTTGGCGTCTCCGGCCGCACCGGCGTCAGCCGCGGAAGGCGGGACGCCCAGCACACCAATCACGAGTTGCGCAGCTGCCTTTTGGTCGGCAGTCAAACCGGCTTTGGGTTTGAATGCGTTCGCAGCAGCCGCTTCTGCCGTTGCTGCGTCTTTCACAGTAGCGCTGGCGGCATCGATAGCGGCTTTCACGTCCGCGAAAGTTGGAGCGCTCGCCGCGCCTGAATTGAGAAGCGCCAGCACTGCCGTCTGGGCGCCACTCACAACAGCCGGGGTAAATGCCGCGGCCGGATCGGTCGCGCCCGCGAACACTGCCGCGAAAGGCGTCAGCGCGGCAGGGGCTGTGACCCCGGTCAGAGCTCCCTTCAGTTTGAACAGCAGCCCGACTGGAAGATTTGCAGGGTCATACCCCGGCGTCTGAAGGGGCTTCAGAAGCGCCGTCGTGCCCGGAATATCCGCTACACCGGCGAGAGTTGTCAGGTCCGCGGACGCCACGCCCGACATAATCGTCGAGGTAAAAGCGGTCGGCGCCGGCGCAGCCACTGTGGTGATGGCACCGGTAAAACCGTCCATTCCGGTAAGTCCCGTCAGCGGGGTTTTCACCTTGTCCAGAAATCCGATCGTAAATGACCCCGGGTCGACCGGCCCGAGCATGCCTGCAACTTCCGGCGGCACCAGCGGCCCCTGGAGCAGGGCCAGGCTGGAGAGGTTCTGGTAGCCGATATCGGTATCCGATACGACGCTCGAATTCAACCAGGGGTAGTACGCCGCGGAGTAATTCAGGTTATCGGTTCCAAGTGCGTTCCGAAACTGCGTGATGCAGTTGTCGTTCGCGTTTGTCTGATCCTGATCTCCGTTGTAAATATCGAGGATTGCCACGCGGCTCCTCACGTCCGGCCGGCCGCAATGCGACAAGGCCGCTTGCTGTACCGTGATGCAATCGGGCTGCGCCAGCCGCAATGCATCCGGAATGACCACCATCGTCGGCTCCATCTCCTTGAGGAGCATGTCGATGCCCTTCGTCAGATCGGCCGGAGCGGGAGTGCTGGTGTAGTCCCCCACCGAGACGATCCAGCACGGCCCTCCTCCGTTCATAAAAAACAGCATCATGTTGTAATACAGCAGAAATCCAACACTCGCCGTGTCGCGGGTTACGGAATAACTCGTGCGGTTACCGCTGTTGTCGGTGATCGAAAACGCGCCGGTCTTACCCTGTGCGGCAACGGCAACGCCGAACTTGGCCGGAGGCGGACCGCCGAAGAACGTCGTAAACTCGGACATCGAACTGAGACGCCAAGGCCCGGTAATCGGCGTACCCTGGTTATCGGCTTTTTGGGTATACCCGATGAAGGCCGGCACTGCCGTCGCTACCTCCACCACCGAATTGGGAAAGGCGTTCTTCTCCACGATATAAACGCCGGGGGTCTTCATCGCTGTGGCCATAATCTCTGGTGCTCCTGAGTCGCTGACGTTGCACTGCGCAGAGCGGATCTGCCCTGTGTTGGATCAGACGAATCGGGAACGTGCGCTGTGAAATTAAATTTTGCGGCCGGCGAGTTCAGGCCAGCAACTACGCGCACGGAAGGCGCATTCATCGGGCATTCTGCGCGAAACAATTTATTTTCCGGAATTGTGGCGATAACGTACAGATGCGGGATCGAAATTGCGCTACCATAATCGAAATGTCAGGCGCTCCACACGACACCGCGCCGCCTGCGGTCCCCGCTGGTTTCGACGACGGCGCTGAGGGATCGTCTGTGCCGACGAGCACCCCCGCATCCGATTCCGGCAAATCCGGCTTCGCGCAGCCGCAAAGCTCCGCTGAACGGGAACTATTGCGCCGCGTGGCAGTTGGAGATCCTCAGGCATTCTGGGAATTGTGGACGGAACACCGCAACTGGCTGTTTGAGATCTGTTATACCTACATGGGATGCCGGCGCGAAGATGCCGAGGATGCATTAGGCGACGTCATGGAGAGAGCGCGAGAGACGCTCCCGCGCGAGGCGCTGCGAATCAGGAACCTTGCGCCATGGCTCCGGCGCGTGGCCGTGCATGTCTGCATCGATCGGTATCGGCGCGACAAGTCGCATCATCAGATCCTGTGTGCAGCCAGAGCCATAGCGCCGTTGCAACTATCGGAAGTCCAGTCCATTGAGTGCGACAATCCGGCCTCGGAGCTTATGGCTTACGAGACCCGGGATATCGTCACCAGGGCCGTTGAGGGGTTGCCCGGCCGTCTGCGCACGGCCGCCAGTCTTTTTTTTCTGGAGGAGGCGCCTTACCCTGTGATTGCCGCTGTCCTGGGAATCTCGGAGCAGAATTCCCGGAAGCGAATCCAGGAGGCGCGCAGCATTCTGAAGAAACTGCTGGATGCAGAGTTTCCCGAGCGCCGCCAGTCAGGTTCCGTTGGAACCGCGGAGAGTCGTCCGCGCGCGACGGCCCGACGCAGACTGGCGGAGGCCGTCAATCGGGGTCCGCGGGTAAGCGCTCAGCACGCCCTGGCTACGCAGATAAACGAGAGCCCCGGCGTGATTGCCGGGCGAAAGCGACTCGATGCGATGTTCGGTGGGGCGGGCAAAACAGCAGATGGCGGAGAAAGACCTGACTGAATGCGTGTTGTTGCGGTTTTGGCGTCAAGAGCCGCGACGTGAGGAAGTGGTTTAGAATCAAAAGAGCAGTAATTGTCGGGGCGTAGCGCAGCCTGGTAGCGTAACCTGCCTTGGGCGCATTACGGCCCGCTCCAAGGCACCTTTGGAATTCCATCCATTTTCATTATTTTCAATAACCTGGGAATCTGCTTTTCGCTCAAAGGCAACTCAAGCTGGCTCAATGGGAAGGGTTTTGCCACGGTGCGCCAGTGGCGAGGCCGAACCAGAGACGCCAGCTATCAGAAGCCCCCGCCAATTGAGGGGTGTGTAGAGTCGAGGAAGAGCGCGGTGCGGGGCCTACTGGCAGCCGCCCTTTTCCCTTCCCCGCTCATCAAACCGGACGTGCCCGTTTCGGGCATCCGGCTTTCCGACAGACTTTACCATCAGCTCACAGAAGGCTTCGCACATGTCATGAGACGACGGACACCCAGCTTCCCGAACACAACTGTCGAGTCCTGGGTAACGATGTTGTCCTCGCGATTAGGCGGCGAACCCATTGCGGTGGCGGTGGAACAATCGCCTGGAGCTCGGGTGTTTATGCTGAGCAAGTATGAACACCTGCACCTGTACCCGATTCATCCGTGCGCGGCGGCCCAGTTTCGCGCGGCGCTGTACCCCTCCGGCGCCAAAGACGATCCGGTGGACGCGGATCTGCTGCCGGATCTGCTGGTGCATCATCGTCCACACCTTCGCCGTCTGAATCCGAACACCGAACAGACCCGCCTGATACGGCATCTGGTCGAGGCGCGCCGCAAGTTGGTGAACGAAAAAACGCGGCAAACGAATCGCCTCACGGCGCAGCTGAAGCTCTATTTTCCGCAGATACTGGACTGGCTCGACAGTGTCGATTCCCGAATCGTGGGGGACTGGTTAAGGCGATGGCCTACGCTGGAGACATTAACAAAAGGCCCGCGCGCAGACAGTACGTTCATTTCTGATTGCGCACCACTGCCGGAGTCAGGAGCGGATTGAGCAGCGGCTGGAAGAGATCGGCAAGGCCGTCCCGGCGGTCCGCGATGTGGCCGTAATTCAGTCCTCGGTAGTGGTGACCGGAATACTGGTGGAAGTGATAGCCGCTCTCCGCGAGGGCATCGCCGCACCGGACGGGCAGATTGAACAGGCGGCGGCAGCGCATCCTGATTTTGCCCTCTTCCAGTCGTTCCCCGGAGCCGGTCCGGTGCTCGCGCCACGCTTGCTGGCCGCATTCGGATCGCAGCGTGACCGCTATGGCACGGCCGCAGAGGTGCAGCAGTTCAGCGGAATCGCTCCCGTCCTGGAACGTAGTGGCAAAAGCGAATGGTTCACTTCCGCTGGGCCTGTCCAAAGTTTCTCCGGCAAACGTTTCATGAATGGGCAGGGCATTCCATTGGCTACTGCGACTGGGCTCAGGCCTACTATGAACAGCAGCGCAAAGCCGGCCACGGCCATCATGCCGCGGTCCGCGCGCTTGCCTTCAAGTGGATTCGTATCGCGTTCCGTTGCCGGAAAGACGGTGTCCCCTACGACGATTCGCGCTATGTCGAGAGTCTTCGCCGGCGCGGATCGCCGCTGGCGCAGACCCTCGCGCGGCTGTGAACCCAACAGGCAAAGGGGCGAAAGACTACTTGGCTGGAACTACTCAGATGACTCTGTCCGGTCATGTGACTGTACCTCAGAGGGCGTCTAACTGCGAGTCTCCGTGGGGGGCCGCCCTCGTTGCGCCAAAGTTGAGTGTCTGAACCCTTCGGAATGGACTTGACTGTCGCGAGGCGTCTGATCAACCCATGTGGTGTGCCCGGCTGGACCGGGACAAAAAAGAGGCACCACCATGAACGCTTATGCGATCCACTCAGACAGAAACGACACCGCTGACGTCATCACAATTTCCGTCCGCGCGTCCGGCGCAGGCGCTTTCGACGCCGCTGAAGATCCTGCCAGTGGAGCCGGCGACCAGCGGTTGACCGGAATTTGGAACGGCCCGACTTCAATCAGGCACATATACCCGTACACTTTGTTCAACAAATCTCCCTTGCAACTTCGCCGCATCGGAGCGTTGGGAGGCAAAGCCTACGCGCGCAACCAGCGAGCCCGCCGTGCCCTGATGCCAACTCCAGCGGCGTCGGCGTCGGTGCCGCTGCGAGCCGCGCCCGCGCAAACCACTGCCGAAGCAGTAGCCCTGTTGGACGCTCAGTTCCCCTGGCTATCCGGTGCGGAAAAACGTCGCTCCCGGAGACTGCCGCCAACCCGGTTCAAGTGCGCGATGTGCCGGATCGCCAGATAAGGTAGACCGGCCATCGCGACTGTCCCAGGGACGGCCCGGGTCCCGGCGAAAAGGGGATGCGGGCTTTCATTCGTTGTGAACGCGGGTTGTGGTTGCACACTGGAGTGGGACGCTCATTCAGGTTTGCGGTCAATAGGCGCTCGTGGGGCGACGAACACCCGCGGGATTCGCAGCGATGTAGTTGGTAGGGTCGGGGAAGCGAACGTTAGGCTCCGGTTCGTGGTCGACCATCAGTTCCGTCAGTGCCCAGATGGCCGCGTCGGCGTGATCGGGCGACCGGGCGCCCATGTATCCGGCAGTCGAGAAGTGGCAGTACTGCCGCTCCAGCTCGGGGAAGTGCCCGACGTGATGGACCTTGCCCTGGGCATAGATCGCGGCTACCGGCTCGGCCCGCTGGACATTGCCGCGCGAGGCGCTGACCAGCTTGATCGGCGCATGTTTGCGTGCCGTCCGGATAGTCGACTCGACCATCGCTCCTCCGAATTTCTTCGCGTCCACGATCTTGTCGCCTTTCCACCGGTCGAACAACGCGAGCGCCTTGTTCGTCCATTCGTCCGGCGAATACCGTCCGGTGGCGTCCTCAAGAATGCGCGCGAGGCCGTCGTTCCCCTTACCCACGACGACGATGCCGACTTCGTCAGAGCGGCTGTCGCTTTCTCCCGCGCACCCGGATGGATCTATGGAGATCACCACGCGCTGGAGCGTATCCCGCAAAGCTTCCCGCTGTGATTCGGTATCAGGCGCCCGCTCGCGGTTCGCCCCGAATATCTCCATTTTCCAAAGCGCGTTTGTACCTGCGATCGGCAGCGGCCTCCCCACATATTCTCGTAAGCATCGAGATCGCGGGCTTTGAGATGATCTTTCTCCGCGCGAAGCTCGTCGGTCAGCCAGGCATTGTCCATCCAGTTCACCTCTCGGACAATCGAATTCGCCTGGGGCGACCCCTCGATGAAGCGCCGCCACACGTCATTCTCCGCAAGGTCCGGGTTGAAGGTGATCCAGATTTCCGATCCCGCCCTGCGTATGGCGGGGATCAGAACATCGAAGGAATTCTTTGATACCGTCTGCCCTTCCTCGATCCAGACAATATCGAAACCTTCGAAACTCTTGATCTTCGAGATATTGTGCCGAATGTCAGCAAACCGGAACTCGGTGCCGTTGGCTCCGATGATCGAAGATTTCCCGACGCGGTAGAAACCCGAGATCTGTAACAGTTCGATCTGGTCGGCGAGCAGCCGGTGGACGCTGTCGGCAAGCGAATTCTGAAACTCGCGACCGCAAAGAATTCGCAGAGGCCTTTGCGTGCCGCGTATCAACAGTGCACGGGCAACGCTCCAGGATTTCCCGGATCCCCGTCCGCCGTAAATGATCTTGTACCGCGAGACGTCGAAAACACTCCAGCTTCGCCGGGAAGCCAGGCTTCGCTTTCAGGCGGACACCCGAGGCTGGAAAATGAGCCCGATTCATTCGGTCACCTCACCCGCAGCGAGTTCGCCCGGGAAATTCGACCAGACGGACCCGATTACAGATGAAACCGTCGGTCTGCCGTCCTGCGCGGGAACGAATTCGAATCCGCTCTCAAACCAGTTAGTCGGCAACAAGCGGACTGTGAGTCGTTCCAGTCTCTGCAGGAGATTGGCTCCGATTATCGTGGCTGCCTGTCCGGTTTCAACGTTTACCGCGGTTTCGACGGCGGACTCTGCCGCCGCTACCCGTGCTTCCAAGTCTGCCATCTCGGTTGCCTTCACTCGCTGGTAACAATATATGGCGGTATGCAGGCGCGTCGCTGCCGGTATGGAGCGGTCGGCGGCGAGATTCCCGATAACCGTTACTGCGTCGCTCACTCCCTGCTGCATCAGTCTCGATGCAGGCCGAAGACAGCGCATTCCGCAGCCCGGAACTCGGTCACAAATATCGGATCTCTTAGCCATTGATAGAGCGTCTGAACTCCGATGCCGCAGCCCGCGGCGGACTTCGCGACACTCGGTGTCTCCAGAAGATGCACGATTGCCTCTTCCTTTTTGCGGGGGAATTCTGCACCGTGGCCGCTACTCCGCGACGACCTTCCCGCCTCATCCGCCGGTAATTTCGGCGCCTCCGACCGAGACGCTTTCGCGGCGCGCTCCACCTTAGTTGCTTACGCGAAAAGATGAAAAATAAATTGTCGATGATGTTCAGGCGGCAATGCCAAGGTCGGTGAAGAGATCACGCATCCCTGCGCGGAGATTTTCATAGTGATAATCGAGGGGCAGAGGGTTGGCAGGTTTGGCTGGAGGTTCTGGCTTGCCGCTGGCAGCGAGTAGTGGCCGGATGATCTTCTCGCGCAGAACCAGCAGAGCGGTGAGTGATCGCAGACCTTCGGGAACCGGCTCATACCGGCGTGACTTTCCGATCTTGCGGACCATGTCCTTGGCCCGGAGTTTCTTAATGTCATAGGCGGCGCGCCGCGGTCCGTATGCGGATTCCGGCTGACCGCTCATCGAGTGGACCTGCAGGGCCAGGTCGGACGCGGTGAAGCCGGCAGGCGCCACTGACAGTGCCAGCACAGCCTCGGTCACCCGGCGCATTCTCGGCTTGTTGAGGTCGATACCGCCCACTTTGGTCTGACCGATCTGGGCAGGCTGAGGCAGTTTCTCCAGTGCTTCATCGCTGACGAAGCAGGCGTTGATGCAGCCCAGGGCGTCGAGGAATCTTTCCAGAATGCCCTTCAGCCTGGCGACTATTTCGGGAAAGGCTGGCAGCGACCGTCCCCAGCGGTAGGCCTTGGTGTTATGCACGATGACCTCGATGCGGAGCACGTGTTCGCCTTTGCTATAGATCTTCAACGTCATCTTTCCATAGTGGACTTTGAAGATGGTGACGTCATAGGCAGGCTTCTCGACCACGACTCCCCATCGTGTGGGATTTTTCTTCCGCGTGTCACAGTGCGGGCGCTTCTTGTCGCCGAAGATCGTTTTCACGCGGTCCAGATCCAGTGCTGCCCGCGAGCGGTCAATCAGCGCCTGGAATACCTGGTCCATCTGCCGGCCGGACCGGAACAGCAGGTTACGGCTGTACTCCATCTGGAAAACCGAATAACAGCAATGAAAGGCGCTCTTTTCCTGCTCCTCCAGATCCAGAGCAAAGCAGAGACAGGTGGTATAAATCCAACGCTCGCAGAGCTGGCGCAGACGCCCTGCAGTCTCCTGTTGAGACAAGGTATCTGCGACCTGCGTCAGTTCCGCGGCGTTGGCGGCAGTAGTAAAGTAGTTGTCCTGTTTGGTGAAGCCGACGCCGGCTTTTTGTGCCTGACAAGCCACGTACTCGTGACCATTCAGCATCACCTGCGCCCCGAACGGCGGGTGCCCGCTCATCTTGATGGTCAGATGGCCCCAGTCGGGATCGAGGATATGAAACGAATAATGATTAACGTAAGGCCCAGGATCTTTGGGCTTGAGTTGCCCGAGTTTACCGGTGCCGGTCATCTGTGCTTCCCACACCAGGGCAGGCGCTTTCGACACCAGGACCATAAATAATCCTGGTTTTACCTCATGCGTGGCCAGATGCTCCGCCGCGATGTCGTGCTTGCGCTCCCCCGGGGAGCTGTACACGACCGGAACACGATTCGCCCTGGCCCAGGCCCGCAGGCGACGGCTGAAACGCCCCGCCATGCGCATCAGATGGTTGTCGTCGAGATTGGTATCGGAACCGTGCAGTTCGCGCCACCACACGCGCAAACCGCCGCCGGTCTGTCCCATCCCGAAGTATGCGTTCAGAACCACGCGGTCGACGCAGTCGTAGCTGCCTTCAAGAAGATCGCCGTAAAGGGTGCTCAGTTGGTCCGGCATGATATTCGCAGCTTAACCGCAACCTCCCTGACACCGCAACAGTCCATTGCAAGCTGCCCCGCAGGGGCCTCTTTTTCGCGGCGCAGTCCGCGAAAAAGCGTAGATACTTCTGCGGCGAAATCCTCCATCTCCCTGGCATGGCTGGCCTCTTTGATCAGGAATTGGGCGGCCTCAAGCCGGGTAGCCCGCCTGACTTTGGGGTCGGCCACGATATTGCGGATCGACCCCACGTAGCTAAGCGCTCTCCGTGACAAACGCGCCAGTGCTTGCCGGTGGTTGGCCTGCCGGGCGGCACGACAAGCCGCATCGAACTCCGGGTTCTTCATCAATCGGCCCAGTGTCTGATCGCTTATGCCGACACTGCGGGCGGCGGCAGCAACGGTCGCCTGCTCAAGCAGCGCGGCAATCGCCTCGTCCTTCTGGCGGCCGAGGTCTAAGCCGTGGCCTTTCATATCTCCGTCGATACTGCAGCTGGCACCACAGTGCCGGACCATGTCACCTGCATGGCAGGTAACCCGACTTCACTCATTTCGTTTGCTTGTGCCATTTCGGCGATCCTTTAAGTTGGGCTTATTAGCCTCGACTTATAAGACGAATCGCCTTGTCGAAGGGCGGTGGTGCAGCGGTGTCACGGCGGTGGTACGGCGGTGGTGATACGGCGTTGGTATTTTGCGCAGTCAGCTTGTTATAATAATGCACCCACAGTGACGGGCCGCCTCAGTCTCTCGGTGAAGGCGGTGGCATAAGCGGCCACCGTACCCGGGTTCGCATTCTTACCGTGATTCACGTGACCCAGAATGAGCTTCTTAGCGATTCCAGTCGCCATCGCCATCTCGTCGAAAGTCCACCCGCTCTTCCGTCTCAGCCGGGCGAGATTACGCCCCAGTGGGGTGGCCAGGGATTTTTTGGGCAGATCCTTGTTCAGCTTCTCCGGTCGCCTGTCCGACCGAGGGTTCCGCTAATTCGTTCTTCTCGTTCTTAGCCGCGCTCAAAACCCGCTACATTTCCTGAAGCATGCCCCTGGCCTGCGCTATGTCCGCGTTGAGCTTCTCGGCTTCCACCGCTTTGCCTTCCATTTCACTGCAATAGTTGGCCGATGCCTCACAGACGTGCTCGATGATGCCGCGATCATGGTGCGTTTCGCTTCCATCATCATTTGGTTCGAAGCCCCCGTGCATGCGTTTGAAATTGGGGCTTCCGCGTCTCAAAACTTCGAGCCAGGCAATGAGCAAGTTGTCATGGCCTGGGTCCAGAAGCGCGGAACCGGCGCGTCTTGCAAGAGTCTCAAACTGGATCGTTGCGGTTGCGCCGGCGCCCGCTAACGTCCACGTTCCGGTTACGCCGCTGCCAACTGTGTAATCCCAGTCAGCGCAAAGCATCCAACAGGTTTCCAATAGCGCGCGGAATTCTTCTGCAAGGTCGTGCCAGAATCTGGAATCTGCCATAGACTGCCTATTGCATCTCGGCAGAAATCAGGGCCGCGATGGATGGTATCTAAGTCCTGTCGATTGCTGAAAAGACCAATTGTAACGGAGTTCTGTTCTATTTGCTGGTTGCCGCGGGTCGTCGACTGGTCCACATTTCGCATGGAAGTAATCTGCGACCGGGCGGCGCGTCGGATTTGCTCAGTTCCCGTGGGAAGCGTCAAAGGGCGGAATTGACACTGCCGAGGACAATTGATTCCTATTCCGGCCGACACTTGTTATTACGTGCGGCGTAACGCGGAGCGCAATGTTGATCTGGTTTCCGCCCTTGGCGTGAGTCGACGAGTTGAAGGCTCTCCCGGCCCGCCTGGAACCAGGGCATACCTGTTGAGAGTAGCATCCCGGTCTCAAGATTGATAAATCTGTATAAGTCAATGAAAATAAATGACTATTGGCTGATCATTGCGATGGCAACTGAGGCCATTTCTCTACCGTCTGACCTCTCATGAGAGACCCCTCGAACTGCCCGTGACTGCGGAGGCGCTTTTCAGCGACTTCGGAATTCTCTTTGCACTTCCGGTTCACGGCGCATCGTCATTTGCTGGCACAAATGAGCCAAAATTGCTCAAAGCTACGTCCGGATATGTCATGGTCGGCCCGCCGTACCGGCCCTGACCATCGCATCGTTCGGTGAAGTTCTCAGTATCTCCGCTATGGCATGCACCTCTGGTTAACGGGAACCCTGCAATTGCTGGGAAATCTACGGAGGATGCAATCGGTGCGAGACTTTCGGAAAATAGTTTGCGTGAGGTTCAAACGCTATTCTGATTCACCTTTGAAGAAGAAGGATCACCGCGGCTTTCGTGGCTTTCCGGTCGCGACGATCTCGCCGGCGGCTTCGCTCCGGCAATTGGCATCCTCCGTTTGCCATCACCCCGTCAGGCGCCGCTCGTGCAGGCTCGCCGCTCGCCGTAATAACTCGCTACACTGGCGCGGTGGATGTTTGCTGGATAGGTTCAGACGGCGCTATCGCCACCAATTGGGTGAACCCGCAGATCGACAGCGGCAACTGGCACACACCTTTCCCTGTCACCTCTGCCGGCGCCGCGCGCGCCAACTCGCCCCTCGCTGCGATCACGCGTCTCAATGGCGCGCTCGATGTTTTCTGGATAGGACCGGATGGCGCTATCGCTACCACCTGGGCGAACCCGCAGATCGACCACGGCAACTGGCATACCGGAACCGAATCTCCAGGGATTGGGAATAGTCGGCTGAAACACTGAGTACAGTCGTCCCGATCTTCGACACGAGCCGAAATGCAGTGGCGGCAAGAAGAGCATGCTCCCTGACGGTCACGGCTAAGCGGTGGCGGCCGCTTGCTTCGAAGGGTCCGGGAGCGGTATCCCAAAATTCGTCAGCAGCCCGACCATCGCTATGGCCATAGTCCTCGGCATATCGGGCATTGCCCACCTCGAATCAAAATCTTCAAACTGGGGGCCGAATTCCTTCAACCGCTCGACGGCCGCCGCCTTTACCCGCTGTCTTCCCCATCGCTGCCCGCCGGATCATGGACGCAGGCGCTTTTGAATCTATGCGGAAGGAAGCGGTTGGTCTGCGCGTCGAAAACGTGTCAGGAAAGATGGGAGGTCGGATACAACGTCCGTTGCCTCGCCAGCGGGCCGACAACAGACAGGAAGTTCGCCATTGTGGTGGTTCCGCCCGGCGTGTTCAAACCGGGGATCGGATAGTTAACGGCCACGAGATCGCACGAGCCTGGATGTTGTGCGACCAACCAGAATATTTGCTGGTTCAGTGCCGGCACCTCCAGGAGGCGCAACTCATAGTCCTCCGCCTGAACCGCCGCCAGGGTGTCCAGGTTCAGATACCTCTGAAGGGAATCCCACACGGAATCCCCCCAGGAACAGGACGCCAGGCTCCAGGATCCCTGGGGAGACTGGGCAACGCGGCCGAGAACCGTCTCGCCTGGATTGCTGCCGGCGAAGAGCCGCCAGCCGGTGGGAACGGCAGCCTGCACGCTCGAAGCATCGGCCGCCAGATCCGACAGCCTGAGCATAAACACCCGGTGCGGTTTGAAATCCTGAGGTGCGCCTCCGAGCAGGCCCAAACTGGCCAGACTGGGAAACGCAGGGGGGCCGTTGAGGAAACGCTGGCTGAGAATCTGCTCCGCCTCGGCGACAAGCTGATTCGCGATGCCGTTTTTGGGCGCGTTGAGAAGCATTTGCAAGCCGCCAAGAACAACTTTCAGTCCTTCCCCGAAAGCCTGCGTGACATCTGACTGAGTAGGTTTCACCAGTGGCATGATAATGACCTGTTCTTCCGGATTTCCGCTGGGCTAAGGATGGCGCTGTACAGTGAACGTGTCCGCCCAGACGCCGCTAGCCTGATAGCCGGTCTTCAAGGCGTCGTAAAAATGCAGGGTGGCCCCGGGTAACAGGGGATCCTGCACCGACACCACCTGCGCTCCCGACGCGTATTCAAAGTAACCGTCGATTGCGATTGCATGGCCTCCCCCGCTATACCAATCGATCTGAACGCATACCGGGTTGCCGTTGTCGAGCGCGGCTTTGATCTCGGAAAACTCCATGGGCCGTCCGAGAGCTGTGTTCAGGTTGCCCGTGGTGGTGAGCGCGATGGTAAGCGACCCGGGAAAATCGCAGCTGCCCGGTGACCCGGTGCAATCAAACCCAGGTGCGATCTTCTTTTCCTGCTGAAGCACTGTGGATGCCAGGCTTGCCTGGGTGAAGATTGTTGGGCAGCCGGGATTGAGATAGCTATGGACCGAAGCGGCAGTTGCCGCCCAGCACCACTCGGTTTCCTGCTGAGGCTGCATGGTAAAGTTGTCCGGCATAATCGTCTCCAAATTGTGCTTTCTACTGTGCAGCCACATCTTCAGGAGGCGAAAGCGGTGCGGCTTTCACGTGGCAGACGCAGGGATTGACAACACAGGGATGGACAACAATGGAACCGATGACCACCATGACTGACGGGGGAACTGACTCGGCTACTGACACTTGTCCCGGTCCATCTCCCGGGTCGGTCGGATCCTCATGCGGCGCCGCTCCAGCATCCAGGAGCGAAACGGGTGGCCCACCTCCCGGGTCCGTCGGGTCCTCATGCGGCGCTGCGCCAGGATCGGTTGACGGTTTCGGACCGAGGTCGTGCGAGGCCTTCAGCGCGCCCAGCTTCGCAGGATCGGGGAGGACCTCGGAGGCCTTCGCTACGATGGATTTCCCTCCCGCGGTTATCGTTACGTTGCCGTTCTGAACGCTGATTTTCAAATCCAGTGTCATATATTCCTTTCGCTATTTCATTTGATTTGAAGCCAACAACTCCTGAAAGCGAGAATTCCTGCACAAGTCCGCCAGGTCGGGGCTGTGGCAGATATCGAGAAGGACCTCGTGGGGCAAATTCTCCCAAATCTTCTGCGCCTTCGCATGCTCGCCGAGAATCTCGTAAACTTCCACCGCCTCCTCGAGAGTGGTGGTGTCCGACGAACCATGAAGAGCCTGACCGAGCTCGTATTCGGCGCCTGGGCTGTCACCGAGCCGGGCATAGAGATACGCCAGATTGGCACGGAGGGTATCGTCGGAAGGGTTACGGAGTATCTCCTGCGCGGCGAGCCCCCTGGCCCTTAAATACGCCTCGCTGGCTTCTTCCTTCCTGTTGGTTCTGCGATAAGCGCTCCCCACGTTCATCCACAACAGATACTGGCTGGAAGATAATTGCACTGCTCTGAGATAGACCGGAATCGCCTCCTCATCCTTGCGCTGACTGATTAAAGTTTCTGCCAGGCTGTTCAGAGCTTTCGGAGTCGGGCTGATCTCTATTGACCTGCGCAACTCACGTTCCGCATCGGCGTAACGGCTCATGTCGGAATAGGTGGTGCCCAAGGCAAAGTGCGCATCCGCGTCCCCGGGCTCCAACCGGACGCATATCAGGAAGCGCCTCGCGGCCTCCGAAAAATTGCCGTGGTTTCTATAAAAAGTACCCAGGCCCTGACACGCGCGAATCGACCTGGGGTCCAGCTCAGTGGCCTTCCGATATGCCTTCAGGGAGTCGTCAATGCGGTTGTCGCGATCATAAACCTGTCCCAGCCGCCAGTAATTCTCGGCGTCATCGGGTTCGAGGTCGCGGGCTCTCTGGTATTCCGCTTCCGCGATCGCGGTAAAGCCGTCACGGTATTGCAACTCTCCCGCGACCCGATGCACCGGGGCCAGATCCAGATCGCGCGCCTGGGCCTTCCTCAGGAACGCCCTGGCTTGATCCAGCCACGTCGCATCCTTCGTGATGAAGTACTTGAAATACTGCGCTTCAGCCAAACCTGCCCACGTGAGCGGTGAATCCGGATCCGCCTTCGCAGCGCGGTCGAGCAGCGGCAGGGCATTGTCGATAGTAGAGTTGCGGCGCGTGTATCTCACTCCCTCCGTGTAATCCTGCATTGCACTGGCGTTCACCGGAGCTATCCGCGGCGGAGGCAGCCGAAGTGCATACGTGACCATGCCAGTGATCGCCCTCGCTGCGTGACGCACTTCGCCGGGAGTGTATTCGACCGTCCAGTCTCCATCGTTCGCCGGAGTCAGCGCGTCGGTGAGAAACACGTGCAATACCACTTTGCCGTTCACCCAGGCCACGACTCCCTGTACGACGTGCGTTGCGCCGAGCGTCGCACGGGCCTTCTCAACCGTATCGACGTGGCGGCCGATCACGGCCGCCCAGGGAACCGACGAGAGCCGTGCGCGTTTCCCTCCTGCTAACCGGGTCAGTTCCCCCGCGGCTTCGCGCGAAATACGCGCTGCAAGATCTGCGTCGAAGGGACCCGTATAGGAAGGGTCGGGCTGGAGCGGCAGCATCGCCAGCCGGATCGATTCGGCTGGAGCCGTCGCACGCTGATACGTCACCCAACCGGAAACCGAAGCGAGAATGATTGCCGCCGCCGCGCCCACCCACCATCGCCGCGAACGCGGCGGCTCGAGCGCCGCCGCCACTTCACCCGCGTCCCGAAAGCGCCTGGAGCGCTCCGGATCGAGACACCTCTGCAGTACAGGATTCCAAACGTGCGGTACCGGCGGTGCTTTGATACGCTCCTGCCACGGTACATCGGGCGGGTACGGGCGACGGTTTGCTACCAGTTCGTACAATGTCACACCCAGCGCATAGACGTCCGAGCCGATGGATGGCTTATCGCCTTTCCACAGTTCCGGCGCCATGTAACTCGGCGTTCCCCCCGCATGGCTGGCCATGGCCGCGACTCCCGCGATCTCGTCAGCGTGACCGAGGGGACCGCGCGCCAGTCCAAAATCGGTGATTACCGCGCGCAAGTTCCCGTCCGCGTCCCGGGCCAAAATCACGTTGCTGCTCTTCAGGTCACCGTGCACTACGTTATTTCGATGGGCCTCGGCCAGTCCCCCGCAGATTTGCCGCCCGATGGTAAGGGCTTCGCGTGGCGGCAGAGGCCCCCGGCTGAGACGCGCACGCAGAGTCTCACCGTCGAGGAACTCCATGGTGAAAAAATCGATCTCGCCATGCGCAGTCGAAGCCGTGTGGATCTCGAAAATCCTGCAAACGTTAGGATGGCCGATTTGGCTCGCATGGCGCACTTCGGGCGGAAGGCGCTTGTCATATCCCCTCCTGGCGCACTTCAGCGCAATGCGGCGTCCAAGCTTTTCATCATGAGCCTCGTAAACGATACCCATTCCGCCCCGGGCCACTTCATGCACGATGCGGAAACGGCTCAGCAGCAAATCGCCCGGGAAGATCGGATATTCGCCGAAAACGGGCCAATCCACCACCGTTTTGGTGGCGTTTTCGTCAGATCCGTCAGCAGGGTCGTGCGGGCATTCCTGCGGAGGAGAGCACAGCGGCTCCAGCAGAAAATCCCGCATTCGATCATTCCAACGCACATACTCCCACGCCTCGGCGAATAATTCCCGATTACCGGCGCAGGCATCGCGCAAACAGGCTTCGCGGCGCTCCGGAGGCTGGTTCATCGCCAGTTCCACCAGGCGCATGACTATCTCGTCATCCTGCGTTTTGGGCACGAGCCGACTCCGGGGGATCGATGTGCGTGAACAGCCATCTGCGCGCCTCGCTCCAGTTTCGTTGCATGGTGCGGAGGCTGACACCCATCGCCTCGGCAGCCTCTTCGTCAGTGAGGCCGAGGAAAAACTTCATTTCCACGAGTGTGGTCCAGTCCGGGTGCGTTTGCGCCAGTTCATCCAGCAGCCGGTCCACCGTGATCGCCAGGTCGGCTCTGCCGCTGCCGGCTGGGAGGATTTTTTCGAGTCCTTCCAGCGGAACGAATTCCGCGGAGGGCCTTCCGCGCGCGTGATCGATCAGATGTCTTCGCATAGCTCTTGCCGCTATAGCGAAGAAATGCTGTCGGCTCTGCCAATCGCGGTCGCGTGTGGCAACCATGCGGAAATAAATCTGGTCGACGAGTTCGGTGGCCTGCAGGGAGTGATCCCTGCGCTCCCGCTGCATCAGGTAATGAGCCAAGCGGCGCAGGTTGGGGAGCACCAGCGCGAAAAGCTGGCTCTCGGCCTCGGGGCTGCCCTCTCGCCATTGGCGCAGAAGCAGCGTGATTTCTCCCTCTGGATTCTCCATTTGGGGACCGAAGATGTGCCCAGATGCTACCACATCGAGCCGGGCAAAGCTATGAAAAAAGCGGAAATGGAACCAAAGCTCGGGGCCCTGTCGAATGCAGGCGGAGTTTCCCTCGATTCAACGCTATCCGGTGTGAAGGCAAGCAACCCGGTTCCTGAGAGCCGGAAAAGGAGAGCGATATGAAGAGTCTCAAACAGTTAGCAGCTATCACCTTATTTGGCGCCGCGGCATGTGCCGGTCTGTACGCGCAGACCGCCGACTTGCGGGCGATCATCCCGTTCGATTTCAAGGTCGGACAAGCGTCAATGCCGGCGGGCGATTACGACATCCACGAGCAAGGTGGCATGGTCTCGGTTCGTCGGATAGACGACGGTAAGCCCGCCAATGCGGTAGTGACGACCGTTGGCGGAGAGGGCACGGGTCGGAACGGTAGCCCAATTCTCCAATTCCACCGCTACGGAGATGAGTACTTTCTTGCGGCGGTCAGGAATCCGGCACTGGGGGGCGGACGCGTAGTGCCACCGACGGTACGTGAAAAGGAAGTGGCCAAACGCTTCGGCATTGCGGCCGAAGCCACCGTAATTGCAAGGAAAAGGTAGACGGCAAACCCGCACGCCACGGCGGGTCTACGGGGTGCGGCGCAACATTTTCAAACAAATGAGCGCGCCGCACCGCCGTGGAAACAAGTCCAGCGTGTGCCGCGGTATTTTACGATTCCACATTGCGTTGGTTTGTCGGCAAGAGCCACCTGTCAATCGCATCTTTCGCGCCATCCAGAATTGATTCGCAAAATCTGTTACTTCAATGAACCCCTTGTCCGTCTCCGTTGCCCATCAATAAATCCAGGGTCGGCGTCAAAGTATTCTGTTGGGCCGAAACTGCTGCGCGAGCCGCGCCGCTGGGGAGTCGCATATGTTCTGCGGTGTCACACTGAAGCAGCTCGCCGAAAATGTTCAACTCCGCACGACAAGCAAATCTCGCCCCACGTAATTATTCAGCTCCTGGATGGGACACCCAAGCTTTTCGATGCTTTCGGGATAGCTGCGCGGTCGCAGTTCCCCGTTACCGGTGTTCGCAGGCGACATCGCCGCAGTACCGTATTGACGCCGGAACTGGAACAGAAGATTGTTGACACGACCGTAAAGACTCGTCCCGGTGACGGTAGCACCGACTGGAGTGTGCGGACGCCGGCGAGACAGCTAAGGGTCTCCCGAACCATCGTTCACCGGGTCTGGCACGAGGTAACAGTCACATGACCGGAAGAAAAGGTCATCGACGAACACCCGGTTCCGGCCGGGCACATCGGGCGAAGATCGCCTCCATAGCGGCGATACCGCAGCAATTCGATATTGCGCGGGATCTGCAGCACCGCGTACTCATCGTAACGAGTGAAATCGCCGGCAATGCACAAGCAGTCGCGGCCCGGACCAGTCGATTTTGTCGGACCACTCTGAACTGAAGGGCGGAGACGGAAGGGAGCGTGATGCAGACACCGGCGCGTCCAACAGCCCCGTGAATGGGTACTCTCCGTACCAGAAAACCGGACGCCCAGTGTAAATAAGGCTCCGCCAATTGGGGGGCGCTGTTAACAAGAGTGTTCAGCTTCCGCGTCCTGTTTGGTGAGCCACAACTTCCTGACTTCGGAATTCTCTCTGAGCGTTTAGTTTACGCAACGGCGGCATTTGCTGGCTTAAACAGCTACCGGCTGAAAGCCGGTAGAATTGACTACGACTGAAAGTCGCTGGTTGCGGCTAAAGCCGCCTGAAGGCTGCTCCGGCTGGAAGCCGGCTTAAGGCT
>Ga0302320_10005161_pt1 | contig 29373 bp, 30 predicted proteins | sample Bog_T0_3_FD_202130 | JGI IMG/M metagenome (GOLD analysis project Ga0302320, IMG submission 202130) | Peat permafrost microbial communities from Stordalen Mire near Abisko, Sweden - Bog_T0_3 | ecosystem: Environmental > Terrestrial > Soil > Wetlands > Peat | place: Sweden: Abisko, Stordalen Mire...
TTCTGCCATTTGTTTCTCCTGTGTGGAACTTTGAGCGGTTCACGCACATGAGATTCAAAGGGACTCCCGGAGCTGTCAAACTTTGGGAGTCCCCCGGCAGAGCCGGGGGTTTACTATTTTAAATTAACTTTCATTGGCTAACGAGCTCATCCGGGATGACTTTATCACCATGTCGGCGTCTTCTGTTCTTTGCGTCATTGAGGCGCACGAAAAAATAAAGGATGGATTTGTGCGCATGCTCGGGGAGATCGCGGCCTGCGGCCAGGTCCTGACGCGGCCTTCGCGCGAGCCGATGGGCGGATTGATTCATGAGGGGCGGCTCCTCATAAAACGCGCGCGGGCTTTGCTTTGGTTTGCGCGTCCGGCCATGGGATCGACGACGCATACGCGGGCGCTGACGCGGTTGCGGAGAGGCGCCGGGCTTTTGGCTGATCAGCGCGATCTCGCTGTGATGCAGGCGACTCTGGAAGAACTCGCCAGCCAAGCCCCTCCCGACTCGCGCGACCGGGCGGCGCTCGAGGAAGTTTTTCAAAAATTAGTCCGCGACTCGACTGCCGGTGGAGCGACAAAAAAAAAGCTGCGGCAAATGCTTCAAAAAGCGATGAGGATTCTTCGCCAGTCGGTGAATGATATCCAACGGAGCGCCGCGCGCCGCGCCACATGGCCGTCTCCGTGCGAGCGCGTAAAGAAAGCTTTTCACGAAATGTGCCATGCGGGAAAGCAAGCGCGGCGCACGGGAAGAGACGCCGATTTCCACGAGTGGCGAAAAAAGGCGAAGAGGCTCCTCTACCAATTGGAATTAACGCAGCCCGAACCGGGGCGGCGAATGGCCCGCGTCATGGAACGGGTGGCGAAGCTACAGGACACGCTCGGCGCGGATCACGATGGCGTGGTGGTCGAGGATTGTCTCCGGAGTCAGATTCCTCTTTCCCCCTCCGCGCGGCGAGTCTTGCGTCTGCTGAAAAAGAGGAAAGCGCGCCTGCGGAAGAAGGCCTGCAAAATCGCACGGCGAGTGTAGCCGCTGCCGTAGGGACACGTTCTTCGGCAGTGGTCGTCCGTCATGGCGCAGCTCACACCCTCACGGGCGCAGCCACATTATGTTCGTCCCAGGCTGAGGATCATCTCTTCTTCGAGCGGTTCGGCCCCCACATCTTCCCTGTCGTCGATCAGAGCCAGAACCTGCATGGCCAGGGCGCGCTCGCCGTCGATGAATCCATCGCGATGAGAATCGGTCTGGGGCAGGTTCATTTCTTCGCCCGCGAAGGGTTGAAGTTCCAACGCCTTGGACTTCACCAAATCCCGTATTTTTCCAAGTTTGGTATTCGCGTTCATAGATAAATAAAAGCCTGTTTCGAGAATATTCAACCCAAGAGGGGGCCGCACGACGCCTCTTTCATTTTCACCGGGTAAACCTCGGACTCGGGTCATATTTTGAAGGGCGCCGCCGCCTGTTCTTATCGTGAAATTTTCGCAATGGGCTCCAACGGGATTGCGATTTTTCGCGAAGATATCGTATTGATCTTTCTGTCGCGGGCTATCACCCTCTGGACATGAACTCCCGTTACGAGAACATGAAATATCGTCGGTGCGGCAAAAGCGGTCTGCTCCTGCCGCGCATTTCGCTCGGCCTGTGGCAAAATTTCGGTGCGACCGCTCCGCGGCAACTCGTGCGCCAGTTGGTACTGCGCGCCTTTGATCTCGGTATCACTCATTTCGACCTCGCCAACAATTACGGGCCGCCCCCCGGCATGGCGGAAAGCAATTTTGGCCGCGTCCTGAAGGAAGACCTCGGCGCGCACCGCGACCAAATCATCATCTCCACCAAGGCGGGCTACACCATGTGGGACGGCCCCTACGGCGACTGGGGTTCGCGCAAATATCTGCTCGCGAGCCTCGACCAAAGCCTCAAGCGCATGGCGCTCGACTATGTCGATATTTTCTACCACCACCGGCCCGACCCCCAAACGCCGTTGGAGGAAACCATGGGCGCTCTCGATCATGCCGTGCGACAGGGCAAGGCGCTCTATGCAGGCATCTCCAATTACAAACCGGAGGAGACCCGCCGCGCGGTGGCGATCCTGAAGAAACTCGGCACACCGTGCCTGATCCATCAGCCGCGTTACAACATGCTCGACCGCTGGATTGAGGATGGCCTCACGACGGTGCTGGAACGGGAAGGGATCGGCTGCATCGTCTTCTCGCCGCTCGCCCAGGGACTATTGACCGACCGGTACTTGAACGGCGTTCCGCCCAATTCGCGCGCGTCCCGGGACCAATATTTCAAGACCGAAATCGTGGGGAAAAACCTGCCTGTCATTCGCGCGCTTAACGCCGTGGCCGAAAAGCGGGGCCAGCCGCTCGCCGAAATGGCGCTCGCCTGGGTGCTTCGCCTGCCGGTGATAACTTCGGCGGTCATCGGGGCGAGTTCCATCGCGCAACTCGAGACGAACGTCAAGACGCTCGACCGGCTCGATTTCTCCGAGGAGGAATTGGCCGAGATACGCTATATCCTCCACTCGCCAAACGTGCCCGTGAAGCTTCCCCGCCGCAAGGGAGGGCTTTCACGCAAAGAAAAAGACAACCTCGCCACCGGGGAAAAAGGGAAAAAACCGCTGCACATCACCCGCAAGAAATAGGTTCTAAGGCGACAAATACGGCTCGTCGGGTTCCTGGGTCGGCGTGATGCTCTCGACATCGATTCGCGGCACGACGTGGCCGAGCATGGAGGGAAATTGCGCGGTGCCGATGACCTCCAGCCATTGCGTGTCCTTCCAGTCGCCGGAGGTGTTGCCGCCCAGTTCCACCGATGCGGGCTGGGCGTCCGCCGCGCAGCACCACATGATCCAGCGGACGAGCTTTGGCGGATTTCCGGGTTGGGAGACCAATAGGCCGACCGTCCGGACCTTGCGGCCCTCGAAGGCTTTCATTTGGTCGGGCGAGCGGCTCAGGGTGATGAGGTCGGTGACTTCGACGGGCACAGGCTGGTTCGGATCGGCGGCGAAGGCTGCATCAGCGCTTTTTTGGCTGGCCGCATTCCATGACGGCATCGGCGCGACTCCGGCGGTGGACGAGCGATTCGTCATCGTGGTGCTGGAAAGTCCCGCCGGCGAAAGTATCGACGCGGCGATGACTGGCACGAGCAGCACGAGCCAGCGGCCGAGTTGACGGAGCCGTCCGGTGGCGCGCGCGTTTTCCGAATCGGGCTGGTAGAGCAGGACGTAGAGCGCGCTCAGTACAAGGAGCACGAGGGCCGCGATCAGGACGTAATTGCGGAACATTGGGCTGAGCAGCCGATTGATGTGGCCGGTGGCGATGGTGTGGAGCATGACCGTCGCCCACGCGCTCATCACGGCGGCGGGAGCAAGGAAGGAAATCTGGCGGGCGATCATTTTTTTAAAAGAATTGTCATCCTGAGCTTAACTCAAACTCTTGCGAGAGGATCACAAAAATTTTAACAGGAAAACATGAAAGCATAAAAACATGAAATGAAGGAAGGAGGGAAGCCCGGGCATTTTCCGAGTCAGTCCCTGCCTTTTCCTGATTTCATGTTTTTCTGTTAAATCTGCCTGAGCAGAATCACGGTCTCATCGAATAAAACAGCGTCAGGAGAAAGGTAGCCGCAAGGGCGCGCAACCACAAGGCGTGGACAAATCGCGCTTGGAACGCGCTGCGATAAAGCCAGTAGAGTTTGAGGTCGATGAGCGGCCCGGCCACGAGAAAGGCGATCTTCGCCGGAATCGAAAAGGGCGCGAAGGCGGCGATGATGAAGGCGTCCGTGGTGCTGCAAAGGCAAAGCAGTTGCGCGAGAAGAATTCCCGCCAGCGGGCCGAGGACGAGATTCTGTCCGACGGGTGCGAGGAGGTTGCGGTTGAAGCCGGTGGAGAAAAGCGCGGCGACCGCAGCGCCGATGACGAGAAAAAGCAGGACGCCGGTGAAGTCGCGGATGACCGCCCCGGTGAATTGTTGCAGGCCGCCGAGCGACTGGCCGGGGCGCGGCGTGAGGACGAGGCCGGGGTTGGGCGACATTTCGGGCTTGGCGCGCGCGGGGCCCATGACGACTTCCGCGCGGAGCATCTGGTCGGGGCGCAGTCGGACGAGCCAGAAACCGAGGAACAGCAGGACAAGAAAGCTGAAGCCGAAACGCAGCGCAACCATCAGCCACGGGTCCTGGTTGCGGAAGGCGAGGAACGTGCTGAACATGGCCAGCGGGTTGAGTCCCGGCGCGGCCAGCATGTAGATCGTCGCGACAGCGGGCGGCACGCCTTTACGGATGAGGCGTTGCACGATGGGCATCGCGCCGCATTCGCAGAGCGGAAAAATCACGCCCGCGCCGAGGGCTGCGAAGACGCCCTGGGTCTTGGAGCGGGGCAGCCAGTTTTTGATCACGCCCGCGGGCAAAAAGACATCGACGAGGCCGGAGATGATCGCTCCGAGCAGGAGGAAGGGAGCGCCTTCCAGGACGATGGCGAAAAACGAGAGGGCGACATCGGGCCACGCGATGCCCGCGCTGGCGGGCGCGGAGGGGAGATCAAAGGCGGCGAAAAACACGGCCTTGGATGCTTAGTACAGCTTGGGCGCGACCGATGGTTGACTCGCATCGAGGATCGGAACCGGCGGAGTCGTGGAACCGGGATTATGGGTCCAATCGAAAGCCTTTTTTTTCAGGGCGTAGAGAAATCCGACGAATAGAATGCCGATGAAGGAGAACATCGAATAGAAGATAAGCAGGCCGTTATGAAGCAATTCGCGATAGACGACGGCCCATGTGTACATGAAAACGACTTCGATATCGAAGAGGATGAAGAGCATTGCCACGAGGTAAAACTTGATCGAAAAACGCGAGTGTGTCGGGCCGATGGGGTCCTTGCCGCATTCGTAGGGCTGATCCTTGGCGTGAGTGCGGCGGCCGCGCTTGCCAATAATGACCGAGGCGGCGAGCGTACCAACGGCGAAAAGAAGTCCCGACACAATTTGCAGGAAGACCGGGATATAATCCTGAGGAACCTGAGGCATGGAGGAAGTGTACCGAGGTTTCCGGCGAGGGCAAGTCTCTGCGGAAGAGCAGGGGAGTATTTTTACTAATCTGTCGCTGGCACGCGCCTTTCCTTATAATCTAGGGGTTCTGCCAGGTTTTCGGCGGGGCGCTTTGGTGCTGAGGATTAACGGGTTGTTTGTCCATGAAACCGTCCATGGTGATGAGCGTCGTTTTCATGTAGAGCTTCGGGACGGCGAAGAGGCTCAGTTTGCCATCGCGAGTTTGGGCCTCCACGAAACGGAAATGATTTTTGTCGTTGTCGCCGCCCCAGGCGATGAGGACGGGAGTGACGCCGCCTTTGACGAGCGCATCGTACACCGGAAAGACGAAGTCGGGTATGATCGTGCGGACAGGCACCAACGCCATGGGTTCGTTAATTACGCGGAGGCGTTCGATGGCGGCTTGAAGTTTCGGCAGCGGACCGGCATAGCACCAAGCCTCAACGTTCTCGCCGCTCACCGTATCGCCGGTCCAGCGGATGCAATCGAGGCCCGAGACGCGCTTCTTATCGGTCGTGGCGCGCCAGACGTAACCGGAGTCATCCGAGCCGCCAGCCGATGACGATGTGACGCTTGGAGCGTTGGTGGATGGCGGCGCGATGTCGCCATTGATCCCTTCGTTGCTCAATTCCTGAAGCCGCGCTTCGTGACGCTTCGAGTTCTCGACCAAGGAGCGGATATCAGGCCATGAAAATTCCCAGTAGGTATAGTTCCGGTGTTCCAGCCCCGTGTAGTGGTCGGTTTGCGAATCGTAAATGACGCTGTAGCCATCCTCCGGTTCGTCGACGCGGAGCAGGGTGGGACTCGATGTGACGACGACTTTGTGATTTTCGCCATCAGCCCGAAATTCAAACGAGACGATATCCAGAAAAGCCGGCGCGGCTACCGGGACGGCTTGCGCTTTGTTGTCCGCGGCGGGAGCGGCGAGCGATGCGAGGCAGAGGAAAATACCAAAAAGAAAGGGGCTGCGAAGGGAAGGGGACATGAGTAGTCCAACGAATAGCTCCGCGACGGCCCTGTTGTCTAGAACAGAGATTTCGCTGCCTATTCAGATCCGTTTGCGCAACTTCATCGCCAGCCCAACGCCGCCCAAGCTGAGAAGGATCAGCGAAGCTGCGGATGGCTCGGGAACCGGACTGAGAGGCGCTGCGCTTGGGGTGACGCTTTTCTGGGAATCCTGTTTAACATTGTCACCTGTGCGGGAAAGGGAAATATCATGGCCGTGAGCCAAGGGAGCCTGCATCGCGAGGGCGATGCTGCAGACGAAGCATTTTAATGCAAAATCCAAGTTCATAATTTTGCCCTCTATTACTTCAATTAATGTCCCAGAATTTTCTCTTGAGTCAAGGCTAAAAAAATGGGATCAGCTTTAGACTAAAGCTCTTCGACTTGGCGTTGCTGCTTGAGCTTAAGTCGTTCGCCGAACAGGGCGGTGCCGATTCGGACACAAGTGCTGCCTTCTTCAACGGCAACAGTGAAATCGCCGCTCATGCCCATGGAGAGCACGGGCAGGCGCAGGCCGGTATCGGCCTCGATTTGATCCCTTAACTTGCGCAGGTTGGCAAAATGAGGACGCGATTTCTCCGGCTCGGGCGCGTAAGGTGGAATGGTCATTAATCCGCGCAGGCAAAGCCGGGGTAGAGCGTTTATCGCCTCGGCTAGGGCACGCGCCGTATCAGGAGGGCATCCGAACTTGGCGCTGTCACCCGCAATATTGACTTGTAGGAGGACATTTTGCGTTTTGCCGAGGGCGTCGGCGCGGCTATTAATCTCCTCCGCAAGGTCGGCACGGTCAACCGAGTCGATCGAATCGAACAACCGCACTGCGTCCTTGGCCTTGTTGCTTTGAAGATGTCCGATCAAATGCCAGACGCCGCATTCGAGCACTTCGATTTTTCCTCGCGCTTCCTGGACTTTATTTTCGCCAAACTGGGTAATACCAGCTCGGAGCGCTTCCCGGATGACATCGACGGGTTGAGTCTTGCTGACAGCGAGGAGTTCAATTTCCGCAGGATTGCGTCCGGCCTGTCGAGCAGCCGTGGCAATATCATCGTAAACTTTGGCAAGGCGAGAGGAAAAATCGTCCATCAGGCTAACTTATCCGGAAACATACTTTTTGTCATTTTAACAAAAAGAATTCCTCTCAGAAGTCGCTTGACTCTTCATTAGATATGCTTATGTTAGCCCGATGCAGGTTGAATCTTTTAAAGTATTCCGTGACTTGGTGGAGTCCCGCAGCTTCAGCAAAGCGGCTTCGCTTAATTTCATCACACAATCGGCGGTGAGCCAGCAGATTCGCGCGATGGAAGAGCGTTTCCGCGTGCCGCTGATCGAGCGAAGCAACAAGCGCTTCTGCCTGACGCGCGAAGGCCATATCCTTTACGATGCCAGCAAGGAAATCGTTTTTCAATTTGACTCGCTTCAGCATCAGCTTTCCGAGATGCGCAACGTGGTCTCCGGCAACATTCGCTTGAGCACGGTTTACAGCATCGGGCTGCACGAGCTGCCGCCCTACATGAAAAAATTCCTGAGGGAATTTCCGAACGTTAACGTGCATATCGAGTACCGGCGCTCCAACCAAGTTTACGACGAAGTGATTGAAGGGACAAGCGATCTCGGGCTGGTCGCATTTCCGGTTTACAAGAAAACTCTGAAAATCGAACCATTCCGCAAGGATCGGCTCATCCTCATCTGCGTGCCTTCGCACGAATTGGTGAAGGAAGGCGAGATCACCATCGAGAGATTGAAGAAGGAAAAGTTCATCGGGTTTGAACCCGACATCCCGACCCGCAAGGCGGTCGATCAAATCTTTCGCGCGGCGGGCATGGAACTCAACCCGGTGATGGAGTTCGACAATATCGAGACGGTGAAGCGCGCGGTGGAAATCGGCGCGGGCGTTTCGATTGTGCCGAGCGCCACGGTCGAGCAGGAAGTGCGCGACGGCACGCTCGCCGCGGTCGAATTCAAAGGCCCTCCCTATTACCGCCCTCTCGGTATCATCTACAAGGCGGGCCGGGTCCTTTCACCCGCGATGAAACGCTTTCTCAAGATGCTGAAGGAACCGCTTGATGCGCCGATGGAGCAAGTGCCTGCGGCGACCGAGGAGGCCCCTGCTCCTGAAATAGCAGATAAAGAGGCCGCTTAGAGAGTTTTGAGCGGTCGCCGCCTGTCCTGAGCGAAGTCGAAGGAACCGTCGCTGATTCTTCCGTTCCCTCGTTCCCAAGTTGCACTTGGGAACGCACTTGTCTGCGCAACTTTGTTGCTTCAGAGGCGAGAAGATCGGTTGGCGCGAAATGGAATTTCGCGGGGAACAGGTGGCGCTCCCAAGTACAACTTGGGAGCGAGGGGAAACAGGCCGCTACATTAAAAAATCGCCATAAAAGCGCCCGTTGGTAAAGTGCCATCATGGCCGGATCCTATTTTCTCACCACAGCGATTGATTACGTGAACAGCGCGCCCCACCTGGGGCATGCGTACGAAAAAGTGCTGGCCGATTTTTTCGCGCGCCATCAGAAAAGCCTCGAGCGCGACGTGCTTTTCCTCACCGGTGTCGACGAGCACGGACAAAAGGTGCAGCAATCGGCGCAGCGCGAGGGGATTGAGCCGAAGATTTTTGCCGACCAGATGAGCGCCCATTTTCAGCGGCTGCACGAAAGTCTCGGCGTGGCTTCGTCCCATTTCGTGCGGACAACGGACGAGAACCACAAGAAAATCGTCCGCGAATGGCTGCAGAAGCTTCACGACAAGGGCGAAATTTTCTTCCAGGAGCACGAGGGCTTTTACAGCGTGCGGCAGGAACAATTCGTCACCGAGAAGGACAAAGTCGACGGTCAGTGGCCCGAGATTTTTGGCGAGGTCATTGAGACGAAGGAGCCGAATTATTACTTCCGGCTCGAGCCCTATCGCGAGCGGCTGGTCAAACACATCCAGGAAAATCCCGACTGGATCGTGCCCGCCTTTCGCCGCAAGGAATTGCTGGGCGCGCTGGCTGAACCGCTGAGCGACCTCTGCATTTCGCGCCCGAAATCGCGGCTCGCATGGGGCATTCCGCTGCCGTTCAACGAGGATTACGTCACCTACGTCTGGTTCGACGCGCTGGTGAATTACTACTCGTTCGCGGCGGTGAAAGGCGCGTTGCGCTGGCCACCCGATTTGCAAATCATCGGCAAGGACATCCTCATTCCCGCGCACGGCGTCTACTGGCCGATCATACTTCTCGCGCTCGACCTTGAGCTGCCGAAGCATCTGCTCGTGCACGGTTTTTGGACCAATAGCGGCGCGAAAATCAGCAAGTCGAACGCGAAGTCGCTTATCGATCCGGCCCCTTACGTTGAGCAATTCGGGCCCGATGCGCTCCGTTATTTTGTCCTTAGGGAGATGGTCCTGGGCCAGGATGCCGATTTTTCGGACGAACGTTTCGAGACGCGCTACACGGGCGATCTCGGGAAAAAGCTCGGCAATCTCGTTCAGCGCACGCTGTCGATGATCAATTCGTATCGCGCGGGCGTGGTTCCCAACTATGACGGCTTTCATCTCACGGAAGTTGATGCTGCGTTGCGTTCCGATGCGGTCGTTGATGAATACAAGCGCGCGGTCGAGCAATTCGCGCCGCACCTGGCGTTGCAGGCGGTGTGGGAGTTCGTCGCGCGGGCCAACGAATACATCGAGCAGACTGCGCCCTTCAAGCTGGCAAAAGACCCCGCGCTGGCCAAGCGTCTCGACGTCATTCTTGGCCTTTTGGCCGAGACGTTGCGGCGGCTTTCGGTGCTGGTGCAGGCGGCGCTGCCTTTCACGGCGGAAAAAATCCGCGCGCAACTTCAGCTCACGCCCGGCCCCGTCCGGCTGGAGGAAGCGCTCTACGGCAATTCGCTCCGTGGTCATACCGTGGGCAAGCCGAAGGTGATCTTTCCGCCCATCGAGAAGCAACCTCCGGTCGGGGGCTAAGCCGCGCCGCTGTCATCCTCATGACCCTGCTCGCCTTTACGCTGTCGAATGCCGTACGCGCGGAATTGCAGAGCTTTGTCGAGGGTCTGTTCATCCTCTTCGTGCTGGTCAGTTTTATTCGCGTCTCCGTTTATGCCGCAAAGCAAATCCGGGCCGGGCGGCTCTTCACGAGCGAGAACGCGCCGCTGCAGCTGGTCGTCCAGCCAACTGCGGGCTGGTTTTTTGTCGTCAGCGTGATGGCGTTGATCTACCTGCAATCGGCCGTCTACGCCATTTTTGTCCTTGTGGGAATAGCGGGTTCGCTGGCGGAAAACGGACGCACAGCCCGCGCGCAATTCGGCCTCGACCGCATGAAACCCATCAAAGCGCTGACGTGGAGCCTGCTCATTTTTGGCGCTGTCATGCTGGTTGAAACTCCGCTGACCGAGTTGTCGGCGCGGATTCTCGACGCCCTCCAAATGCCGCACCCGGAGCAGCAATCGGTCGAGACATTCCGACAGTATAGCGAGTCGTCCGCGATTTTCTGGTTCATGCTCCAGGCCGTGATTGTCTTTCCCATCATCGAAGAGTTCTTTTTTCGCGGCTTCCTTTTGACCTACCTGAAAAACTATACCTCGATCTGGCCGGCCATTCTTTTTAGCGGCGGTGTTTTCGCCTTCGCGCATCTCAACATGGGCGCGGTTCTTCCGCTTTGGTTCCTGGGAATCGTCCTGGGAATCGCCTACGAACACACCGGCTCGCTCCTCGTGCCCATAAGTATTCACGCCTGCTTCAACCTCGCCACCGGCTTGAGCCTGCTGATGGATAAGGGGAGTCCGTGATAAGCGCAACTTCCGACTCTCTTGCCGCGCTTGGCGAAAACGGTCTGCTCCATCTGCTCACCGGCCATTGGAAAGCCGATAAGAGCCGTGTGCTGACCGGCGTGGGCGACGACTGTGCCGTACTGCGCGGTGAGGGGAGAAATCATTTTCTTCTCTTCAAAACCGATGCCGTTGTCGAAGGCGTCCACTTCACTCCGCGCGAGCGACCGGAGTTGATCGGACGCAAGGCGCTTGCCCGCGCGCTGAGCGATCTCGCCGCGATGGGCGCTGCCCCGTTGGCGGCGATTGTAACGCTGGGCGTTCCGAAAACCGAATCGGTGCGCCGGTTGCGCGCGATTTATCGCGGCATCGAGCGCGTCGCGAAGAAATATCGCGTCAATCTCGTCGGCGGCGAAACAACGCGCGCGAAGCAACTTTTCCTCAGCGTGGCCCTGCTCGGTGAATGCCGGGGGTATCGTCCCGTGCTGAGATCGGGCGCGCTGGCCGGCGATTTGATTTTCGTCACGGGCCGGCTTGGCGCGACCCGCGCGCGGCGTCATCTTGTTTTCGAGCCGCGCCTTGCGGAGGGCCAATGGCTGGCGCGTCACAAGCTGGCGTCGTCGCTCATGGATCTAAGCGATGGCTTGGGAGCCGATTTGCCGCGGTTGGCACGGGCGTCGGACGTCGATTTTCAACTCGATCCCGCAGCCATTCCGCGCGCGCGCGGGGCCACTTTGTCCGGTGCGCTCAACGACGGCGAGGACTACGAACTTCTTTTCACCGCAAGCCCGGCGCATGCAAAAAGTTTGAAAAAGAAGTGGCCATTCGCCACCCCGGTGCATTGTATTGGTGTGATGGGGCCTCGCGGTAAGGAATCGCGTAAACCTCTTCTTATTGCTCATGGGTTTGACCATTTTAAACAGCGTTGAGGCCGCGCAGGCCTTCGGTGAGAGATTGGCGGCACCTCTCGTCGGCGGGGAAATTTTTGCTCTTTACGGCGTCCTCGGTGCCGGCAAGACGCAACTGGCCAAGGGTCTTGCCCGGGGCCTTGGTTTTCACGGCGATGTCACCAGCCCCACATTTACCATCGTGCACGAATATCGCGGAGGACGTTTGCCCATGTACCACATCGATCTCTACCGCATCCGCAACGAGAAGGATGCGATCGACATCGGGCTGGACGAATATCTGCCGAGCGATGGCGTGACAGTAATCGAATGGCCCGAGCGAATCGCTCAGCTTCTTCCGCCCCAGACGCAACACTGGGAGCTGGAAGTCGTCAGCCTGACGGAGCGCGTGATCCGGAAAATACAGCAACCAACGGCCACCTAAAGCGCACCTGAAATTTATGCTCGATCTCGCCTTCGATACGTCCTCTTCCCTTGGCAGCATTGCGCTCGGCAACGACAAGGTTGTTGTCCAATCGATTGATTTCCAGGGGCCGCAACGCCATTCCGCCGCGCTGTTTCCAGCGCTGGTGCGCCTCGGCCTGCCGCGCCTCAAGCTGCGGCGCATCATCGTCGGGATCGGCCCCGGCTCCTTCTCGGGCATTCGCGTCAGCCTCGCTGCGGCTCAGGGAATCGCGCTCGCCCAGGGAGTTCCGGTGATCGGAATTTGCAGCGCCTACTCGGTCGCGTGGCAGCACAAGGATGTTGCCAGGCTCGGTGTCTTCGCCGATGCGAAGCGGCGCGAAGCTTTCTGCACCACGTTTCGCAATGGCGAGTTGGAAAAGGAGACCTATCTGCTGCCGATGGCGGAGATCGAAGAGCACGCGAAGCAATTCACGCTGGCCGTCAGCTCGGAGCCGTTGGCGGGCATTCCCACGCGGGTTTATCCGAGGGCGCAGGATTTGCTGGCGCTGCCCGACTCGCTTTCTGGCTGGGTGACCAAGCAGCCGCTCGAACCGATCTACCTCCGCGAACCGGTGGCGGCGAAGTAACGCTTGAGGCGTTTTGCGAAGAAGGCATGATGGAGGATGCGTCATTGTCAGATGACAGACGCGTTAAAGTTTATGCTTAATCACCGTTGTTGGGTCGAAGTTGATGGCCGCGCCTTGCGCCATAATTTCAGGATTTTGCGTGGCCTCGTTCCGCGCGCGACGCTCGTTCTGGCCGTCGTCAAGGCGAACGCCTACGGGCACGGACTTGTTCCCATGGCGCGGGAACTGGAGAAAATCGGCACCGACTGGCTCGGCGTGGCCAACGTCGCGGAGGGTGCGGCGATCCGCGAGGCGGGCGTCCGGCTGCCCATCCTTTTACTTAGCGCGACGCTGCCCGAGGAGATGGAGGAAGCAATCCGGCAAAAGCTGACGCTGGTTCTTTCGTCCTCACAGGAAGCCAAGCGGCTCAACCGCATTGCGCGCGCTTTAGGCAGGAAGGCCGAGGTCCATTTCAAGATCGATACCGGCATGGGACGGCTCGGTTGCTGGCATCCGCAGGCGCGAGCGGAACTGGCCCGCATCCGGCGCCTGCCGGGGATCGTCGTCAAGGGACTCTGCACGCATTTTGTCTCCGCCGACGACAATGCCGGGCTGACCCAAACGCAGTGGGACGCGATCTCTCCAATTTTCGCGGAAAACAAGGACCTCCTGCGCCACGCCGCGAACAGTCCTGCCGTGACGCGGCGATACGGTTTCAACGCCGACATGGTGCGGCTGGGCTTGGCGCTCTACGGCATCGCGCCGAATCCGGATGATCAGAGTCTCGGATTACGCCCCGCCCTGACCTGGAAAAGCCGCGTGACGCTGCTGCATGAGATGGCGCGTGGCCGCACGGTGAGTTACGGAGCGACCTATCGCGTTCCGTCACCGCAACGGCAGGCGGTCGTGGCGATGGGCTACGGCGACGGCTACTTTCGCCTCCATTCCAACGCGAGTCACATGCTGGTGCGCGGAAAGCGCTGTCCCATCCGGGGCCGCGTGACCATGGACCAGGTCATCCTTGATGTAACGCGCGTGCCCGGCTGCCGCGTCGGGGACGAAGTTGTGGCGCTGGGCAGCCAGAATGGCGAGGAAATCCGCGCGCGCGAATTGGCGACGCAGGCTCAAACCATCCCGTGGGAAATCCTCACCAACATCGGTTCGCGCGTGCCGCGGATGTATAAGCATTTTAAGACCTGAGGAGGCTCGCCTCAAAACAATCCCCGTTTCATCACCACCAGTGCGCGCAGTTGGGAGAAAAGCAAGAGCCAGAGCCCATCATTCAATAACGAAAACGGATTCAACCATCTCAGGTCGAAGGGTACCTCCGTCAGCACGCAGAACAGAAGAAAGCCAAAACAAAGAGACCAAAACGCGCTCCAAACTGGGCGTACGCGATTCCAAGCCAAAAGCGACACAGGCCCGGGGTATTTCGATAACGCCCACCAGACGCCAAGCAAAGCCACCGGCGCAAAAATGATCCAGGCGACTAACTCTTGGCTGATGGGAATGCCGATGGAATCGGCGTTAACCGGATAGGCCCCCATTTCCTGGTTCCATCCGTAATGAGCTACCGTGAAGAGCGGCTGGAATAAAATCAGGCCGACTGCGAAAATTGTCACCGGCCAGAATCGCTCCGGAGTATGATCCAGATCGCGGAGTCGCATTCCTCCTTTTACACCGCATCCGACACGCTCGACAGCGTAAATTCATCGACCAGCAGCGTCGGCACGGCGGTGGGAATGCCAATCGATTCCTCGCCGTAGGCGCGCACCGACGGCCCGAGGGCCAGCACCTTGTTTAGCATCGCCACCGGGCTTTCGTTGAACCGGAAATTGAAGGCCGACTTCGTGATCTCGCCGTTCTCGATTAGGAAAACACCGTCGCGCGTGAGGCCGGTCAGCAGCACCGTTTGCGGATCGACTTCGCGGATGTACCAGAACCGCGTGATGAGCAGCCCGCGCTTCGTCTGCTTGATCATGTCGGCGGTCGATGTCGTGCCGCCGGTCATCGTCAGGCTCGTTGGCCCGGGCACTGGAGCGCGCTTTGTTTTCTGCGCCCAGTATCGCCCGCACTGCAAATTTTTCAGGACTCCGCCATCGATCCAGACGGTGCGCTGGGCGGGTAGGCCGTCGTCGGAGTAGATGCTTCCCGGTACGAGCGGATCGTTTGGATCAGAAAAAATCGTCACGTTCTTGCCGAAAACATTTTCGCCAAGGCGCGAGCCACCTCCCTTTTTCGTGGCAAAATTGCGGCCTTCGTCGGCGGAGCGTTGGTCGAATTCCTCGCCAACCAGAATGCCGATCAAATCCGAAACCGCCGATGGTTCGAGAATCACTGTATATTTTCCGGGCTCCAAACGCACGGGCTTCTGCGAGCGCACGGCTTTGTCGATCGCCACCGCGCCAAGTGCAGCGACATCAAGCTTGCTGAAATCGTTGTGCGTCGTGCCGGCCCAACCGGAGCCGGTGCCGTCCGGCGTCCGCGCGGTAATCGTGTGCAGCACGTCGCTCGCCTGCTCGTAAACGAAAAGTCCCTTGCTGTTGGCGAAGCTCGAAAACGACGTGCCAACATTCAAAAAGCCGGATGCCTGCAAGTCCTTGGCTTGCGCCTGTTGAAGCACTGGCTGGATCGCTGCGGCCAGCATGGCGGAAGTGGCCGCTTGCGTGGCCGGTGAAAAGGCGCTTGGGGCCGGATATTTTTGCGGGCCAATCGGCGGCATGAATTCCGGATTTTCCGGCGCGAGTTTCGCGGTATTTTCCGAGGCCGCCACGAGCGCCGCCAGCGCGCCGTCGCTCAGGTCGGTACCGGCGGCCGAGCCTGATTTTTTGCCGAAATGAGATTCCACGCTGACATCGAGCGAACTCGGCGAGCCGTTCGTCGTTGCCATGTTCTGCGCGAAGCGGACATGCCGCTCTTCGGAACCGCCGAGGGTCACAATGCACGAATCGGCCTTCGATAGGGCCAGGATTTTTTGCGTGATGGCCTGCGCATCGGCTTCGCTCAAGATCACGAGATGTTCTCCGTGGTAGCCGTCGCACTCCGTGCGACGGGGTCTGTCGGGCTTGCTCCGTCGCACGGAGTGCGACGGCTACCTAAAAATTTCACGAGATGTCCTTTCGTTCCGTGTTCAGCACCGCGACGTGCCTGAATCGCGCCGGCACCGCGCCATGCGAAACAGGCGCGGTTTGCTCGGGTTGGCCCTTGCCGCAATTCGGCGCGCCGCCGAGGAAATAGGTGCTCTTGTCGCCGATGCCGTCCATCGAGTTCCAAAACTCGACCGTGCTTCCCTGGTAGGCAACGTCGCGCAGCATTCCGCCGAGCTTTCCATTTTTAATCTCGTAAAAAAGCTGGCCGCCGAATTGGAAATTATGCCGCTGCTGGTCGATGCTCCAACTGCCGTTGCCGACGATGTAGATTCCTCGCTTCACGTCGGCTAAAAGATCGTGGAGCGAACACGTCTTCGGGTTCGGCTGAAGCGACACATTTGGCATGCGCTGGATCGGAAACGAGTCCCAGCTATCGGCGAACGCGCAGCCGTTGGAGCGCTCCTGACCGATGAGTTGCGCCTGGCCGATGGCCGTCTGGTAATTCACAAAAATGCCGTCCTTGATGATCGGGAATTCGGTGCCGACCGAGCGCACGCCGTCGTCGTCGTAGCCGACAGTCGAGAGCCCGCCCTCCTGGCTCCGGTCGGCGATGACGTTCATCAGCGTGCTGCCATACTTCAGCTTGCCGAGCTTGTCCGGCGTGCAAAAAGTCGTTCCGGCGAAATTGGCTTCCCAGCCCAGCGCGCGGTCGAGCTCCGTGGGATGGCCCACCGATTCGTGGACGGTCAGCCAGAGATTGCTCGGGTCGAGGACGAGATCGTAGCTGCCGGGTTCGACGGGCTTCGCCTTCAATTTTTCGCGGGCCTGCTCGGCCGCCTTCGCCGCTTCGCCGATAAAATCGTAGCCGAGGATGTAATCGTAGCCGCTGCCCCGTGGCGGCGCGAGACCGGCGCGCGATGCGAATTTTCCCGTGGCTTTGTCGACCACGGTCACTTCCGTTTCCGGCATGATGCGGACGCGCGTCTGGGTGATCCGGCTGCCGACGCTCGAAGCGAAAAACTTTTCCTCGCGGACAAACGCAAAGGCAATGGTGGCGTAGTCGGCCCCGGCTTTCAGCGCGGCTTCATTGATCGCCAGCATCTTCGCGATCTTCTCGTCGACCGGCACCTGAAAGGGATCGGTCTTCATCGGCATGTCCCATCGGTCATGATAAACCGGCACGTCTTCGAGCACGAATTTGCGCAATTGCAGCGGCTGGCTCGCCTTGGCGACCTCGATTGCGAGTTGGGTGGTGCGCTGGACTTCGTCTTCCGTGGCCAGCGGACTGCTTGCGTAACCCCAGGTGCCGTCGAGCAGCACGCGCACGGCGAAACCGGCGTTTACGCCCGAGGAGGATTGTTCCAGGCGATGTTCCCGCGCCTCGAGATATTCGCTTTGATAACGGCACAGGCGAAGATCGGCGTAGCTCGCGCCGGCGGCCTTGGCGGCATCGAGCGCGACGTCGGCGAGGTGGAGCTTTCCAGTCAAGTCGAGCTTGTCCGCCGCTTCGATGGCCGCCGCGTTGCGCATGCCGAGAAACAGCGTGGACGGCATCAGTGTGGCGCAGGCGCATCCGCCCACGGAGCGAAGAAACGAGCGGCGGTTCACAAAATAACTGTGTGCCCGCGTTGGCGAAAGTCAAAGCAACCGGTGGTTACAAGTCTGTAGGAAAAACCTCGAAAATGGGGCGTGGTCTGCCTTGCAACTCTGTCCTGCAACTCTGTCCTGCAACCCCAAGGGGGTTGTCATCATATAGCCCAGGGTTGCGAGGAACGAGCTACCCTGGGTAGGCGTTTTAAAAGCGCACAACCCTGAAGGGGTTTAATCAATCCCAAACATAGCGCTCGTCAAATTTGACCTCATAGCGCCGCAACAACTGACGCAATTCATCCTGAAAGGAAATTTTGCGATGATGCTTCTCCTGTCCCGCGATATAATTGCGTGCCGTCTCAATTTGAGAAAACCCAATTGAAAAAATTCCGTAGCCGCTTTGCCAGGCAAAATCCTTCATCTTCGGACTCTTCGTTTTCAACCAGAGGGAAGAACTGCGTTTGAGTTCCCTGATCATGACCGCCGGTTCGCAGGTGCGCGACAGACCGCTAAGAAGATGGACGTGGTTATCCACACCACCAACAATAATTGGCGGACAGACAAGGTTCGTTAGTATCCCGCCAAGATAACGATGTAATTCTTCACGCAACCCGAGATCGCGCAGGAACGGATGCCTATCCTTCGTCGAGAAAATTGTGTGTACCAGAATGTTTGCCAGTGATTGCGGCATGGGATGAGGCTTCGATTCAACCCTTTCAGGGTTGTTGATTTCGGGGGCGGTTACCCAGGGTAGCTCGTTCCTCGCAACCCTGGGCTATATGATTCAATCCCTTCGGGATGGCACGGAATGCCTATAGGTACGACACTACTCGAACTTCCTTTTAAGAGCTTTATCCACATCCTCTGGGGCCGGAAGTTGATAGCCAAAAAAAATGCTTGGATGTAATGCCCATAATCTCGTCATCTAACTTACTGACAGTGCCCACCCAAGTGCCCTCGGGTAACGTTCCTGTCATACGTCTGACGAATTCGACGTGAGGAAGAGCCATATCACTGAAGTGAGTTACAGAGCCATCCTTCACCATTACGAGCATAGCCTGACCATTCCGTAATTTGATTTTTGGAATGATGGTCATAAAGCATTTCAACTCTCCCTCTTCAACAGAAAATCCGCGATGGCTTCCAACGGCGCGGCGTCTTTGCCGAAGGGCTTCAGCGCGGCGCGGGCGCGGGCGGTGAGGCGGTCGGCTTCCTTCTTCGCTTTGTCGAGGCCGAGCAGCGCGGGATAGGTCGCCTTCTGCGCGGCGATGTCCTTGCCGGCGCTTTTGCCGAGTTTTTCCGTGGTCTGCGTGCAATCGAGAATGTCGTCGATGACCTGAAACGCCAGGCCGAGGCTCTCGCCGAAATCGGTCAGCCGATCGAGCTGCTTCGGGGTCGCGTTCGCCGACATCGCGCCGAGCCGGATCGAGCTCGCGATGAGCGCGGAAGTTTTGTTTTCGTGGATGTAGCGCAATTCGGCGGGATTGATTTTCTTGCCTTCGCCCTCGAGATCGGCGACCTGGCCTGCGATGAGCTTCTGGCTTCCGGCGGCTACGGCGAGTTCGTGGATCACGGCGGCATGCGAGTAGCGCGACCAGCCTTTGCACGAGGCTGCCATCTCAAAGGCGATGGTCAGCAGCGCGTCGCCCGCCAGCACGGCGATGCCTTCACCATAGACTTTGTGCGAAGTCGGTTTGCCGCGCCGGAAATCGTCGTTGTCCATCGCGGGGAGATCGTCGTGAATTAGGGAATAGGTGTGAATGCACTCGACGGCGCAGGCGAGCGGCAACGCGTCGTCCGGCTTGCCGCGCAGCACTTCCGCCGAGGCGAGGCAGATGACGGGCCGCAGCCGTTTTCCACCGGCGAAGATGCTGTAGCGCATGGCTTCGTGGATGGTTTTCGGTTTTGTGGTGAGGGAGGGAAGGAAGCGATTCAGCGCGGCATCGACTTTTTTCTGGCGCGCGGACCAATAGCGGGAGAAATCCATTCCCGGAGTTTTGCGAATACCGTGCCGCTTTGGCAATCTTGTTCGTAAACCCAGAAGTTTCGCACGGAGGGCTGAAGAGGAAGGGAAGAAAGTCAAAAACTATCCCGGCTGTCAGGCGCCTAACCTCCTCGGCCCTTTGCAGTCCTCCGTGCGAAACCTGTCTTCCAAGATTTGAAAACTGGGGCGTCGTGTGTGCGGTTCGTTAAAATCGACTACTCGACGGGATCGGCCAGTATCTCGGCCCCGGCTACCTGGGGATTCGGCGCGGGCGTGGCCGTCTCGCGGCGTTCCTGCCTCGTCACCGCGGGCAGAAGAAGGCCCCAGATGGCCGTGGCAAAAATACAGAGGGATGTCTGGAGATTCGTTGGCATGGAATAGATGAGTGTTACCCCCGGAATCCAAAACATCCAATTGGTAACCAGGATCGGGAGCATCCGCTCGGTGACAAAATTCCAGTTCAATTCCATCCATAACCGCTTGCCCGAATAACCGAGTATTTGCCAGCGGGTCATTAGCGCATAAAAGGGTGTCGAAAAGACGATCGTGTAGCCAAATTGATCGACGAGAACTTTCGGCACGAGAACCGACCAGGTCGCACCTTGTCCCCACCAGATCGCCTGCCATCCGTAAAACTCGTAGACCATCGCGCCAGCGATGAAAAAAAGCACCCATTTGAACGCCATGTTCTCCACGTTGTTTCGAGTCCAACGCCCGCGATTTTGGAAATAGATCACGCTCAATTCCGACAGCCAGCCTCCGGCAAATGCCAGAGGCACCGCAGTCGCAAGAATGCCTCCGGTCTGTTGCCATGCGGCATAACGGGAAAGAACCTCGGTGCCGGGAGGCCACCAATAGTAAATGGCGACCACCGCAGCCATGGCCGCTAAAAGCGCCAGCATCGGAGGGAGATTTTGCCACGCCGCCCGTACGCCTTTGCGAAAGGCTTCGCCGAGCGAAGAGCGGGAAGGGGAATGGGGCATGTCCTATACTGAAGCCTTGATTTCAGGCCTCAAAGGACTTCCCGCATCCGCAGGTGTGTTTCGCGTTGGGATTGGTGATGCGGAAGCCTGCGGCCGTCAATCCATCCTTGTAGTCGATGACCGATCCGGCGAGGTAAACCAAGCCGCGCTCCTCGACGAAAAGCTTCATGCCGTGTGCGGCGAATTCCTCATCGCCGGGCTTGCGGGAGGCGATTTCCATCGCGTAGGACATCCCGGAACACCCGCCCGTTTCGACGTAGACACGGAGGCCCTTGTTTTCGGGGTTCGGCTCGCCGATGATTTCGGCGATATGTCGGGCGGCGCTCTCGGTCAGGGAGACTGGAGGCAAGGTGATATCTGTCATGTTAATAGCTTAAAAGCAGCAGCCCGGCCTGTCAATGAGGGTGGGCCGAGAGACGACGATTTTGAGATTCTGTCAGGCTGCTGCGAGACCGTTATGGTGGTTGCTATCACTGTCGCCATCGGAGGGCTTATGCTGGCGCAGCGCGCGCCATGCGGCCCGGTGCTTCACGATCCAATCCAGCAGCGCCTTTTCAAAGCCTATATCGTGTCCCGCTTTTTCGCTTTCAATCCATTTATGGCGAAGAATCTCCGCCCGCTCAGCGAGAAACTCCTGATAAAGAGCCGATTTGTGGAACATAATATCGTGTTCTTGCCCCAAGGGATCCGACATATAGTGCGTTAGTAGACGAAAGGCTGGCTATTTTGTCAAATGGTTTACATTGTTTTGAGGACAATTTAATACCTAGCTCAAGTATAACTCATGCAATGCCTTGCTGTCGAATGATTTTTGCAACCTGCTGAAAAAGGCGCCCCGTAGAGCTATCGGGCTCTGAAAATGCCAGCGGTTTCCCCTTATCTCCCGATTCGCGCAGGCGAATCTCCAAGGGGATTTGCGCAAGCAAGGGAACGCCCAAACGTGCAGCTTCGCGTTCGCCACCGCCCGAGCCGAAGATGTCGTAGCGATTGCCATCATTGGGGCAGATGAAGTAGCTCATGTTTTCCACCAATCCAAGAATGGGGACATTCACCTTGCTGAACATCGACGCCGCTTTGCGCGCGTCGATCAAGGCGACCTCCTGCGGAGTGGTGACGATGATCGCGCCGGAAAGCGCGACCGTTTGCACAATCGTCAGTTGAATGTCGCCTGTTCCCGGAGGCAGATCGAGGATGAGATAATCGAGTTCACCCCAATCGACGCTGCGCAGAAATTGCTGTGTGTAGCGCGTGACCATCGGTCCGCGCAAGATGGCCGGGGCCGCGTCGTCGAGGAGAAACCCCATGCTCATGAGATTGAGATCGTAGCGGCGGATCGGCTGGATCCGGCCCTCCTCGGTTGCGGTGGGGCGCTCGTTGGTGCCAAACATGATGCCGATGCTGGGGCCATAGATATCGCAATCGCAGAGGCCGACGCGGGCCTCTTTTTTTTCTCCGCGCAAGGCGATGGCGAGATTCGCCGCGACAGTCGATTTGCCGACGCCGCCCTTGCCGCTGGCGACCGCAATGATGTGTTTGACGCCATCGATTTTTGTTTGCGGAAGCGCGCCGCCCTCGGCCTGAAGCGCCTTGCTGACGGGCGCGCTGACGTCGAGATGGACCGTGGCTTCGCTGACGCCGGGAATCGATTCGATGGCGGCGCTGGCCGTCTCCTCGATTTGCTTGGGGACGTTCGCATCGGCGGTCGTCACGGCGATGCGCACCGTGACGCGCGTGCCGTCGATTTGCACGTCCTTGACCATGCCGAAGGAGACGATGTCGCGAGTGTAGCCGGGATATTTGACGCCGCGCAATTGCGCGAGGATGGTTTCGGAAGTCAGAGGAGCGGGCATGCGATTTAGTGTAGCGGCGGTCTATGACCGTAGCACTATTTTTTGACTAAATGGTGACGAATTACTTAGCCGCAAAAGAACACAGAGAACGCAAAGATAGCGCGACTTTTTTCAAAACTATTTTAACAGAAAGACATGAAATCATGAAAACAGGAAGGAAGAGAAGTTCGATCCTCCTCATTTTCATGTCTTCATTGTTTCATGTTTTCCTGTTGAAAAATGATGATTTCAACAGGGCATTTCAAAATCAATGCGCTGCTTTTCCGGAAACAGCCGCTGCGTGCTCGGTAAACGATTTGCCGTGGCCGGTGGGCGAGATAACCGAGTCGATGACGCCTTCCTCGAATTCCTTCCACATCGGCGACATGTTGCGGAGCTTGTCGACGATCTTCGGGAACGTCTCGAGCACATAATCGACGTCCTCGACGGTGTTGTCCTTGCCGAGACTCATGATGATGTTGCCCTGGGCCAGCGCGTGATCGAGTTTGATGGCGCTGAGGACGTGCGAAACCTTGAGCGATTTGCTGACGCAGCTCGATCCGCTCGCGACCGCGATGCCCTGGTAGTCGAGCAGCAAAAGCTGTCCTTCGCCTTCAATAAATTCAGTGCTGAGATTGAGCGTATTGCAGATGCGGAGCGGTCCCGGCACGGGGCCGTTGAGTTTGATGTATTGGATTTTTTTCCACATCCCGTCGTAAAGCCGTTTTTGCAGCATCGCGACGTGCTCGACGCGCTGCGCCATCTCGCGCACAGCGAAGTCCGCCGCGACGCCCGCGCCGATGATCGCGGGCACGTTTTCCGTTCCCGCGCGCCGTCCGCCTTCCTGCACGCCGCCGTGAATATGGCTCGTCACGCGTGCCTTGCGGTTGCGGTAAAGCACGCCGATTCCTTTGGGACCGTAAAAGTGGTGCGGGCTGAAGCTGAGGAGTTGCACGCCGAGGTCCTGCACGTCGATGGGCATCCAGCCGGCGGCGGCGAGGGCGTCCGCATAAAGCGCGATGCCTTTTTCGGCGGTGATCTTCCCGATTTCCTTGACCGGCTGGATCGTGCCGATGTCGTGGTTGACGAGGTGAACGGCGACGAGCGCGGTCTTCGGCGTGATCGCCGCGCGGACATCCTCGGGATTGATCCGGCCTATCGTATCGACCGGTACCTGGGTCACTTCAAATCCATGCTTTGTCAGGTACTCGACCGAGTTCATGACGGAGGGATGTTCAATCGCCGAGACGACGATGTGGTTGCCCTTGGTGCGGACGTTCGCGTCGGCGAAGCCTTTGATGGCGAGATTGGCCGACTCGGTGCCGCCGGAGGTGAAAATGAGGTCTTCGTCGCTTTCGGCATTAATCATCCGGGCGACCTGCTGCCGCGCTTCCTTCAGGCCTTCGCGGACCTGGAGCCCGTAGCGATGGAGGCTTGAAGGCGAGCCGTAGGCTTCCCGGAAATAGGGAAGCATCGCTTGAAGCACTTCCTCCAGCACGGGGGTGGTCGTCTGGTGATCGAGATAGACAGATCGTTTATCCATGGGAGCAGAATATATCACGTCGCCGCCCGGTCGAGGGCTGCCGCATTCTTCATGCGACGACGAAGGAATGCCGAACTTAGGCGGAGGCCAGCTCAGTAGAGCCGGTCTTTCCAGCCTGCTTCGCCTCGTAATCTTCGATCGCGGCCTTGAGCGCTTCCTCGGCCAGCACGGAACAATGAATCTTGACCGGGGGCAGACCGCCCAGGGCGTCGACGACTTCCTGGTTGGAGAAATTCTTGGCTTCCTCAAGCGTGCGGCCCTTGATCAATTCGGTGGCCATGCTCGAGGAGGCAATGGCGCTTCCGCAGCCGAAAGTCTTGAAGCGGGCGTCTTCTATCTTGCCGTCGCGAATCTTGAGAGAGATTTTCATGATGTCGCCGCAGGCAGCCGCGCCGACTTCGCCAACACCGTCGGCCTCTGAAACATCACCCATGTTGCGAGGGTTCAGGAAGTGGTCCATCACCGTGTCGTTGTAAAGCGTGTATTCTTTGGTCTCTTTCATAATGGAATTCTCTTTCGCAGGAACTCTAGCCCATCCTGTGCCAATGTAAAGGGGCAGGGGCGATTTTCTGCTAATCCAGCAGCGTAAACTGGCATTTATAGAGACCGGAAATCCGTTCTTCCTCGCGATGCACCCGCACGCCCAGGACGCTTTCCATCAAATTGTTTTCCAACTGGGTCAAAATCTTGAACTGGTCGGCGATGGGCAGCAGCGGCGAATTGTATTCGATGATCTGGTGCCGTTGAATGTCGGGGTTGAAGTAGTACTCGCTCATGTAACCGTCCTGGTCGCGCAAAGCGGCAAATGAGCGCGCCTTTTCTTCGATCGTGTGGCCGGTCACTTTGGCCTGCACCCGTGTCGTCAGGTTCTGGTAAATTTGGTAGAGAATTTTTTCCGGTGCGGCGGGACCGTACACCTGCTCGAGGCTCTTTAAAATTTCGCCGGTGAAATTGGTGTGCTCCGAGGGGAAAAACTCCTGCGCCATCGGCGTCAGCCGGTACGCTTTTTCGGGTCGGCCCATTCCTTTCGGACGGCGCCATGTGTCGAGATAACCGTCTCTTTCCAACGCGACGCAATGCTGCTTCACACCCATATAGGAGAGATTAATGCGCTCGCATAATTGCGATACCGACAGCCCCTGGCTTCGCTTAATTTCGGCAAGGATCAGATACTTCTGACTCTTGGCTAATTTTCGCAAAAGTTTGCTTTTCATAAGGCGCTGAGTGAGCGGACGTTTGAAGCGTTTTTATCTGTATTAGCTTGGGAGTAGCCGATTTGTTTTGGCACATTAAAGCGATATTTCGAGCAGGGCAAGCCTTTTTACCTTTCCCTCTACAAAAAGTTATTCACAAGTGTTGAGATGAAAGTTTTTAGGTATTTTACCTACAACGAAAAGACTTTAAACCTATTGATGATAAGTAGTTTGCATGGATAGCACTCCCTTCGTAATAGTTCTCATACGCAATTCCGCAAAAGCTGAAACGTAATTTTTTTCGCCATCCTGAAGAGAATCGCCGGTCAAGTTTGACATTTCGCGTCTATTTCGGGAGAGTCTACGGGTGACATCTTATCGAATACTCGCCGCTGACGGCGTTTCACCCAAAGGCATCGCTCTCCTCGTTGAGAGCCCTCACTTCCAAGTTGAAACCAGTGGAGGTCTCAAGGAGGACGAACTGATCGCGCGGATCGGAGAACTCGACGCACTGATTGTCCGCAGTCAGACGAAGGTGACCGCCAAGGCGCTCGCCGCAGCGACCAAGCTGAAGGTGATCGGGCGCGCCGGCGTCGGCGTGGACAACGTCAACGTCGAAGCCGCCACGGAGCGGGGCATCGTCGTCATGAACACCCCCGGCGGCAACACGATCTCGACGGCGGAACATACTTTTTCCCTTCTGCTTTCGCTCGCGCGGAAAATCCCCCAGGCCCACGCTTCGATGGTCGCGGGCAAGTGGGACCGCAAATCGTTCGAGGGAACCGAACTTTGCGGAAAGACGCTCGGCATTATCGGCATGGGCCGCATCGGCGGCGAAGTCGCGCGCCGGGCCATCGGTTTTGGTATGAACGTGATCGCGTTTGATCCTTATCTGGTACAAAGCCGCGCCCGCAGCCTGCAGGTGGAACTGGCGGACGATCTCGTCTCGCTGCTCACGCGCGCCGATTTCATCACGGTCCACATGCCGCTGACTCCCGAGACCAAAAATATTCTCAACGCGACGACGCTGGCCCAATGCAAGAAGGGCGTGCGGATCGTTAATTGCGCGCGAGGCGGTTTGGTTGAGGAAGCCGCGTTGCTGGCCGCGCTGCAAAGCGGGCATGTCGCCGGGGCCGCGCTCGACGTCTACGAAAAAGAACCGCCGCCGGAGGATTTTCCGTTCCGCTCGCTGCCGAACGTGGTGCTGACGCCGCACTTGGGCGCATCGACATCCGAGGCGCAGGAAAGCGTGGGCATCGAAATCGCGCACGCCATTTCGGAATATCTGGTCAACGGAATCATCAACAACGCGGTCAACGTGCCGAACGTCGACCTGCGCACCCTGGCGCTGATTCGTCCTTATCTCAGCCTGGGCGAAAAGCTGGGCCGTCTGCTGGCGCAAATCACGCCCCGCGGGCTTGAGACGCTAATGATCCACTACACGGGCAAAGTGAGCGAGACAGAGACCGTTCCGATCACGCGCTCGGTGCTCAAGGGGCTTCTTTTCCAGAGCTCGGAAATCCTGGTCAACGAAGTCAACGCGCCTCGCGCCGCGCAGAATCTTGGCCTGAAAGTGACCGAGATGAAAAGCTCCGAAGCCGGGGAATTCACCGACCTCATCACGGTGCAGGCGACCAAGGGCGGCCAGCGCTTTGAAGTCGGCGCAACCATCTACGGCGTGCATCCGCGCATCGTGCGGCTCAACGGGCATAATCTTGAGGCGAGTCCCGAGGGGATTCTTCTCATCGTCGAAAACCAGGACCGGCCCGGCATGGTCGGCTGGATCGGCACGCTGTTGGCGAAGCAGCAGATCAACATCGCGAGCATCTCGCTGAGCCGTGGCGAAGCCGGAGGCAAGGCCTTGGGCGTTCTCAATCTCGACAGCACGCCGAGCGACGAGCTGATCAAGGAGATCGCGGCTGATCCTGGTATTCTTTCGGTTCAAGTCGCGAAGCTGTAATTGATAGCCGTCGCATGCCACACGAGTGTGCCGTGCGACGGTGCCTTCTTCGGGTGGCCTCGGACAACTTGAGGCCTCCGCGAAAGTTTTGCTTTTAAAGTTCAGTCATCCCGAGCTTGTCGAGGGATCAGCTTCCACGAAATCTACGATCATCTTCTGGGGGCTGATCCTTCGACAGGCTCAGGATGACAGATTGTTTTTAGAGGACTTATGCAGAGGTCTCCAACGGGGTTGCGATTCCTGCTGTCTGAGCGCCGTCGAATTCAATCGGCGGGAGGAGCAGCCTCGTGCTTATTTTCCAGGCGAATCAGCTTGGCCGTCCATTTTCTGGCACCGAAGACACAGGCAAATCCGGCGATCAGCGTGAGGACATGCCCGAGGAATGGCCAAAAATATTGTCCTTTTTCCGGGTTGTTGTCCGGCTGAGGAACATCAAAAGCAACAAATTGATGCGCCGTTTCTACAACGGATAAAATGGATGAAAGCGCAAAAAAGAGGCCCAGAAAGATGAACGCGAAACGATAAAGGTCTTCCCGGGTCAACGCCGCGAACGTAAGTTGCGTATCGTGCCCTTTCGTGATGGCTGAAGAAAGCCATGAGGCAAGAAACCAAAGGATGCTGCCAAATATCAGCATGGTGGGTGGAATGAAGATGAACGAAGCTGTGGGGCTATGCATTCCTATCCTCGATGGGGCTTCCAACATGAATGGCAAATACACCAACATTGACGAAAGGCCGCTCACCAACCAGTAAATGGCGTAGAGCCTCAGCGCGATGACGACGAGACTCTTAAGCGGCATTCCCCAATCCTGCCATTCTTGTTAATCCTGTCTAACGAAATCAGCTCACCACAAAATTGATCAGCTTGTCGGGTACGACGATGACTTTTCGCTCGGTCTTGCCGGCGGTCCACTCCGCGAAGGCGGGCAGCGCGCGTGCGGCAGCTTCGATGCCGCTTTTGGAACAGGCAACCGGCACGGTGACGTGGCTGCGGACTTTGCCGTTGATCTGCACAACGATCTCGACTTCGGTTTTGACGAGGTATTTCGCGTCGGCTTGAGGCCACGGTTCGTAGGTGAGCGTTTTCTCGTGGCCGAGCTGCTTCCATAATTCCTCGGCCATGTGAGGCGCGAATGGGGCGAGGAGCAGCAGCAGCGTTTCGATGGCGGCGCGTGGGCGGATGGTCTCCTTGGTCAGGTCGTTGACGAGAACCATGAGCGCGGAAATGGCGGTGTTGAACTGGAGCTTGTCGATGTCATCGGTGACTTTCTTGATCGTGGCGTGGAGGCTGCGGAGCAGTTCGGTCGATGGCGCGGCGTCGGTCAGCTTCGCGGGCGCGAAGAGCCATTCGCCCTCCTGGTTTTCCTCCATGACGAGACGCCAGACGCGGCCGAGGAAGCGGTACACGCCCTCGATGCCGGTGGTCGACCACGGCTTCATTTGTTCGAGCGGTCCCATGAACATCTCGAAGAGGCGCAGCGAATCGGCCCCGTATTCGGCGATGACGTCGTCGGGATTGACGACGTTGCCCCACGACTTGGACATCTTGCGGTTGTCCTCGCCGAGGATCATGCCCTGGTTGACGAGCTTGTGGAACGGTTCGGATGAGGAAACGACGCCGAGGTCAAACAGCACCTTGTGCCAGAAGCGCGCGTAGAGCAAATGGAGCACGGCATGTTCCGCGCCGCCGATGTAGAGATCGACGCCCTTGTCGCCCATCCAATATTTTTCAACGGCGGGATCGATCGGCGCGCTCGAATTTTTCGGGTCGCAATAGCGGAGGTAATACCAGCACGAGCCGGCCCATTGCGGCATGGTGTTGGTCTCGCGCACGCGGCCATCGGGGAGATGCACCCAGTCCTTCGCCTTGGCCAGCGGCGCGAGGCCCTCGAGTGTCGGCTTGTAGTCGTCGAGTTCCGGCAGGACGAGCGGCAGGTCGCTTTCGGAAATGACCTCGTGCTGGTCGCCGTTCCAGATGACCGGGAACGGTTCGCCCCAATAGCGCTGGCGTGAGAAAAGCCAGTCGCGGAGCTTGTATTGGATGCGGCGCGCGCCGAGTTTCTTTTCCTCGAGCCAGTCGATCATTTTCGCCTTGGCCTCGCCGGTGGGCAGGCCGTCAAGAAAGCCGGAGTTGATGGCATGACCTTCACCGGTGAAAGGCGCGGGAGCGGTATCCGCCGCGCGAAGGCCCTCGGCGGCCTGGAGCGACTCGACGACTTCGATGATGGGCAGATTATATTTCACCGCGAATTCGTGATCGCGTTCGTCGTGCGCGGGCACGGCCATGATCGCGCCGGTGCCGTAGCCCATGAGGACGTAATCGGCGATCCAGATCGGAATCTTCGCGTTGTTGACCGGATTGATCGCGTGCGCGCCGATGAAGACGCCCGACTTGCTCTTGGCGAGATCGGTGCGTTCCAAATCAGATTTATTCGCGACTTCCGCTTTGTATTTTGCGACGGCCTCGCGGTGCTCGGGCGTCGTGAGCTTGGCGACCAGCGGATGC